>Ga0224496_10002484_pt1 | contig 10961 bp, 10 predicted proteins | sample SF_Jul11_sed_USG_2_FD_168127 | JGI IMG/M metagenome (GOLD analysis project Ga0224496, IMG submission 168127) | Sediment microbial communities from San Francisco Bay, California, United States - SF_Jul11_sed_USGS_8_1 | ecosystem: Environmental > Aquatic > Marine > Sediment | place: USA... | reverse complement strand
TTTTCCGTATCCATGACGCGGCCCATTTGTTCCGCGGTTTTTGCCGCGATGGTCCGGATAGTTTTTTCTGCCTCCACGGTTTCGTTACGATGGGGAACGTTGGCCATAATCTCGGCGCCCTGTTCATTGCCAATTTCCACGATGAAATAATGCTCCCCCTCCTTCAATACTTCGGTTAGACAGAGATCGAAACCAGATTCCGCTCGCGGCCCTGCATCCATCGATACGCAAAAGCAGGTTTTTCCGGCTTGCGTGCAGTTAACGGCGATGAGCAATGCGTCTTCCCGACGGGCTTGGTAAACCGGATCCACGTGCTCTCCTCGAAGAAAAACCTTGTCCTGAATCAGAATGGCTTTCAGTTCGCACGCTTTAACCCCGAACAAGGCGTATTTTTGTGTCACTTGTTTTTCTTCGGTGATCTTCAGGCCGTTAGCGGAGGCTTCCGCCTGCCACAAACGATGCTTGGGAGGAAAAAGGAATTTTTTCCAGGCGTGAGGTCCAACGTTATAACCAAAGAGGGCCTCGTCATCACGTTTTTTCAAACGGTAGGTGGCGCCATCCTGTTCATCGGTCCAGCCTTTAGGAAGATCATCGATGCCGTGCAATTCATCATAGACGATAGCCCCCTCTCCCAGAGTGGGGCCGAGAATTCGAAAGCCATTTGTCCGCAATGAATCAAACAATGCCGACAAATCTTTTCTGGCCACGGACACAACTTTTTTCTCCGTAGACAAAGCATCTGGAAAAGTTACGCCTTTTTTCATCAGGAATGAATCTACTGGAAGTCGGATTAGCTGTCAAACGCGATGACGAACGCTAGGTATGACGTTGCCATGCAATAATCTGGCAAAGTAGAATTAAGAGATATTAAAGGCAATATACTTGGCCCTCATTTTTTAAGTATATGGAACTTAGAAGAACGCGGGTTATCCTATTGAACCTTACACCAAACAAAAGAAGATAAGTTGAGCGAAGATCTTACATTGGCTCTCGTTTTAGGTGCCGCTACAATCGATTCTATAAATCCTTGCGCCATTGGCGTCATCCTTTTTTTGTCTAGCGTGCTGCTTAGAGTTTCTTCAAAAAAAGAATTTCTCCTTAAGCTTGGTGGCGTCTATATTACCACCGTCTATATTGTTTACACCCTTTCAGGCCTCGGTTTAATCTGGTTCCAGTACACTTTGATCAGCAATGGATTTGCAGAAATCGCGGGATATATTGTTGGTTTATTAGTCATTATTCTCGGCCTTATCGAACTTAAAGATTTCTTCTGGTACGGCAAAGGCGTTTCCTTGGAAATAACGCCCCGGCACAAGGAGAAGCTCACAAAAATGGCCGAAAATTTATCTTTTTTAGGAATAATGACAATTGGTGGGTTTGTAGCCATGGTCGAGTTGCCTTGCACCGGCGGCCCCTATCTCGCAATTACGGCACTTCTGGCAAAGTCTTTTGACGTACAGGCTTTTATTTATCTTCTCATTTATAATTTTATTTTTATACTTCCGCTACTGGTCATTTTACTCATGATCTACTTTGGATCATCCACCTTGAGATTGAAGCAGTGGAGATTTGGGAACCGACAATGGATGAACCTATCCTCTGGTTTACTGATGATTTTCCTCGGAGCTTTGTTGATTGCTTACTACCAATTGGAGTGGTATTTATGAAAACTAGCGTAGCTATTTTATCAACGATAATTTTCTTTTTGTCGGCTTGGATGCTCACACAAAAGGCGGTTTATGGCGACGATTCTCGTTATGATAACCCGACCCAGGAAACACTAACGGAATTGGCAAACTGTTTAACGGAAAAGGGATGGGTAATGTATGGCTCATTCACCTGCTCAGCCTGTCGGGCCGAGCGCAAGGCATTTGGCAAAGCATTCGAGGTTATTAAGGAGATCGAATGCAATCCCAACGCACCAAACAATCAAGTAGAACTGTGCCTGGAAAAGAGAATCAAGAAAATACCTACTTGGATTTTGGAAAAAAATGGAGAAGAGACTAGCCGACTTGAAGGTTATCAATTTTTAGAAGATCTTGCGTTGTCTACAGGATGTGAAACAAGTGAAGTCGAATAGCAGGGAGGCTGTATATCTGAAATGGCGGATTTTAGGGGCAAACTGAAAGTTACCTCAAAACATCCTTCAACGCATCATCCAAATCAGCAAATTTAAACTGAAACCCCGCCGCTAACATTCGTTTGGGGATAACGCGCTGACTGCCAATCAACAGCGCTGACATTTCACCCAGGATAAGCTTTAAAGCCCATGCCGGCATGGGAAAAAGCGCGGGGCGATTAAGCAATCCAGCCAATGTTTTAGAAAATGTTTGATTGGTTACTGGATTAGGCGCGGTCAGATTGAATTTCCCTTCTAAATTGGAATCTTCAAGTAATGCCTGACAAATCGCAACATGATCATCTATATGTATCCAGGGCATCCATTGATTTCCGGAACCAAGCCGACCCCCAAAACCCAGCTTGAATGGTAATAACATCGGTTGTAAAAAACCACCGTGTTTCCCAACAACCAATCCGGTACGCAGCAAACAAACTCTGACATCATATTCTTTTGCTTTTTTAGCCTGTTGCTCCCATTCAACGCAGAGTTGATGACCAAATTCATCATGACCCGATGAAGCTTCATCAACAATCGTATCGCCCTGATCACCATAAAAACCAATTGCCGAGCCACTGAGAAAGACACTGGGTTTTCTATCGGCACGGGCAATAAAATCGACCAACCCTTGCGTTATATCAATACGGCTATGACGTAGAATCTGTTTGCGTTTATCGGTCCACCTACCTCCAAAAATAGGTGCGCCAGCGAGATTAATAACAGCATCAAAGTGATCTGAATCCGATAGCGCTTGCAAGGTGTTAATTGGAGTAGCCTGGTTGTCGAAGATTTTAACAACTTTATCCGGTGTTCGGCTTAAGACAGTGAGCGAATGCCCTGCCGCAAGCAGTGTTGGACATAATGTTTGCCCGATAAAACCAGTTCCTCCAGTTATCAGAATTTTCATTACCGTGCCCCCTGTCGTATTATGTGGGTATTCACTTTTTTACCAGCTTTAGATAATACTCCTTTTAATGCACAAGTTCAGAAACCGGTTCAAACAAGTTGTCGAGCAATTTTGCATCATCAAAGTGGCGTCGACCTAAAAAGGCAGTTGCCTGGCGTCCACGCTCTCGCATCGCACCCGCCGAAGGAACACCCATGGGCCATAGTAACCAACGTTCTAATCGTTCACTGCCATCTACCAGACCATCGGCGCGAAATAAACTACGGTGACCACCGCCCGCAACCGGCGTCGCATATAGTTCTTGATATTCTCGCCAACGCAAAGACTGGCCGGAAGCTGTATCAACATACAAGCGCTGAAGATAATGGCTACCTGAAGAGACCCGGATCACCAAACTTTGTCCGTCTGCCAGTTCTGGTGCTGATTGCGGCAACAAGGGCGGCTCAGGTAATTGTTGCGCTTTGGGACGCAACACCAATGCTGCTGATGGAAAAAAATAATGATAACAACCACAGGCATGGACGCTATCATATACCAATACGGTGCCATCCGTACTTAATGTCACTCGCCATAACAACCCGTCCAGACGACCACTAAAAATATCAAACGCGCTTTCCTGTGGCCGCTCGGCAAACCAAATCAGATAATTAAGCTGCAGCAAGGACTGGCCTTGCCAACGCGTATATGACGGGTAACGATAAATAAATGCCTCGGAATCATCAACGCCAGGTTTACCGTCAATGTGCCAGACAGGCCTGCCAGGCAGGTCATAGTTGTCTACCACGTCGACCTCCCATACCGGGGCGTGGATAGCAAACAATGCTTGCAATTGTGACACTGTGGGAACCGGAACACCCAAAGCGTCACGTGCTACCTTGCCAGGTGGGTTTATCGCATCGAGATGAGGAATATGAAACCGGCGCAGCTGGCCATACACCGGTAATGCCTCCAGGGGTTGCGCAAAAACCGCCAATGTTTTTTCATGGTACTGATGGATACCTAGCCTGACTGGGATTCTCGTGAGTGGATAAAACCCCAGAACCTGGTTCAGTAAACGATATTCAGACGTGGTAACAGCCTGTTTGCGCAACAACGTCAGGCGCGCTGGATCAGCAAGATCATTCGCTACCAGTTTTTGCGCGCAGTCTTCTACGACCGCCATCAAATCAGACCCATAATCAGCGTTTAGCTTGGATTTCGCCGCTGAGTTCAGTGACGCCAATTCGATTGCGCGCGCCTGCTGGTCAGCGGTGGCCAAATGCGCCAACCAGCGCTTTAACGCTGCACCGTTTAGATTTTGCTGACGAAAACTGGCTAAGAATCGTGTCATTCGCAAGTATGGAAAATCTGCGATGCGTTCCGGACGTGATGGCGTGACACCCTGTTCAGCGACAACCTTATCCAGGTCACTATAAAATACTAAACAAAGCTGCGCAGCAAAATCTCCTGTAACAGGCAATGAAGAATCCGTCAGGGCGCAACCAATCAGGACAAATGCAGCACTAACGGTGATCAAACGATTTTTGTAACTGTTCAGCTTGCCCATATAATTCGTCAGTTCAAGGCGCAAATTGTGAGTTTACACGTGTAAATGATCAATTTGTAACGCCGAAATGGCGGATTTTAGGGGCAAGATGAATAGTTACTGATTTTTTACCTTTTCAATCACATTGTTCTCGAAAAAAACAACCGCTTGGTAAACTTTAATGCAGAGAAACAGCGTTAACTAATAATAGCAATAATAAGGAAACGAAAAATGGGTTAGATTTTTATTACAAAGTCAGAAACTCAAAATTTTCTGCCATTAAAATCTTGACCCATTTTTTTATTGTGCAATAGAGAAAAATACGGTCAACGCATACGCCAGGCGATATACGTCGTCTCTCTATCAAAATCGTCCCAGATATATTGCGGTCTGACAATTGGTGTGGTGGGAACAAAAAATGTTGCGATATCAACAGCACCCGTTAAGGTACGCCCAACCATATGCACAATGCCGGTAAAGAACCCGGCCGTCACACCATAAGCCACACCTTCTCGCTTGCTTGTGACCATCATGGTTTTGGGGATTTCCGCAACGCCAGTGACCACATTGGCAAGGCCACTCCCGAATTTTTCACCGACTTTGGTAGGATAAGTGTAAGCCATCGCCATCTGAGGTGAAAAAGTAAATAGTACAAAAGTAACCAACAGTAATCTAAAAAGATTGTTCATAGAAAGCCCCATATGAAATTAATTAGAATTTTTCATCAATACGTGAAATGACAGCAGACGCTTGTTTGATAAGATACAAAATAAATAAATTCGATGTATCATAGTTATTCGTTTACACCGTAACCACGCATCAATACATGCAAAAAAGATTACCCAAATAATGATACCCGGCTGCTGGAATTATAACGCAAGTTTCTGGCCAATCACTTTTGTAAACTAATAATGGGCCACCCATTCTCTTTTGCATAACTTTTCAGCGTCGCATCTGGATCAACCGCAACTGGATGCGTCACTTTACCAAGCAAAGGCAAATCATTCAACGAATCACTATAAAACCAACTTTGCAGAAATGACAGCCAAGTCAGGTTATGCTGATTAAGCCAATCTTCTAACCGCGTTATTTTTCCCTCTCTGAAACAAGGCACGCCCGAAACCTGACCCGTAAATTCTCCATTTTTTTGCTCCGGTTCGGTCGCAATTAGATTATCAATACCCAAAGCTTGTGCAATGGGCGCGGTAACGAAACTGTTGGTCGCAGTGATAATAATGCATAAGTCCCCATCAAGCTGATGCCGCTCAATCAATTTGCGTGCGCCCGGTGCAATTAAAGGCAAAATCTTTTGAGTCATGAATTCACGATGCCAAGCATCCAGCTGACTACGGGAATGACGCGCCAATGGCTTTAACTGAAAATCCAAGAACTCATGAATATCAAGAGTTCCAGCTTTATACTGTTCATAAAATTCCAAATTGCGCGCTTCATGTAACTCGCGATCAAGTGCACGCTGTTCAATTAGAAATTGCGCCCATTGGAAATCACTATCACCCGCCAAAAGGGTATTGTCGAGATCAAATAATGCTAAGTTCATGACGTTCCTTGCAATAATTTTCGTAACAATGGAATGGTAATTTGTCGTTTGTTAGATAGTGAATAACGATTTAACGCATCAATTATATCTATTAATGACGGCAGATCTCGCCGTACATGTCGCAGCAAATATATACATATTTCCTGCGGCAAATCAAATCCACAATTGGCAGCATGGCTTTTCATTGCCTGCATTTTTTCCACTTCGGTCAATTCATGGATATGGTACACCAAGCCCCAACCAAGACGGGTCACTAAATCCTGACGTAACGCCAAATAAGCAGGCGCGGCATGGCCGCTGACCATCAACAACGTAACGCCTTCGTCACGAATTTGATTATAAAGATTGAATAGTTTGATCTGAGCTGATGCATCAAGGCGGTCTACGTCATCGACCGCTATACAGTCGGTTTCACTGTCAATATCAAAATCAGTGTGGCTTTCACACGCAATATATACCGCTTTCAAATCTTTTTTCGAATACTCGCGAACAATCGCTTGCAACAAATGGCTCTTGCCACATCCCAATCCACCCCAAAGATAAATAAAGCGTTCCTCTTCCTGGCTCGACAAAATACGCTGCAATAAACATACTAACTCGGCATTTCCTCCCGGCAAAAAATTTGCCAATGTTGGCGTTGAAGAAGGAACGACATCCAATAACAATTGCCGCATTTTCGTTATCTATGGTTGATATAAATTACTTTCCAAATATTGCTGGCGAATGTGCCGTAACCAAACCAACAACACGGCGCTGATCGGTAGCGCCAGCAATATACCAAAAAAACCAAACAATTGACCAAAAGCGAGTAACGAGAAAATCACCACAACAGGATGTAAGCCAATCCGGTCCCCAACCAACCAAGGTGTTATCACCATTCCTTCAATCAACTGGCCAATACCAAACACCACCCACACAGCAATCACGCCACTCCAATCCTGAAACTGCATGACAGCTGCAAATGTCGCTAGCATCATCCCGATAATCATACCAAGATAAGGAACAAATACCAGGATGCCAGCCAATAATCCAATGGGTAAAGCAAATTCCAATCCAACCAGCCATAAACCAGTTATGTAGCAAATACTCATAATGAGTATCACCGCCAGCTGTCCCCGAAGAAATTCTGCCAATATACGATCTGTTTCATCGGCCAGCTGGTTAACTTGTTCATGCCAATAACGCGGAATCACTTCATCCATTTGTTTGATCAACGCATCCCAGTCACGCAGCAAATAAAACAATACCACTGGCACCAACACTAAATTAACAAAAAATTCAACAACCGCCATGCCGCCACTAGTAAGCGATGGCAACACCTTTGCCGCAACACCGCCCGCTTTTTCCCAATGCTCAGAAAATGCCTGTTTTATCATCCCGATATCTGGCTGCAAGTTAACACCAAATCGCGCTTCGACCCATGGAATCAAGTTGTCCCTGAGCATCTCCAAATACGTAGGTATTTTTGCAATCAAACGAAACACTTCTTTTTCAAAGATGGGCACCATGATCAGAATCAATGCGACAAATAGACTTAGTAGCAATATCATTACCAAAACTGTCCCGAGTGTTCGCGGAATTTTTTTAGCGGCCAAGTATGAAACCATTGGATTGCATATATAAGCGATAACGGCTGCCAACAAAAATGGCGTGAGGATTGGACTTAACAGGTAAACCATCCCTACCACCACACACCCCAACGCCAACCACCAGAGATGATGCAAGTCCTTGGAATATTCAGGGTTCATTTTCGACATTTAACCTAAAATCCTCAGTTGGATGGTGTTTAGAGTGCCTTGTTGTTTCTTTTTGGCAAGGCGTAATAACTCGTTATTACAACGAATTGCAACGCAGTAAAAATGAAAGAACGGCGTGCTATAAGCATCATAGCGTTCATCACCTGTACAAGGTGAATGTCATATAGAAAAATATTAATCTTCTTTTCATGAAATCACTTATTACTGTAGCGGTCAACTGAGGATTTTAGGTTTAACATTACTCCCACCAAAAATAGCACTTTATCTGGAACACCACGAGAACTCAACCGGGTTGTTAAACCTAAAAATCACTGTTGACCGCTATAACTCACATGCAACGCTATAAATCCCAGAGTAAATCATCATCCCCTTACAGAATTTAATCAATGTCCTTGAAAATTCTGATGTCGTTGCAGTTAAGTCTCAAGTATCAGTTGACACCGCCGTTGACAATTAAACCATTATTACCACATAACCAATATTGCAGCCGCACCATGCAAAACCGTCGCAATTTTTACCGTATCCTCCAGGTGCAACCGGATGCCCCCACGGAAGTTATCAAAAATAACTACCGGACTCTACTACAAAAATTACGTCTTCATCCAGATCTTGGTGGTGATCAAAGGAGCGCAAGCCTCATCAATCAAGCCTGGCAAACACTCCGCGACCCAATACGTCGCCGCACATATGATAAGCAACTACTACAGGATTACCATATCCAGATTCTTTCTCAAGGCCATTTGGCCGGTGATCCCAATAATCGTGCTCACGATCCAAAACAAACGCCTTCTAGTGAAGCCAACCAGCGAAATTACTACCGCATTCTTAATGTCCAGACCGACGTATCGGTGGCAATTATTAATGCAAGCTACCGTCACCTGATAAAAAACCCGCACGTACCCATTGATCTTCTTCAGGAAGCCCATACCATTCTAAGCAATCCACAAAAACGTAAAATCTACGATCAATTCTTTAAAAACCATACACATGTCGATGTGCTTAAGAAAAAAAATGGCAACCAAGGAAAGCCACCTGCCATCGTAGAAAACGTCACCGCACTAAAGCCTGCTTCCGCGACCTCACCTACCCCCCTTAGCAATACGGTCTACCAACCAGTCATTACCCATTTTTGTAATTTCTGCAAAACGCCGCACACCACTCATTACACGGAATATCGTTTTGAGTTATGCATAGAATGTGCTAGCCCGTTGTTTAACTCGCCCGATGAATCTGATCAGCAGCTACAACGCAGTCTGTCACGCATCGAGCAAAACGGAGAACTGAAAATTTATGTCGATTGGCCAGGGAACGGTCATTGCGGCACCCTCACGAATCTATCTCCTGGTGGCCTGGGATTTACAACTTCACACCCATTGCAACCAGGCCAGATTATCAAGGTAGATGGTGAACACTTTAAATGCGTCACCAAAGTCATGCACTGCAAAAATATTATCACTGGCAAATCCATTGGCAGCTCTTTTATCACCGTATTATTTGATCGTCAACAAGGTACTTTTATCTCCACCCAAGCCTAAACTCAAGTAAATGTATAAAACAGAGGAAATCTTTTTGCGTGAAAATTTCAACAGTCATTTAATGAATGCTGACAATAACAGACAGAAATTGTTCACGAATCTCTATTAACAAAACTTCAAGTTTGAATGACCGCGTAGTTAATTCAACTAACCTTAAAAACAACGTCGCTATTCAGCTTACCCCCAAAATCCGCCATATCTGTGTTACAAAATGATCACTGTCACGTGTAGATTCACATTTTGCGCCCTTAAGTGACTAATTTCAAGGACAATTTGAATAGTTACTACGTTGTATTGAATAGTTACAAAACAATAACCTTTTTATTTCCACATTAGAAAGTCAACATTTCATCTCGAAATCTTTTGTGTAATAATGATTTCGCCTCAAAATTTGGCTGATGGTGCCAAAAAAACAATAAACAAAACGTTCGCACATATTTTAGGTAACTATTTTGATGTTCAACTCAAATTCAAGGTGATACAAATGACTCCTTTTTTAGGTGAATTGATTGGTACTTTTATTTTGGTTTTACTCGGTAATGGCGTGGTTGCCAATGTGGTGTTAAATAAATCCAAAGGTAATAATGCCGGCTGGTTAACGATTGCAGCGGGTTGGGGAATTGCGTTATTTGTAGCGGTCTATGCAGTTGCGGCTTCCAGTGGCGCACATTTAAATCCTGCGGTGAGTATTGGCTTAGCTGCTGCCGGCAAGTTTGCTTGGGGTGATGTCCCACTTTACGCAGTGGCACAAATGCTAGGTGCTATGCTAGGTGCACTGATTGTCTGGATAACTTATCGGCAACATTTTGATCAGACAGATGATCCGGGTGCGCAACTAGCCGCTTTTTGCACCGGACCTGCAATCAAAAGTCCAGTCCATAATATTATTACGGAAGCGGTCGGTACGTTTGTTTTAGTATTTGGCGTAATGATGATTGTTTCCCCACAGACTAGCCTGGGTGCACTGGACGCACTGCCGGTTGCCTTGTTACTGTTTGGAATCGGTTTATCCCTGGGCGGACCAACTGGTTTTGCAGTTAATCCTGCGCGCGATCTGGGGCCACGTATCATGCATGCGATTCTGCCAATGAATAATAAAGGAAGTAGTGACTGGGGTTATGCGCATATTCCTGTCATTGGCGGCATTATCGGCGGACTTGTAGCTGCTGTGGTATACAGCTTACTATAAAATAGGGCCGGATCAGTATCAGTTGCAGGTTAAAACTGATTCGGCCTTTTAATATCAATCTACTGTTTGTGTCTTGCCTAAATAGATGGGTTCGACACCGCTAGTTTCCAGTATATACAAGACACTGGCAAGCAGTTCTTCGTCACTACAATTCCGGCAACCGCCCTTTTCAGGCATCAGGCCCTTATACCCTTCCTTGACATGCTGCATGAGCACTTTCATGCCTTTGCGAGCCCGCATTCCCCATTCAATTTCATCATTCGGCAATGGTGCCCCCTGGGTAGTACGATCATGACAGGTTTTACATGCATAATCATAAACCTGCTTACCTGAACGTACTGGTCCATTATAGACCGGCGCCGGCTTGTAGC
>Ga0224496_10002483_pt1 | contig 10966 bp, 8 predicted proteins | sample SF_Jul11_sed_USG_2_FD_168127 | JGI IMG/M metagenome (GOLD analysis project Ga0224496, IMG submission 168127) | Sediment microbial communities from San Francisco Bay, California, United States - SF_Jul11_sed_USGS_8_1 | ecosystem: Environmental > Aquatic > Marine > Sediment | place: USA... | reverse complement strand
ATCTATCTTTCTGGCGAGAAGGTTATCCGGCGGCAATGGTCACCGATACGGCTTTCTATCGATACGAAGCCTATCATACTGCAAACGATACGCCAGAAAAGCTGAATTATCCCGCGATGGCCCAAGTGGTAGAAGGTTTGTTTCATGCTTTGGGCGCATTGAAATTGCCCAAGTAAATAAACCCGGATGAGCAACGATTTTTGACTATACTGAATTAAAAATAAAAATGCAGGCTAATGGCAGTAGTCACACATTGATACAGCAAGCATAAGAAACGCTTTTTAAACCTTTAATGGGCTACCTTATCCCCCTTTATTAGTTTCATGTGAAGATGAAATCAGGCATTAAGATAGTAATTTTTAAACGGTGCGCATTTCATTGCATGCCGGATAGCATCAATCTGAATAAACACAGAAATCAAGCTGGAAAATTACACCCAAACATTGACCTGGAATATTACCTCAGCAAACCACATAACATATAACGCCATGAATAATTTAAATAGAAATTGGCCGTTGTTGCATGAATTAAGCGATAGCGAGATTCAAAAAGTTATTGATGCAGCAACCCAACGATTGTTTAAAAGCGGCGAAAAACTCTGCTTGCAGCATGAGATCGGTGAGAGCATGTTCATAATTCTGATTGGCCGAGTGCGCTTGAGCGTTCATCGAAACAATGAAGCCGAACAAATACTCGACATTATCCAGCCAGGAGATCATTTCGGCGAACTCTCCTTATTGACTGGTAGCCCACGTACTGCCACTGCAACCGCGTTAATGGATACGACAGTCCTGGAGATTTATAAACAGGATTTCTATGATTTGGTCCATCAGGTGCCACAACTCTCAACCAATCTTAGCCGCAACATTGGCAGCTGGCTACAATGTGAACTGACCAGAAAAGTTACGCGCCACAAGCCTAGAATTATTGGGCTAATACGTACATCAGAAAAAACTGCTGGATTTGCAAAACAAATAGTACAATTTTTTATTAGCAAAAGAAAAGTCGTCGACGTTTTTTCAGATCGCATCACATATTGGGAATTCATCGAACATAAACGATTACATGAAACCCCCAATACGCAGCAAGGAACAAATTCAACACTATTACAACTTGAACTGACTAAAGCTGCCGAACAGTGCGATCATATTATTATCGATATCACGGGTGAAAAAGCGATTCCGGAGTTATTGATGCAATGCGAACGCGTCTGGTGGTTTTTAGATCAAGTCAAATCAAGAAAAGACACGTCGTTTATTGAACAAATACACAATTTTCTCAAGCAGCAAACCGAACTTGCGAATCGTATACAGATTGTCTGGACGCAACCCAAATTGCATCGCTTGGCGAAAATCGTTCACCATCATGCGACTACAAAGTATGAGGATATGCGCTGCGCCTATGACTTAAAAACTAAAAATCTTCGATTGGCGGATCTTACTCGCTTTTACCACAGTGCCCGTGGCGTTCATATTTGCCTAGCATTAGGCGGTGGCGGTGCACATGGCTTGGCACATCTCGGTGTCATTGCCGCGCTGGAAGAAAACGGCCTCTTTTTTGACCGTGTTGCTGGAACTAGCGCTGGCGCTATCATTGCTGGCGGACTCGGGGCCGGATATGATCAACAACACCTACTTAAACTGATTAGCAGGGAAATGAAGCCACCGAGCTTCATGAAATTTGTGCCATGGAGCGCAAAATGGTACTTGATGTGGCTGTTTCGTTTTGGTTTAGTTGAACAACGATTCAGAAAATACTTAAAGGATGTCACGATAGAACAATTATTGACGCCAGTTCATATGGTTTCAGTGGATCTCATCAGAGGTAAGGAAATTATTCGCTCAACCGGCGATGTTGTCAGCTGTATTTTAGAAAGCATTAACTACCCGCTGTTTGGAAAACCAATTTTCCGCGATGGACTGGCCTTGGTAGATGGTGGTGTATTAATAAATGTGCCCAGTTCCGTATTACGGAAACAACGTGCCGACTACATAGTCGCTGTTGATGTCAGCACAAAACTATCTTCAAATTTTGGAATGAACTCACACAATACGCGTGCAGCTGATATGAAATCAGTTGGCTATTTCTCAACGCTTAACCGGGTTCTTAATGTGAGTGCACGGGAATTAGCCAAGCTGCATATGTCGGAAAGTAATTTTCTGATTGCACCTGATACCTCCACATATTCTTTTGAAGATTTCACGCGTGGCAATGAATTATTTGAAATCGGATACAATGCCACACAGGAAGTCATGCCAGAATTGAAGCAAAGCTACGAAAACTTCATTGAAAAAGAATAATTGCTTGACGCTGTTTTTTTAAGCCTAGCCAACTTTCCTGACTTACAGATCAAGTACAATATTTAATTCATCCTTGATAAAATCACCTGGAATAATCACGTATGGCATTGGCTTTATTGTCTCCGCGTCTTTCATCGACCCAAGGTCAATCCAGTCATTATCAAATTACTTAAAATCAATCAATAGCTATAAACCAACAGATAGCGCACTCTCCCACTTCTTCAATTCTTCTTGATAGTCTGCATCTTGTGCTCCTTCCTGATTAGCCTTAAATAAAAGTTTTTCTCCAGGAATTTTACACGCCTGCTTCGAAAGTTGAATGATATACACACTACGATTATCACCTACAACTCTATTAAGAAATGCAAAACTATCATCAACAAGAGTAATTGTTGTTCTATGTGTTGTGATATGCCGCATACTCTGTTTTAGCTTAATTAGTCATACTTATTGATAAGATTTATGATGCGGCGTATAAAGTTACCTACAAAATCTGCTATAGAAGATTTTGTCTAAGCAACATGTATTGCAAAAAATTGCACGCACCTTCCCTTACTCTACAAATAAGTCAGTAAAATCAATGATTATTAATCGGCAGTTGCAGTATCATATTAATAGTAGTAATATGGTTTTAACCCGTGTTATTATGAATTGTGGTTAAATAACTTCTCGTTCTCCTAAATACAACACTTTGTTGGTTTTGACAAAACTTAACAAACTGTTTCACCCTCTCCTACCACTTGAACGCCTTTTTTCATTCGTATGAAATAACAGAAAAAAATAGCTTTATTCAACTTGACATTTCCAAATTATCAACAATACCACCCGGTATTAACCATTTATCCAATAAAAAGATACAAAAATACAAGAACAAACCGTAACTTCATGTTTTATAACATGTAATATAATGTTCAAAAATTAATCTAATTGTAAAATATCGTTATGAAAACGTAAGTTGCAACCATAATTTACAAATTACCCACAAAGTTATCCACAGATAATGTGGACAAAATAGAGAATAATTATTTTGATGTAATTTGTGTCGCATTTTTACAAAACAGAGAAAGCAGAAAAAGACCAAGAAAGAAGAAATTTCGAAAGAAAGGGTCAAGGGTGCATTTTGAAGCCAAAGATTTACTGGGGCAGGAATGTGCGGATTTCATCAGGGCCAGGGGCAATTATTTAGACCTTATTTTAAGGCCGTAAATATATAGCCGCATTATTCTTTTTGTCACATGCTTTTTTTCTTGCAATACGGGACAAAACATATTTGACCTTTATCGATACCGGAAAAAACATACTTTTTACTTAAACGGAAAGATTGAAGCGATCAAGAACACCTGAACCAATCCTACTATTGCTATAATCGCAAGTATAACTGTCCACGTTTGCAAAGCCTCTTTTTCGGTAAAACCGCTCATCTTAGCCACCACCCAAAATCCGCTATCGTTCATCCAGGAAATAAATAAAGAACCAAATCCGATGGACAGCAAAATATATATCGGGTGGTAAGGCAATTCGGCGCCAGCACCTATGAGGGCAAACATGATGCTTGAGGCTGTAATTATAGCCACGGTGCCGGAGCCCTGAGCTATTTTCATTACGGCGGCTATCAGCCACGCCAGGAGAATGTAATGCACGTGGAAATTTTCGGTCGCCAATTCAATTGCAACGCCAATACCACTATGTTTGATCATAGCGCCAAAAGCACCGCCGGCGCTGGTAATCAAGATGATAATCCCCGCAATTTCCAGGGGTTTGGCCGTAGCTGCCCAAAGATTGGCGGGACTGAGTTTACACTGCCGGGCCCACAGCCACATGGCCAGGACGGTACCGATGGCCATGGCAATGTTTTTGTTGCCAAAAAAAGCCATCCATCCCGAAATACTCCCGGTAAAGGCCTGTAACAATGAAGCCAGGCTGATTAACACAATGGGAAGAACGACGGGAAGAAAAGAAATAATCAAACCGGGTTGATGCTCAAGCTTTCTCGGTTTACTTTTCGCTACTCGGACGGGAATATCCAGTCTCTTATTCATCCGTCTACCGGCCATTAGGACGACTAAAGCGGGCATGATACCCATGGCAATACCAGCCAGAATGGTCATACCCAAGTCGATTTGCAAAGTTTCTGCCATTATCAGCGGACCGGGAGTCGGCGGGACCAAACTATGGGTAATGGCACCCCCGCCGCCAATAGCCACCACATACAAGACAAAGTTATTGCCTGTTTTAAGCGCTAGGGTAATGGCCAGAGGAATCAGCAAGAAAAATACAATGTCAAAAAAAACGGGGATTGATAAGACAAAACCGCCAAGTAAAAGCGCCAGCGCAGCTCGGTTCTCGCCTAATGTGGCTAGCAACCAATTGACAATTCGCTCCGCCGCCCCGCTTTCCATCATGGCTGTACCGATTATTGCAGCAAGAGCGATAACCCAGGCAATTTTTCCCGCCGTCACCCCAAATTCCAGCATGGGAAGTTCCACAACAGTTAGCAAACGATGCTGATCGCCGTTTGATGGAAGTTCCATAGCGATCAAACCCACAAATATGGAAGCCAGGATTAGGGCGACAAAAGGGTGAAACCGCCATCTGGTAATCATCAAAACGACGGCAATAATACCTAAAATCAATACGACAAAGGGCCAAAAGGGAGAGTTAACCAAGGCGCTCATAAATCAAAGATGATACAAATAATAAATCTTCCAAATTACCACTATTGCTTAGCCAACAATGGATTCAGGGAATAGCCCTCCCGGTTTGCGTGAATTGTGGCTACGTTCCGCGTCTAGCTCGCGTCCATAGCACGTCATCACCGTTGAATCCAGATACAGCGTCAAATGATCAATAAGGAGATGACCGAAAAACGAGCGGCACAAGCGACCAAATACCTTCGCAGTTGTTGCTGGTCAAACTTGCCAAAAAACCACATGTGCGTTTTAAAATTCACCATACGTTTAAAACCAAACAACTTCTGAAGTATCTGATCATAACGCGTTACCGCAAACTGCAAAAACGATTCGCACCATACCCTACTGACAGCATTAATTGTAGAATATTAGAAGCTTGGGCTAATGGAAAATCTGGCCTTAATGGATAACCATTATCACTTATTGATATATTCGCCTGATAGTAACCTGCAACAAGCTATGCGGCAATTAAGTTGAAACTACACGAATGCACCGATGATCTCGCTTCATGATATAGAACCCTTACTTCGCGAATGACTTTAGCTACGTCATTCGTTCGCTTAGAAAAACATCCACAACACTATGCACGTCATAGTTGCTAAATGTAAGCCCCACGATCGTCCTCATGCGATGCAGTGATTCAATCAATCGGTCGCACATTTTTCTCTGCCGCTTCTGTCTGTCCCTCAATGGTCGGTGGCATGGATTGCTCCCAGAGCAGATTGTTAACCTTATCGTACGGCACTGGGTTTGGCGAGAGGATAACGACCAGACGCAATCCATCACTGAAGTACGGGTCGCTTGTCAAGTTGTATGCCGGTTCTGAGCGCGTGGCGGTGGGCGCTCCCTTTACGAATCCGAACCGATCAACAAAACCCTCGGCCAGCAAACTGTGAAACAAATATTCACGCGTCAAATCAACTTCGGGATCGATGATGTGCGTAGTCACCGTTGGCGATTGGAGGGTAAGCTTGATGCCGATATCGCGACTTACTTGCCCGACCCATACCTGCCGGCCTTCATGTAGGAACGGCGCAAGCCACAATCGCATATGATTACGCTGCGAGATCAACTCTCTCGCACGCTGTAGTGCAAAATCCTGTTTGCGCCCAAATGTGTATAGACTACTGACCGGCGCGACTGGATAACTAGTGTCGGAAATAGCCGCACCAACCACGCGCCGGATACTTTCCAGCGTAATCCGGTGCGTGAATGACCAACCACTTCGCGATAGCGAGTTTAATACATCGGTGGCTTCGCCGACGAGAACTATGTTGAGAGGATCGCCGTTATCCTCACCATCGGCATCGGTACCACAGCACGGAAGTTCTTCGAGAGCCGTACGCAGTTCTTGCGTATCCAAATTTGGAAGGACCAAATCGCCGTAAGTGTTTTCCGTATCCAAACGCTCGTAGTCGAACTCACCATCGGGTAGGGGCAGGGCAAAGCCAGAGCGCACTTCTAAATAAGAGTTAGCTCTGTTTGGAACCGTGGCATTAAGCGCAGCTTGACGCTGAATATCTGCTTGATAAGCGTCCTGGGCCAGACGGATATCTATATAACGCCCGCCTACCGCCTTAGGCAGAAGCACGAAACCCTCGGTGATCATCCCCGATTTCATCAGAACGCGAATCGACTCGTCTCGATAGTACTGACGAACGCGCTCGAAGTCGCGGTCGGGGATTTGTTTTTTTAGCAGCAACGCGACTTCGTCGGTCGAATAAAAATCCGGATCAATGGTGTTCCGGATAAACCACAAGTTGTAAGGCGACCCGTTCCGAACGCTAATCCACAATGCTTGCACGCCGCTCGCGCCTAAATCGGCACCGAAATGTGCCTGTGCCTGCTCGTCGGTAAGAATCGCCACCGAAATGGCAACATCACCTACTTTCTTGGTCTGGACACCCGTTAAATCATCTGGAATCTCGAGTGGTTCTATGACGAGCGTAGTACAACCACTGAGCGTAGCCACCGCGACGATCATCATGCTCATCGCCAGCACACGACCAAACGCAATACCGTCACGAATCTTGAAAATAAGACAACGTAAATTCTGAGTCATCAGAGAGAAAAAACGGAAAGGTTAAAAAAACAATATCTTCTAAGAATCGTAAGGGAGGAGTAATCGGAAATTTGCTACACGGGTAGTATACATTGAACCAAAAGTACACCATGTCAACAATGAGCGCAATAAAAAAACCGTCCGGCGACTTCAATGAAGGCTGTCTCACATTGAAGTTTATTATCTAAATTTCACAATACACTATGCTTAGAAATTAGTAGTTTCAGAGGGATAATCAGTTTTTTTATGTCAGCTACCTCATCGTTTTTCCAATAACAAATTTTTCTTTCAAATCAAGGGTAGATTTCTCAAACATTTCTTCCAAAGTAACAAGACGTTTTGAAAGGCCTTGTTCATATAGTGTAACGAAAAGCTGCTTCATAGGTGGCTTTACTTGCCTTTAATCCGTAGGGATAAAAATTATCTCCCATTAGCTCAATTGTCTCATTGAATTCTTGACCGTACCAAGGTAGTTAATCCATTGCCCAACCTAAATTACGCATGTAATGGTAATCATTAAATTTTGCTTGAGAATAGGCTTCAAAAACGGCCTTTGCCAACCAAGGATTTGCGTTTAATGTCTTTGTTCGGATAGCTACATTATGCATAATTGGAAACACATTACTTGATAGTACAGACTAAAAGCCTCCCTGACTAACTCTGGTGTATTAACATCCACTATTTCAAAGTGTTCTGGAAAATCTGTTTATATATTTCTCATAAACAGATTTTTACATGCAGAGAAAACAATCTTGGGTGCACGAATGGGCCGCCATTCAATCAGAAATCAATAGCCTATTTCTTCCATCAATTGCAGCTATAAAATTAAGCATGGTGTTGTATTGTACCGATGGCATGTTTAACAGATTAACTAATGGAAGCGATTATGAGAGAAGTATTACTAATTGCAGTATTAGCATTATTTGCAACGACCGCTCAAGCTTACAACTCCTTTAAATCGTTCCAGGGCAATTTTTCACAGCAGCAAGCCAGAGAAGAAATGAGAAAGCTGATACATTCAAATAACGCTATCGCAAGAGAGACACGCGAAACTGGCCGCAAAAAAGAAAAAGATGCGCTTGATGTTTACAACATGGAGCAGAGTTACGGCTATGACGAAGTAAGTGATTCCGACTATGAAGTAGTTTATGACGACTATTAAAAAACCAACATATCATTTTCCCGGAACGCCAGGCTTCGTCTGGACAAAATGAAAGAAACCGATGCTATAGTTGGCAATGTTTTTACGCTGGTATTGAGAAGTTCTAAATTCTGCAATGTTCAGGTGAAAGATAATTCAATTATTAGAAATTACTACTGTGCTCTTTGCAGTAAAACAACCCTACATTGTCCATATTGCGAAGCGAAATTTATCTGACGAGTTAAATATTATTTAAAGGTGGCGACACCTGTCCAACCTAATTAAACCTACTTGCACTTCGGCAGCGGTTTAGACTGAGAGATGAATAGGCATTTATGGGTGCCGCCATTTTTATAATCGTACAGATTTTCTGAAAATTTAATTATTAATTGCCAATGTGGAATAATCGCTTGCCTCTACCACATAAGAAATTACCCGTATGGGTAACTGCTTGCATGACTTAAGGAATAAAGGTTAATACAAAAATTTCATACTTTTCATGTAACTACTCACCCCATGTTTCATGAGCTTTACCTGCCAATGCAATTTGAATGGCGATTAATGGGTTATAACCCTTGTTGGCCATAGATTGCAGATAGCTAGAAATTCGGCAATACGCATGTGCATATTCGCTGGTTCTAAAACAGCCCGAAACCTTTTGTTTGACTTTTGACATTCTCAAATCCCGTTCTGCTCTGTTATTGGTGAATGCCACATGCGGGTCTTTTGCAAACAGCAGTACCGCTGCTTCATAAATTTTCAGTCGCTCCCAGAGGTTGTGCGCATCAGATTTGGCGAGTTTACCGCGTTTGCCGCTGGGCCTGGGTGGAATGACCGGCAGTTCTTTTTCTCCGCGCGTTAAAATATTCCGGTAGCGTTTCTGTAGATTGGCTAACGCCTTATCGCTCAATCGCTTTTCCGCGCTGTCAGAGACTTCTTTGCAAGTTTCCTGCAGCAGGCGTTTCATGTTGCGTGCCCAGGCATAGCCATTCGTGTCAACGATAAAGGTCAGTTCACGCAACAAATGTGAACCACACAACCCGTGATTACAGTCATGGTACGATAAATAGGATGACCAGCAGTCATGTATGATGGCGCCCCCATAGCGTGGAATGATGTTGATTTCGTCAATGGCGGCTTTACCCCGATTTCGGTGCAAAAACTTGAGTGTAACGTCCCCTGAAGAATAGACGTGGATCCAGTGGTTTTTCGTATCAACCCGGAAGGATGTATCGTGCGTCGAGCATCCATGCTGTAGCCTGATGCTCCCAAGTTGCCAACGCCTGATAAAGACGAAGCACAAACTTGAGCAAGCTGGCCTCAGCAATTATCACACCGATCATCGATTTCACCAGCTTTTGCACCCGGTTCAATGCAACCACCTGGCCGACCAACAAGTTAATCACAAATGCCTTTAAGCCATCGCCATATTGCAAGGGGCCATGTCTATCTGAGGGGAATAGACCTTTTACTGTGGCACGGCAGACCGGACAGCGTTTGATTTCAGCATCTATATGATCGACAACTTTCTCGAATACAATGTCGATCTTGGTGCGCCTTTCATGGTCAATACAAGGCACATCGCTCAGGTCCTGTGCGCAGACATCGCAGGCGAGGACTTGAGCAATCGTGACGGTTTCTTTAACGCGAGTATTCCTAGCCTGGTCTTTGTTCTCACTTTTGCCCTTGCCGTTACTCCCGGAATGACTTAACGCTGATTCATCTTTTTCTGTCTGTGAAGAAGGCTTGCTGGAGTTCTTGTTGTCTTTCTTAGTGCTGCGCTCAAGAAAAATGGCCAAGATCAATTCAATAATCATGAACAGGCTATTCATAATCGCTTGAATTTCAGAAGACACCTTTCCTTCAGAACCAAGGCGATCAAAGTCTGCCTTTAAACGACCAACTTCATCTTTAACTGATGTTTTGTCCAGGCTTGCCACGTTAATATCGATGGGTTATTCTCAATAACTCCATCATAACACGGCATTTTCTGACGCTCCGTACGACGACTGGTAAGGATAAAACAGACCCACCCTGAAGAAACAACAAAATTATCCTAAAAACGGTTTATTACTAAACACAGGGCTGTTGTCGCGGGGATTTATCAGTAAGGCGTAAAATAGAATTTTGCTCGCCAAAAAAACCTGTCAAGTGTTTTCTTGACTTTTTTTGGGGGGTCAGTAGTTACCTTTTCATTATATTTAGATAGTTTACATTTGCACAGCTCCATTGAACAGTTATCACATTTCTGTCAATGGCATAGCCACCTATTAAGTTATTCAAACAAGGTATAGAAAACGTTTTTTGGTTTGCTAGCGATAAATATACTCTGGACTAGCGTGTCAATATAAAATGGTGCCTCTGTAGCAAATTCGCTATTTGTATTTGCAGATAAACTAGATACTTGTCCAACCGATCCTGTAAATTGAACAAGTCTAAAATTATTATTCTCGTCTAGATTAAATATCATTATGTGTGATGTTGGGAATATCACGCTTGATCGGACAGCTGTTTCGAGGACAGGTCCTTCGGCAAAATAAAGCGCTGAGAATGTTACGATTAGATCGTCTCCATTCCACCATGCGACGCCATTAACGCTTTCATTTGGAATAGGAATCATAATGTTATTGCTATCAGTAATTGTTCGTGGGTCTGCGCCGCTGTGACCAAAAGGGATGGTTTTCTCTATGCAAGCAAATTGTTCCTTTTCATCCATCCTCGGAATACCGCCTGATATTGCTATAAGAAATAGATCCTTAGCAGGATCAGTACC
>Ga0224496_10002482_pt1 | contig 10967 bp, 5 predicted proteins | sample SF_Jul11_sed_USG_2_FD_168127 | JGI IMG/M metagenome (GOLD analysis project Ga0224496, IMG submission 168127) | Sediment microbial communities from San Francisco Bay, California, United States - SF_Jul11_sed_USGS_8_1 | ecosystem: Environmental > Aquatic > Marine > Sediment | place: USA... | reverse complement strand
ACATTCTTTAGAAGTTCGCGTCCCACTATTGGACCATGAACTCGTTGAATGGATTTCTGGATTGCCTGCGTCTCTTAAATTAAAGGGCACGGAAGGTAAATATATTTTCAAGAAATCGTTAGAACCTTACCTTTCAGACAATATACTTTACCGGGATAAAATGGGATTCTCCATCCCGATTGCAAGTTGGTTTAGAGGGGCATTACGTGAACGACTACGCAACGCCATACTCGGCCCCGTACTCGCTGAAACCGGAATATTTAATACAGGATTTCTCGAGGAAATGCTTGACCAACATCAATCAGGAAGAAGAGACTATAGTGCGCCACTGTGGACTTTGTTAATGTTTGAATCTTTTCTACGTAATACTTTTCATCCTGAATCAGGAAAAACTATAAACAAGTTAAGAGTCCCTAATTCATGATGGAAAATTATTAATAATTCCCTATCATGAATTTTTAACCCATCTCGTTTTCTAATTAAGAAGCAACAAATGGAAGTCGTGACAACCAAACTTCAGACGCAGCTTTGTTCACGTCTAAAATCAAATCTGGAAAGAATCCAAATAATAGAACTAAAAAAGCTGGGAAACATAATAAAACCAGTTCACGAAACTTCAAATCATGCACTTGAGTAACATCACTATGCGTTATTGGCCCAAAAAATGCTTTGCGCGTATACGACAACATATAGGCAGCACCTAGAATAGCACCCGCCAAAGCAGCGATACCTAAACCTGTATGTGCTTCTAAAGCACCGATTATCATTAATAATTCAGCCGGAAATCCACTCGTACCAGGTATACCAATACTCGCAAGCACAAATAAAAAGTAAAAGCAGGTTAACTTTGGCATCACTTTGGCAAGACCTCCCAAGTGAATAACTTCAGTACTTCCCAAACGGTGTTGAATAAAGCCAGCGATTAGAATTAATGCACTCGCAATTAAGGTGAAATTAAGCATCTGAAACACAGCGCCCTGAATACCATGCATATTGAAGGAAGCGATGCCTATGATCACTAAACCCACATGACTGATACTGGCATAGGCCAACAATCGACGCAAATTGGTTTGTTGCAATGCAATTAATGCACCATAAATAAGTGTTACAGCACCTAATATGGATAGCATCCAAGCGAGATCAACAGCGGCAATAGGCGCTAAAGGCAACGTGAAGCGCAGAATTCCATAAATACCTAATTTCAGACCCATCAATAACGCAATAATATGCGTGGGGCCTTCCATAGCAGCAGTTGGCAGCCATGTATGAAAAGGCACTAGCGGCGCTTTTACCGCAAATCCAAATAATAACAACAAAAATACGAGTGTCTGCAAATTGTCATGTAATGGTGTTTCTAACAACACGGGCAAACTAAAAGACAAGTCATACGGCATGCTTCCGCCAATCTGAAGCGCATGGTTTGAAGCAAGAATAATGAACGCAAGTAATAGTGGAACGCCACCAAATATCATGAATAAGGTGTATTTCATTGCTGCACTACGTCGCTGCGAACCGATACCCCATAGTCCTATCAAGAAGAATAAAGGCGGCAGAGTTAATTCCCAGAATAAAAAGAACAATATCAAATCCAGCGCACAAAAAACGCCAATGGTTATACCTTCTAAAGCGAGTAATAAAGCGAAATGGAATCGTGGGTTATATTGCGTCGAATTCCAGCAGGCTAGCATCGCAACCGTCGTCAATAATGCAGACAAAGGCAGGAACAATATAGAAATACCGTCAACACCAACGAGATACTCAATATTTAATAAAGGTATCCATTCGTATTTTTCAACGAGCTGAAACCCCCCGCTAGCACTATCAAAAAATAACAGCGCAAAAAGTGTTAACAGTAACTCAAAACCAGCAATGCCTAATGCAACAATTTTCGCTTGTTTCGCATTACTGATAGCGCCCACTACAACTGCACCCAATAAGGGAAGCAGAATAATAAGGCTTAATAGCGGGAATTCATTTTCACTCATGCTGGAAATCCTTGGTATTAGTCAATACAGTTGAAGCATCTGAATGGTGTACTTCATAAGGTGAATGCAGTTCATCCATAGGCGACACGCCTTGATCTATCACATGCAACCAAGGCGAAGTATTCAAACCAACGCCGATAATTATTATACAAATGATCGCAGCAATTGTTTTTTCATTTCTAAGCGAAGGAAGCGTGCTTGCTGCTGGAGAATATAAGAACGGACCTTGATGACGTTTCGGTTCGGCAATAAATATCTGCTGAAAAGCACGTAATAATAGCGCGGCAGCCAATACGTTACCAAACAGAATAGCGATAGAAACAAGCCACCCATGACCTTTAATCGTGCCCTCTACCAACAAATGGATGCCATCAAACCCTGGCGTTCCAGGCATAACCATCGTACTCAAAGCACAGATCACAAATAAAACCGCAATGGCAGGGTTAGCATCAAACATACCCCCCAGTCGTGGAATATAAGCCGTATGTGTACGTTTATAAATCATACCAATACAGAACATTATCCCGGCGGTTGCAAGTCCAAAGGCCAATGACAGCAAAATACTGCCTTCCATCCCATAAGTATTAAAATCAAAAATACCGATGACCAACATTCCCGTTTGGCTAACCACAGCAAAAGCCAACAAACGTCGAATATTAATTTGCATTAAGGCTAATAGAGAACCATAAAATATTCCAATGAGGCCTAGTACCAAAACAAAACCAGCCCATTGTTCAGCGACTTCTGGAAGGAATGGAATGACAAATCGTATGACCGCATAAATGCCTAACTTCAGGCCTAGTAGGAAAATTCCTGCGCTAGCTATGGTGCCCTGTTCAGCTAATACCGGCAACCACCCATGAAACGGGAACAGTGGCATGCGTATAGCATAGCCAAAAAACAGTAGGAAAAAAATCAACGTGCCATACTCGATCACAGCGTCACTTTGTTTTAGAACAATCCAGTCAAAACTAAGTATATCTCCTGACCCCATAACACTAAACCCAAACATCAGGAAGCCAGCCAGTACCATTAATAAACCACTACCCCAATGTTGAAGCAATAGTGCAACAACCCAACGGCGATTGTGTCCAGACCCTGCGCGAATGGTCATAATGACAACAGGGATTAACTCTAACAGGCACATAAACCAGAATTGCAAAGCATTCATTGCAGAGAACGCAGCAATTAAAATAGCGCCATATCCCAAGATACAAGCTATCTGTATTCGATCTGAAGAACGCCGAGTAGTTAAAATATATATCAGCGCCACAAACATCAGAATAGCAGTCAAAGGTATAAATAAAATACTGGTACCATCTACACCAACTGAGTAGGAAAAGAAGAAACTTTGCATTTGTTCGTATAACTGAATACCTGGGCGATCAGCATCGAACACGATAAGCAGATAAAAACTAAGCAATAGGGTTAGTATTGTTCCGATAAAACCTGTGCGAAGCGCCAAACTTGGCGAAGGTAAAAGCAATACAATGAACATTGCTACCAAAGGAACCAATGCCATAGTTGATAATAACGGGAAGGCCGCTGTTTCAGACCATAGGGTAATATTTACAGTATCCATCAAATCCTCAAATTGAAGACGCAAACATTAAAACCACGAAAACAAACAAAACTAAATAACGTGGTTTAAGTAACAGTTTCTCAAATGTATTCGCAGCATGTCCAAGTTGGCGGCCAATATCAACCATTTCAACGCCAACTCCACGTAGAACCAAACGCTCTTCAAACCAGCTCATGGCGCCTGCAGCCCACTCTATAAGCTTTCCAGCAATACCTTTGCCGCGGCCAAGCTTATTAAGGTCATCATTTAATTCTGACGTAAATTTCTTTTGTTCTAATTGCGTCAATGATGAAATAGCCGTCGCCGCAGAAGAAGGCGATCCCATCGCACGGTTAATCACATTATTATCAAAGTAATCGAGATCTCGACCTAATCCATTAATGGGTCTTACTAATGTACGATCAGTTATTGGATCCAACCAAAAGCGTTGTAACGAAATATTATAGAGCCAACGTCTATTGCCTAAGTTCTTAGAAACTTGATGCATTGGATTACCATTAACTTGAAAAACAAGCGATGGTGAAGTCAAAACTTGATAACCTCGAACGATGACATGCGCACATAAATGCCAACTTGCCAATTCCCAAAAGCCCAATCCACATGAAACAAACATCAGTCCAATTTGACCAGTTATCGCAAAACATATCGAACTTTTGACATCAGTCTGAGTTAAACCAACAATGAAACTATAGATAGCTGTCAATAAACCTACAGCAACTAACAACGCCATAACAAATGGAGCAGCTTCAAATATAGGGCGCAACAATATAACAAGGAATACACCTGAATGTATCATTACCGCGCCATAAAATACGGCGCTTGAAGGCGTAGGGCCTTCCATGGCTCTAGCCAACCATGGGGAAAAAGGTAACTGCGCAGATTTTGCAAACGCAGCCAATGCAAAACATAGAGCAATAACCGTCGCGGTCGGTGTGGTTAATAAACCAGCCATGGCGTTTATATCTAACCAACTTGTGGTTCCAAGATAATAAAAGGTTAAAGCAATACCTAAAATAAACCCTGCATCACCCACTCGATTAGTGACAAAAACACGTGTTGCATTAATCACTGCGACAGGACGATTATAGGCAAAAGAAATTAAGAAATAGGAACATAAGCCAGCAATTTCCCAACCGATAAAGGTTAAGACTGCGTTGCCTGACAAAGCAATTAGCATCATTCCCGTTGAAAATAAACAGAAAATAAACAGATATCGTACAAACCCAGGCTCTTTAAATAAATATAATGTTGAGAATCGCGTGACAACAACAAGAATAACTGAAAAGAGCGCTGCAACAATGACACTAAACCCGCTGGTAATAAAAAGTATATCAATGGTTAAGGTATTGCTACCCAACCATTGTCCAACAGTATAGGAACCACTATTAATGTTGGTTAGATCTGCGATCAATAAAATAATGGCTAAAACACAAGATATTGAAACTGCCGTTTTTGCTACAAACGCAGCAATATCATCTCTATCACCTGAAATTTTTTGATCAAATAAAAAGCTAGACCCAATATAAGCAGCGGCGAGTAGCGGCACTAAGGGTATTAATACAACGATAAAATCCATTCTAAGCTCCTGTCCAATCAGGCTGCTTAATCAGCACTGGCGACAACGGCTCATGTTCATCCTGGTAATACGCCGTTGATTTTTCAAAAATGGGCGGTGCTTTGTCTTCAGCTTGCCAAGGCACAAACCCAACACCACGTTCAAAAATGGATATTTCACCGCTATCAGGATCAATGGCACCAAATAAAATCCAACCGCCGCCAATAAGTTCACGTAACACTGCTTGGCGTTCGTAAATTTGACCCAGAATCTCTTTTTTGGCTTCAACCAAAACTTGTAAACGCAAAGGCTCGTGAATCTCAACCATTTGTTTTGATAATCCAGTGCGTAAATCACTACTGGCACCTTCCATCACACCAAACATGCCCGTAATATTGTGTGTAACTTTCGATCCACAACCAAAATAATCATTATTTACAGTGGAAAAGTAGTATTCAAGATTAATACCCGCGCCCACCGGGCCAACGGCCAACAGTAGATTTTCTAGCAGTTTGCCATCTGCATCTTGCGTCGGATCATATGAAATCAAAAACACACGGCGATCTAAAAAGGTGCCTTGTGATATTGAACGCCGCCCAACAATGGCGGCAGCAATTGTGGCGTGGTTAAATTCTGGGAAAGCCTGAGAAAAATCGTTAGAGCGTAAATAAACGTGGTCTTTTCCTTCTTCAGGCGTTTTTGGATTATTGGCCGAAGCAAAACGACGACAACGTTCATGAGCAGATGCTTTGCTCGCATTTATTAAGTCACTTCTAAAAGATTCAAAGGCTGGTAATGATTCTGCAGGGATATCTTCAAGATCGTACCAAGTAAATTCATCACTACAAGTATCATGTTCACCGCCAACAAACCAAGTATCTTTGGGCACATTGACGCCGCGTTCTACTAGTAGCGCCCTAATTTCAGGACGATTTGCCATCGCAGCAAATAAACGCGCATTCGGACCCCCACGTTTTCCACTACATGCACCACAGTTATAAGCAAAACCATGCGGGTTATTTTGATTGGTAGAACCATGCCCAAATAAAGCAACTATCGGTGCAAACTCGTAACATAAGCCCGTGGTACGCATAAATACAGATAATTTGTCAGCTTGCTCTATGTCGGTAAATCCTGTACGCGGATTTTCTGGTGTGGGAACCGTATCCGAAGCGGGTGCCTTAAATGACAATCGAGTAGGGACAGGTTTTTCAATGGATTGCTTAAGCGAACTATTAGCGGCTAATGCATGTTTAGGAAAAAATACCTTGCCTAACAAATTAACAAATACCAGCGGTGCAATGGCATCAATGATGGCATGTGAAAAGATGAGACTACGTCGTAGCGATTGATTCGTGACATAGGCAATTTTTTTATAAAAACGCGTCCCTGTCGTATGTTCTTTAAGTACTTGATCCACCCCTTCTCTTGGTATCTCATTGACTTCGTTGATAGGCGTTACTGGTAGAGGACATTGTTTTTTTCTTTTTTCGTCATCAAGTCCCTTATAATTCATGGGAATACCAAAGAAACCAGCGGCTCCTATTGTTTCTATAGCAGGATTAATCTCTTCTAAATGGCGCCGCAAACTTTCTTCTCGGTCATCCATACAAGTTACAATCTGCGCTAGAGGCCTTTGCTTACGTACTGCCCAACGACCACGGCTATTATTAGCACGCAAGGTCTGATAAAAATTTTCACGGTAATGATACTCATAGGCATATAGCCATACTTTACCGCGTTCGTCAGCGGAAAAATCATTCAGTACTGCCAACATTTCCAATAAATCTTTTTTCTGGATATGCTCCAAGTGAGCTGCATTTAATCCTAGATGCTGACATAAGCGAAATAGTCGCCATCCTGTATTAAAGGCGTTATGCTCTAAACCATTTTCAGCCATTGGGCTAAATTGCCAAGTCCACATCAAATCAGCCAGTTCTCTCCACTCATCATGATTATGACGCTCAGAACCGACGCGCTGTAAAAGATCATATGCTAATTGAGTAATATATTCAGGCAAATGACCTTGGTACAATTGGGTACGCACGGTGAATTCTGAAAGGCTTTTATTGAAATAATACTTTAACGAGCTAATATTGGCCTCAACTCGCCAGTTTTCTCGACAAGCTTGATTTAGCCACAGCCTATCCAGTGTTAAACGAATCGCGAGGTAATCCGCCAGATGTAATTTGGAAGGGCCACTATCTGAGACATAATTCGGCTGGTGTTGGCGCCAACTGATCATCCCTGACCAGCCCGGCAATTCAAATGCAAGAAGCTGCAAATACCCTTCCCATTTTTCTTCAGGTATTTCCAAATAATTTAACTGCATAATAATACAGTCGACAGGATCTTCTGGTGTTTCCGATATAACTCGTTGCCAGTCAGGCAAATCGTGCAAGAACGGATTAGCGTCAAAGGCAACAACCGAACGCCATCCTGCATATAATCCGAGCTCACAATCAGGCAGTTTCCAAGCTGACACACCTTCATCCAATGCTGACGCACAGATGCGTATCAACTGGGCGCGAACCGAAAAAAGAACATCTGTTCCAGTCAATTCCATGACAAGATCACGCATCGACATGCTGTCACCCAATTTATCTAACATCTCTTGGAGTTTAATTTCAGCATCCTGGCGCATCTTCTGATGAACCATTATTTCAGTATCGCCAGACTGAGCCTGACGAATTTTTTCTAACCAGATAACTGCTTGCTCTTCAGACAAATCCAGCATGTTTTCAGGATGTAATGAGGCTTGCTCCAACTCCACTTTATCGGAAATTTGATCCCATATTTGTTTAACAACTTCGGCCTCACTTAAATCCGCAGCAAGCAATTGTTCTCGAACATAATCAGGCACATCTGATTGTATTTTCTCGAATGCTTCTAATTCCTCAATTTGCCAGCTTAATTGACTGTCAGACACACCATGCAAATCAAATAACAAGGCGATACGATAAATATCATTTCGTGTAATTGTTTTTTTATCTGTTTTACATACAATTTGCTCGGCCTGCAACGCTGGATTATGTGCAATGGATGCGTCCAAATCCTCGTCCGTTATGGATCCCTTATGATATAAAGCCCTATTACGATCATCAGATAAATAACCGTGGATACCCGTCAACGATTCAACTTCTTTCACAGCTTCTTCAAATGGCAAATGCTGAAAACCATGAATCGTATTATGGTGAACAAACTCACGTATCGTCGCTTGCCCAGGTAGCAGGTGAGCTAAGTGATCTAAATACGCTAGAATTTGCTGTTTCTTATCGGTGAATTCAGATTTTTCGTGCATTGCTAATCCTATTGAATACTTTGACTAATAATGTCATTCATATGACTAATGGTCGCTGATGACATATCAATTAATAACGAAGGCCATATACCAAACAACAAAATACTACCAACCAATATGCTGGCAGCAAGTAACTCAGGTGTTCGTAAGTCCTCAATATCACGCATCTGTGGTTTTACTGGACCCGTAAATAACATGCCAATTGTGCGCATGGCATAAGCCGCACTGATCAATATGCTGAGTCCCAAGAAGACCATCAAGAATCCCCATTCCTGGAATCCACCGATGACGGCATGAAGTTCAGCTACAAAACCAACGGTACCCGGAAGCCCCATCGCTGCAAACAGTGTAATGGTCATAAACAGTGCAAAACGTGGCATCACCCTAACCAAAGAACTGTAATCCAAAATGTTTCGGGTATGTGTCCGTTCGTACAACAAACCTACAAGCAAGAACATTGCGCCCGCTATCAACCCATGCGCAGACATTTGCAAAACTGCAGCGGTCATGCCGGTCAGGTTTAAAGTCGCGATACCCAGCAATACAATGCCCATATGGCTAACCGACGAGTAGGCCACCATCGCTTTGAGATCGGTCTGCCGCCAAGCCAATAATCCACCATAAATCATGCCAAATAGTGCAAGGAAAACTAACAGTGGTTGAATTGTTTGCGCAGCCTCCGGCAACATGACAACGGCTCTTATTAATCCATAGGCACCCATTTTCAGCAAAATACCTGAGAGTAAAATGCTGATCGGACTAGGCGCTTCAACGTGCGCCAAAGGCAACCAACCATGAAGGGGGAAAATAGGCATTTTGACACCAAAGCCGATCAAGAATCCGAGCAACACCCAAATTTGCTCATCCTTTGGCATACTCTGCGCAGCGATACTCATTGATTCCATCAAGGTGCCGCCATGAGCAGGCATGTATTGACTTATCGCCAGCAGGCTCATCAACATGAATATTGATCCGCCCATGGTGTAGAGTACAAAATTAAGACTTGCGACATGCCGCCGCACACCACCCCAACGACTTATAAGAAAAAATAGTGGCGCTAAGGTTACTTCCCAGAAAATGTAAAACAGTGTCCAGTCTTGCGACAAGAAAACACCCAACATTCCAAGTTCTAACAAAAGGATACTAATATAATAACCTTTTATTTTCTCTGTGATGCTGAAGGAAGCGAGTAACGCAATGGAAGTAAGCAACGTTGCCAAAACCAACATGGGTAATGACAGACCATCAATGCCTAACGCAAAAACAGTACCCAGTTTTTCATTTAGTACGTACTCTTGCTCAAACTGTATTCCGCTATCTTGTAAATTGTAAACAGCAACTAGCCAACAGGTAATCAAGAACGCTATGGTTGCAAATGAATTTGCAATAAAACGTATCTGACTAGTATTGTGACTCGGCGTCACTGCTAAAACTAGAATACCTATAACAGGCGTCAATAATAATAAACTAAGTATCCCCATTGGATGATTTACCTTTTTGCTAGAAACATTTGCTTGGCTTTAATAATCTGGGGAATGTGTCGATCAGGCATTTTATCTTTTTTATAAATTCTTAGTAAAACAAACTCAATGACATCGCATCTTATCTGTCATAAAGTTAAATTCTGTTTAGTACGAACCCTCAGCATCAAAGCTTTTATTTTTGTTCCTCTTGGCTTCAATTTTATTCTGAGCTATTTCATTCGTGATCTATATTTACCTTGATTTTCTTATGCATACCATCTCCCCTGTATTCATTTTTCAAGAGACCAAGAAGCAGCTATAACACAAGCCCACTTCTTGATCTTCATGAAAATAGTTCAAGTATGCTAGATTAATCTATAGAAATTTTGCTCTTTTCTTTAATATTATCAATGTAGCGCTTGACAATAGTTCTGCCAGGCATGCCTTCGTTGTGGTTATAAACCAAGTAATACACAAGACCATGTATTGCCAAGGCAATCAACAAGCCCTCAAAAATACCGACTTCAAAGACCAATGCACCACACAGAATTGCCAACATTAATGCATAAGGACCATGATGGATCACATGACCAAGACCAGCAATCATCTTCCAACCGGTAAAGATCATAATCGCAGCTAATGCGAATTTAGGCAGGTAATCAAGATACTGAACATTAAATACGAAGAAAGTTACCACTAGGCCAACGATAATGACGGAGAACTTAGTCATCGCGCCCGCCAACTTATTGGTGGTGCTTTTTGCCAAGCCGTCTAGGTTAGTCATACCGCCAAAGAAGCTTGAACCCATGTTTGCAATCCAAATCGCTAACAAGCTGTTGTTGCTGTTGCACTTGCGCTTTAATGGATCAATTTTCTGAATTGCCGCATTACTCATCACCTGCTCAATCACGTCGATAATCGCCAACATGGCACAGAAAAGAATCATGTAAATCATCATCATCGCAGTGAATTCGTCAGGAAGAGGCAAACGTAAATGTAATGGCACGTCATCTACATAGATCATTGGCACTTCTACAAGTTGCGCGAGAATAACACCACCAATAATCAGCACGAAATACGG
>Ga0224496_10002481_pt1 | contig 10968 bp, 3 predicted proteins | sample SF_Jul11_sed_USG_2_FD_168127 | JGI IMG/M metagenome (GOLD analysis project Ga0224496, IMG submission 168127) | Sediment microbial communities from San Francisco Bay, California, United States - SF_Jul11_sed_USGS_8_1 | ecosystem: Environmental > Aquatic > Marine > Sediment | place: USA... | reverse complement strand
GTTGCTGGCGCGCACCTTTGATGTGATTGTGGCAACCAAGTGTTCGCGCTCCGCACGCCGGGCAGCAGCTTGGCGTGCCTGCTGTTCTGCCGAGAAGAGGCGGGTGATGTTTAGGGCTGCAGCCAACTGTGCGCTGATCTGGTCTAAGAGGCTGACGTCTTCGGTGTCAAATCGACGGTCAATGTCAGCGATATCCAAACCGATGGTGCCAACGACATCATCACGTACGATCAGGGGTACGATGATGAGTGAGTTGGTATCGCGCATTTTCATTAGATCGTGAATTGGTGCAGTGCGCGGGTTATTCTGTACATCATAAAGCACCAGGGTCTTTTTAGTCCGTATCACTTCCTGGGTAACTTCATTGTTATGTAATTCGATCTTGGTACCAATGAGGTTAGCGCCCGGGGTATCTGATGATGCAGAAGCATCTGCCACCAAGATGCCCTCAGTTTTGTGTTCATCGAAGAGGATGACGCCGCAGTGCATCAGGTCCATACCGGTTTGCAGTTTGGTGGTGACCGCCTCCAGCAAGTCTTGCTGGTCAATCAGCGATGCGGACAGCGCGGTGACCTCTTGCAGAAGCTGGATTTGATCGGAGCGCAGTTGGATCTGTTCAACCAAGCGGGCGTTTTCCAGTGCCTGAGCGGTTTGGTCAATGATCTCTTCTACGAGCGCTAATTCATCGCTGGTCCATTCTTCTTGTTGGCTGCTGCGCATCAAATCGATCGAGCCAATTTTTTGTCCACGGAAGAGGATCTCTTTGGTTAATTTGAGGCCGTCTGACATGCCGGTCGAATCGGCAGCGGATGAGCCTAAACCAACACCGGCGGGATTGTATTGGTATACAACGGGTTGGTTTTCTAGACGTTTTCGCCAGGCTTGCTCAACCTGCTGCCCGTAGAGACGCTCCAACTCGCGCAGTGAAGTTTGGCTGCGCTGCAGCAAGCGGGCGTTTTCGATGGCCAGGGCAAGCTGGTCGGCGAGGGTTTGGAGGACCTGAACATCATCTGCGCTGAATGCATTGGCGGTTCTGGACTGTACGTCGAGGACCCCGATGACTTCGTCGCGGATGGTGAGGGGCAGCGCCAATTCGGAGCGCGTGTCTGGCATGTCTGGGTTGTCGTAGTAAATGACGTCTGCACCGACATCTTGGGCGATGCGGGGTTCGTTCATGCCGGCAGCGTAGCCGACCACGCCGACCTTGCCAACCAGAAGTTTGTGGCCGCGGGCCAACATCCGCTGACCGCCTTCGGATGAGGCTGCCTGCAGCACGGCATATTCATCTTTCTCATCCAAGAGGAAAATACCCGTGTGGTAATATCCAAAAGTCTCTGAAATCAACCCGGATACACGCGTAAGCAGTTGGTTTACATCGCGGATGGAAGCGGCTTCGCGAGCTACCTGGGCGGAGGCTTCCATTTGGACGGCGCGCCGCTCGAGGGCCTGGGTACGTTCGGATACCGTTTCTTCCAATCCGGAGACCAGTTGGCTCAGCTGGGAAGTCATGGTGTTGAAGGTTGAGGCCAGGGTGCCGATTTCGTCCTTGCCAAACACATTGGCCTGCACGTTAGTTTCGCCACCCAAAATTCTTTGCGCAGCTACGGTTAATTCGCTGAGGGGTTGGGTAATGAACCGGGCTAAGTAGATGGTGACGATAATCGCAAAGAAAGCAACGAGCAGCATTAGGACGATAGCGCTGGTGCGGGCGATGGTAACCGTTCCCAGGGCTTCGTCGGTGGAAATATAAGAAACGATGTGGAGATCAAATATATTTTCTGTATCAGGGCCGAGTTCTTTGGTATGAGCCCATGAGATCACACTGTCAACATTTCCAAATGAAGTGACTTTCCATGATTGGTTACTTGAAACAATTAGTTCGCTTGACAGTTGAGGATCTTGGTCTGGAGTGGCTCCTTTTGGCGGGACCCAATTGCCATGAGTGTCAAATAATGCCAAGCCTCCAGAGGAACCGATCAACGATTGGTCGAACTCCCGGGTGATCGGTGTCAAACTGTAGCGGCTGAAAAGAATGCCATCTACATCCGCATTGTCATCATCGGTATAAATGGGTAAGGCAACCTCTACGATGTACTCACCAGTGGCCTCATCAAAGACGGGATCGCCAACATAGGTAGTCCCGACGCCATTGTTGTAGGCAGCTTGCCACCAGGCATATTGGGATTGGTCGTAATTTTCGGGCCGGTCGGTTGCGGCAACGATCCCACCTGCATGATCGGTGATGATTATGAGCGTGTGGACGGGGAAAAGGTCATGAAGGTTGTTAAGATTGGCGCTGCGGACTTCGCTGAGGAGTGACTGGACGATGTTGTCATTGTCTTCAGCAGTTTGCCATTCCTGGTCCAGGCTGGTGATGGTATTCCTTATTTCGGTGGCATCCATACTAAAGTAGACCGATTCGCGGAATCCCACCATGGTTTGGGTTTGTGGGTCCTCGGCAATATTTAATAGACTTGCTGTCTGGCGGTTAAATTCGCTGGAGACGCTGCGCGCTTCGGTGGTAGCCAAGTTTGAGAGGTTTTCACCAACCAGATTGATGATATTGGATTGCAGGAAGGTGATGGTTGTGGTACCAATGATCAAAATAGCAGGGAGGAGGATGGTGATGACGATGAGGAGGAGTTTGTTGAACATGGACCAGTCAGTGATCGCTAAGGCCAACTGGCGGATGTTCAGTTCCTCATCTTTGCGCTGAAGGCCAACATAGGCAAAACCGATGGTGAAACCCAAATTTTGAATGAGGATAATCACCGATGGAGAAATTGCCTCCCGCATACCGGACAGAATTGTTGAGTTTAGGATAGCGATGAAGAGCACCCAGGCAACCCGGCTTCTTTCCGGGTCGCGTTTGCGGTCGCGTATCGCCACAATCAGGCTGGGGTAAATAAGCGATATGACTGAAAAACCAAGCAGGGAAAAGTAGAAGAGCGGTCTTAAGAACCCTGTGGCGACCTCACCAGAACTTATGTGTCCACCGGAGTAGTATGCCGGATCTGGGGGAGTGAAGATCAATGGGGTTTTGGAAATTAAGCCAAATATTCCAGTGGCATCCAATAGAGTGGCCAATGGCAAAAATATGACTAACCCGAGGAAGGACCAATAGACCCAGCGGCGGCGGGCAATATTGGGGCGCAATATGATCAGGGATGCGAAGAAAATGGCAGGGCCCACTACATAGGTTGTTGCCACCTGGAGGGCAAGCCAAGGGAGGGCGGCTTGGTAGGTAAAGCTGGAGGTCAGGCCAGTCAGGGCGATGCTGGTCATCCCGAACAGAACCAGCAAAGAGGCCACAGCCCGGTTAGCAAGCGATTTTGAGTTAGCCAGCAGAATATAGAATGCCAGCACCAAGTTCAATACGGCCGTGATCGTAAAAAGGCTGGTCAGTGCAATGGATTCGTTCATAAGGCAGGTTCTCCAAAATCAACCTGATAGGAATAGGTTTGATTTATCTTCATGATTGATCCTGGTTTGGAATATCTAGACGAATGGTTCCTTGAGAAGCATTGAGGGCGCGCCCCAGCTCTTGGACAGCCGTTTGGAGGATGGTATCGACATCTGTGGAGGACCATAATTGGCTGGAAACGTCGGAAGCAATGCGTTCACGTTGGGCAAGGCGCTGGGTTTGTTCATACAGGCGGGCGTTTTCCAAGGCAACCCCCAACTGATTGCTGATCTCTTCAAGGAAGGCGATTTCTTCGGCAGCCCATGGACCAGCCGCGGCGGGTTTGTGGGTTTCAAGCACACCGACAACCACATCGCCGCGCACTTTGACGGGGACTTTAAGCGATTGTTTGCCTTCGGCGTCTGGCTGGGAAATTTCAACGTTTTGACCGTTACCTGTGGATGGCTCCAAGTTGATGCGCCAATTCTGATCTATTTTAGATAGGCCTTGTTGGCTGCTGCTGAAGCCGATGGCGCCGCGTGCGTGAAGCATTTCGCCCCATGCTTCCCGGCTGAGTTCACCATAAGCACGGCGTTCAGCATCCAAGCTCTCTTGAACCTGGGAAAACAGCAGGGTGTTATTAATTGCCATGGCGACTTGGTCGGCCAATACCTGTAAAACGGTGACGTCTTCTTCGGAAAAGGCTTGTTCTTCTTCGCTCTGCACATCGAGGGCGCCCAAGATGTTGCCAGTGGCCTCGAGAGGGAGGGCCATTTCGGAACGCGTTAGGGGGAGTTCGGGGTTGGCAAAATAAGCAACGCCTTCACCCTCCACGCTTTGCTCAACACGGGGAAGGCCGGTACTGGTGACGTAGCCAACAATACCTTGTTCGCCAACTTTAAGTTTGTGCCCGCGGGCGATCATGCGGTAACCGCCTTCACTGTTGGCGGCACGCAGTACAGCGTATTCTTTCTTCTCATCCAGCAACAGCAGACCGACATGATAAAAGCCAAAACGCTCACTGATCAAATGGGTTACGGTGGAGAGCAGGTCGTCAAGATTATAGAATTCTGCGGCGGTCCGCCCTACTTCAGCAGCCGCCTCCAAGTATTGGGCTCTGCGCTCCAATGCTTGAGTACGCTCGGCAACCGTCTGCTCAAGGCCGCCAACGAGTTCCTGGAGCTGGCCGGTCATACTATTGAACGTATTGGCAAGGATGGAAATTTCGTCTTCGGAATCTACCGTGGCTTTTGCGGTAAGATCTCCGGCGGCAACCTGTTGGGCAACGACGGTAAGACGGGCAATTGGTGTGGAAAGCAGTTGGGCGATCAAGATTGCGGCAACAGCCACAAACAGGGAGAGGGTGAACACGAGTACGACCGATGAATTGGCTTGCTGGCGTGCAATCGTGAGGAAAACATCTTGAGGCTGGAAGAAGGAGATGATCCAATTGGGTTGTGAATCGAGGGTAACGGCAGCAACCTGGTTGATCCGTTCACCAGTCGTTGTGTCTTGCGCTGTAAAGAAGGGCTGTCTGTCAATGTCTCTAAGGTCTTGATGCAGGCTGGGCCGGTCTTGATATAACATGTCAGAATCTGGCAGACGACCTTCTTCCTGAAGTAAGGCAACCTGAGCCTCAGGTAATGGCATGGCGGTGGTATATAATGACTCAGGATTTGTGCCGTGGGCTAGCTCCAGGTGGTGGCCTTCGATCTCTTGGAAGAGAATGCCAAAGGAGTCGAGGCCGGCGCGGCCATTGGATTGTTCCATCACGGCTTGCAGGATGGCTGCGCTGTAGCGTACTCTGAGAACGCCGATGGGTTGTTGATCCACACCAATGATGGGGCTGCTGAAAAAGATCGTGGGTTCTCCGGTGACTTCGTAAAACAGCACCGGGGATACATACGGTTGGTTCTCGTGAAAGGCTGTGCGGAAATACTCGGTGTCGGATTCATCCTGTTTTTGGAAAAAGGATAACGTATCCAGCACATTAATCCCATTTTGATCCAATACGGCATACGAAGCGATGAATTCTGGGTCTTTATCGGCCAGAGCGCGTAGCAACCCATTGATGCCAACGCGCTGCGGGCTGTTGGCTTGTTCGGCAGAAGGCAGGGATAAGAACACCGGCAGCGTAGGAATTCTGGCTTCGGATGCTACTGCGTTGAGGGTTGAGGTGATAAATTCATCCAAGGAATCGGCTGTTTCAGAGGCGGCTGCATATAGTGACTGGTTAGCGGTCTCGGTCAGCGTTCGTTGGATGCCGCGGTTATTTAAGTAGGCCAGGATGGCGAGAGGGATCAAGGTTACCAAGAGGAAAGAGATCAGCAAGCGAGTACGGATGTTACCGATTCTAAATACTTGGGTAATTTGCCAAGTAAATAGTATGCCTAATGAATATGTGATGAAGGGGACGTAAAAATTAAGGAAGGGCGATAAAGTAATATCATAGCGGGGGAAAGGTTCATAGATATTTACGATGATGATGAAGGCTACGTTGATGGCTGTGATCGTGATCCAAGTTCGCGGTTTTAGATCCAGGATGCGGCCAACCGCGGCGACAAGGATAGAGCCGCCGATCAAAATATAGATGGTGGCATTCCCAAAGAATAGTTCACTGCCGGCGTAAGCCAACATGAGGGCAAAGAGGGAAAGGGTTTTCCCGCGATAGTGCTGGCCGCGGTTGTATAAAATATAACTGACTGCTAAGATCGCCAAGCCAAGGGTAATGTTCATGGCGGTGGCAAAAACCTGCCAGATTTCCGTCTGAAGGGAGTTGATGACATAAACGGAAACGGTGAAGATTCCGGCTATGGCTTCAATCAGGTAGATCCGCTTGGTGGCGTCAACGATTGGTTTGGCTCCACGCGAGGGTTTCTTCGCGGGAACATTTTCCAACTGGGGTGGATTAGGATAGATCTCTGGTGGGTTTATCTTTTGATCGTCACTCATTGCGACCTCTGGTCTTTAAGGATTCCAGGATTAATTGTCAGGGGTGCCATAACCACTGCCTTCAGATGTTGGAGCGCTTAAAGAGGATAACCGGATGGTGACCTCTGGTAGGTCCATGGCTTCTCGAACCCGTTGGGCAGCGGTTTTGATGATGGTTTCGATATCCAAGGTTTGCCGGATTTCTGTAGTGATTTGGCCGGTTAATTGTTCCTGTGCAGCTCTTCTTTGGGTCTCTTGATAAAGCCGGGCGCTGTCTAGGGTGAGGCTCAGCTGTTCGGTTAAAGAATCCAACAAATCTAATTCGTCTGCGTCCCAAGTGGCGGATTTGCCGTGTTTATGGAGGTTGAGGACTCCCAGGGTCTGTCCACCGAGCCGGATAGGAACGGTGAGCACAGTGGAGTTCTCCTGCTGAGTTTGCACGTGTTGCCCGGAGATCAGGGCCTCACTCATTGCTGGGGACCATTCACCCTTGGCGGGGGATAGGTTATGTTGAAAATACCGGTAACTGGATGCGCTGCCAGAAGCGATTAAATTTCTCCACGCGGCGGTGCTGATGTCGCCATAGGCACGGCGTTCGGTGTCGAGGCTCTCTTGGAGTTGGTCTAGCAGTTTGGCATTCCGGATTGCCAGGGACAGCTCATCGGCGAGAACCGTTAGGGCGGTGATGTCTTCTTGGCTGAATTCATTGGGTTGGTTGCTGAGGATGTCGAGTACTCCGGCGATGGGGCCTTCGGTTGTGATAGGTAGGATAACTCGGGAGCGGGCATCGGGCAACTCTAGCGGGGTATCTGGCAAACCAACGATATCGAGTGAGATGACTGGGTTCCCGCTGGTGATGACCTGGTCAACCAACCCCCCGGTTCCGATTTTGTATTCATGTTCACGTGCAAGCATCCTCTGGCCGGCGATACCATTGGCGGCACGAAGTCGGGCGGCTTCTCTGGTTTCATCCAGGAGATAAATTGCTACGTGATGGTAACCCAACTGGTTGACTATCGATGACGGGATTTGCTGAAGGAGTTTATCCATTGATGAGATTGCTGCAATGGATTTACCTACTTTTGTGGCTGCGGTAATGATGTTTATTTGACGGTCTAAAGCATTGTTGCGGTTGACGATCTCTTTTTGCAGCGTGGTGTGCTGTAATTCCAGATCGCTGGTTTTCTGGGTGTAATCGGCAATTTGTTGCAATAAGGATTGGTTGAGTTTGTCCACAGTTTGCTGCCGCGAACCGGCGAAACCTGCAAAAATTCCCAAGAAGAGAGGGGCTGAATCAACAACCCAGTGGGTGGGATTGGCAAGATGAGTTCCAAAAAAATTGAACCAAGACAATGGTAAATCCCGGACCACAACCATATCCAGAAAAGTTGAAAATATGGGGAACAGCAGCCCGAAGAAAATGCCAAAAAGGGTATAGCGAACTGTAATGTTACGGGTCACTTTATTTACTCTCCAATTCTCTCATCTGAGCCAGACGGATCTATGTAAGGGTCAGCATTACGGGTTGCTGGAGATCCATTGGTGGAATCCAGTTCGCTGCTTGAGTCGAAGCGGATTTCAACCTCCGACACACCCATTTTTTCTCCGATCTCTTGAACAGTTGTACGTAATATGGCGTCAATATCGAGGGTTTCACGGATATGCCCGGTTATATCGCTAAGTAATCGCTCGGATTCTGCGCGCTTTTGAGTAGACTCAAGCAGACGCGCGTTTTCCAGCACCAGTCCTAAGCGGCTGGCAACTTCTTCGATGAGTGATTGCGAATCGACCAATGCGACTTCATCTTCAAATTGAAGGTTTAACACACCGATAGTCTCGTCGCGGATCTTCATTGGAATGGCGAGGCTGCTGCCTTTATCGGGGCCCTCGCTCGAGACCACAGATTGGTTTTTTTCCCAGGCCATCCGTGTCAGCGGGTCTTGGGTATGTACCGAATCGGTGCCTAAGGAATGGTAGCGGTAGCCTAAGGAGCGCTCACCCGGTTTCACCAGTGCATCCCAAGATGATCTGGTGTACCGGCGATATGCTGTTTCAAGCTCGCTCAAGGTTTGTTCAACCTCGGTGCGCAGGGTTGTTTTTTGCAGGGCGATGGACAGCTGGTCTGCCATGGTGCGGAAGAGGGCGATATCTGCTTGGTTAAATTGGTTCTCGTCGGCAATATGGATGTCCAGCGCGCCTAAGATATCGTCACCCACACGCAGCGGGATGGCGATTTCGGCGCGTGTATCTGGCAAGATTGAATTGCGCAAAATATCGGGGGTGTTGGGATCAATTGTGGCCATGGTGGGTTCACCGGTAATCGTGGTGTAGCCAACTGGAGAACTGTCGCCAACCTGGATTTTGAAATTGTTCTCCAAGAGTTGATCGCCTTGGATGTCAGTTGCCGCAGTTAGCACGGCGTATTCTTGCGGCTTATCTAACAGGTAAATTCCGACGAAATAAACCGAGAAGCGCTGCCGGGTGAGGTTGACCGCTTTGTTCAGCAGGTCATCAAGCTCAGTTTCGGCTGTGGCATCTCTGGCGATTTCGGCAGCGGCTTGCAGCAAAGTGGCTTGGCGTTCTAGATCACGCGTTCGGGCGGCAACCTGGTCTTCCAATCCAGTGACAAGCGTGTTAATTTGGGAGGTCATGCTGTTGAATGTTTGTGCCAGAAGGCCGATTTCATCTTGAGTAAGGATGGGGGCTTGAATTTCCAAATTACCTTCGGCAACTTTTTGGGCAACTGAGGTTAGGCCGATGATGGGATTGGTCAGCATTTGGGAAATGATCAAGGCCAAAGCAACCACACCGATGGCAATCACCACGCTCAACAGGATGGTGGTTTGGGTTTGGGCGGTGACTGGCGCAAGGAAGACATCCTGCGGCTGGAAGAAGGTCAGCACCCAGGGGACGGTATCTAGGGAAATGGCCACTACTTGGTTTGTTCTATTTTCGGTGGCGATATCTTTTGAGGTAAAGTACTCCGGAAAGTCTGGGTTTTGCAAAGCAGAAATCAGATGGACAGATAAATCTGGTTCAATGTATGCGAGCTCTTCATTGGCGATATCCGGGAGCAAACGAGACTCTTTGAGCTGGCTGATTTGATCGGCAATCAGCGCTTGGTCCGATGTGCTAAACACCACGGTAAATAGGGCATTGGGATCAATTCCGTGCGCAAGGTGGATGAAGTTCTCATCAAAAAGCACACCAAATGAATCTGCACCAACAAGGTCATTGCTTCGCCGCACCAAGTTCTGAAGAATAGAGGCGTTGTAGCGAATGCGAAGGACGCCGACAGTTACACCACGCGTGTTTTTCACCGCATGGCTGAAGTAGATGGAGGGGCGCCCTGTGCGGGGAGAAAATTCCACGCTGGAGATGAAAGGCTCATCCGTCTGCAATCCGTGCTGGACGTATTCGCGGTCTGATTTGTTTGTACCAATATCATTGGTATCAGTATCTAAAAGGGTAATTCCGTTGGTATCAATCAGGGCATATGATGAAATATGTAATTCATCTTTTGTACTTAAGGCGAGCAAGGTATCCCTTGCCTGGATCTTTTCCTCACTGGAATTGCGTTGAGAGCTGGGAAGGGATAAATAATCGATAAAATCGGGGAGTTGGGCTTCGGTTTGCACCGCAAAAATGTTGGCGGTGATGAAGTCTTCGATACTATCCCTGGTTTGAGAAGCGGCAGCAAATAGGGCTTCATTGGCGTCGTTGGTCAGGGCAATCCGCGAGGTGCGGTCGTTGAGGAAACTTACCAAAGCCAAGGTCATCACTGTAACGAGCACAAATGATGTGATCAATTTGGTGCGCAGCGCGAAACTGTTGAACTGCCTAGCGATGGAATAAATCGAAGTCAATGCCATGATGGTTATTCCAGCCCAAAGCAAGGACTGGAACAGCGGCGGTGTGGGAATTCTAAAGGGGGCTGGCCCAATGAATAGGTCAAATAATAAGGCCAGCAAGCCGACGGATACACTGGCGACAATACTGCGGGCGGCTTGGACGCGGGATACGGTTGTTGCCACGATCATCGAAGTGAGCAGGATCATGAAGAGCATGGCAAACAAGCCGAACCCTTCGGTGACGACTGAAACGAAAAAGAGACCGAAGATGATTCCGCCATTGATGATCCCCATTCCTGGTCTGATCAGCTCTCTGTTGATAAATATCAGGCCGATCAGATGAGTTAGAAAAACAACCAGGATGCTAACGATGATCACATTCGATGGCAGGGTACCGTAGAACTGACCCAAGAATAATATGCTCAAGGTCACTAGGCTGATGATCAAGCGCAGTAAAATACCACGCTGGGCATTGGGCTTCCATCGGGGATCTTTAGGCGCAGGTAAAACGGTGTGTGTGGTCATAAGTCTTGTCCGTCTGGGGTTTATTAACCCTCAGGCACTTGGCGGTTGGATAGGTTGGCTTCGTTTTGCCCATCGCTGTTAGCAGTGGTCGTCGAATCTTGTGGCGCGATGTGGATGGATACTTCCTTTACTTTAGGAAGTTGGCCCAGTTCTTGGACAACCAATTTCATCAGCGAGTCCAAATCCAAGGAGCGGGAAAATCGAGAGGTGAGTTGGTTCAGGGCATATTCGCGTTCAACACGGCGCTGGGTCTCTTCC
>Ga0224496_10002480_pt1 | contig 10968 bp, 9 predicted proteins | sample SF_Jul11_sed_USG_2_FD_168127 | JGI IMG/M metagenome (GOLD analysis project Ga0224496, IMG submission 168127) | Sediment microbial communities from San Francisco Bay, California, United States - SF_Jul11_sed_USGS_8_1 | ecosystem: Environmental > Aquatic > Marine > Sediment | place: USA... | reverse complement strand
TGACTAGCCTCGCTGCCTCAAATAAGCCGTCATGCCGGCTGCCGTTACAATACACCAAACTGCAAAAATAGCACCGGGTAATGCAGCTTCGGCCGCAAAGTGCTTCAGCGCAAGTGCAACACCCAGTCCCGCATTTTGCATGCCAATTTCTATGGCGAGTGCGATTTGAAGTTTTTTCTCGAAACCATAAAACCACGCTAAGTGCCAACCTGCCAGGTATCCGATTAAATTAATCGCCACTACGATCAAGAACAGTTGCATGCCCACATCAGCAATACGTTCCTGATTTGCAGCCACTGCATAACCGCAGATGATGACGATGGACATAACAGCGATTGCTGGGGCTATCTCAGCCATGACTTGTGTTTTATTACCTAGATGACGTTTCACAAGCATGCCGAGAATAATGGGCAGTAAAACAATTAGAACAATCGTTTTCATCATCGGCCAAAATGGAATGGGCAATAATGCACCACCGATCCATTCAATTAATGCCGGGGTTAATAGGGGTGAGATTAACGTAGCAACGGTAGTAAGTGCAATGGAATAGGCCAAAGCGCCGCCAGCCAAATAAACCACCACATTGCTCGCCATAGCGCCGGGTGCGCAGGCGACGATAACTAGCCCCAAAGCAATTTCATTGGGCAAACCACTGCTATATGCCGCAATGGCTCCAAGAAAAGGCATTACCGTAAACTGTGTTAATAAGCCAAGGCTAATTTGCTTGGGTTGATGACGGACTTGTTTTAGTTCGTACGGATCCAGAACGATACCCAGTGAAAACATGGTGGCAGCAAAAAGCCAAAGAAAAACATGCTCAAAAATTAGAAATACGTCAGGCAATAAATAGGCTGAAATAGCCATGAATAGTGTCAATGGGGCTAGATTGTCACTGATAAGTTTGATTGATTTCATTTGATTGCAATTCAATAAGAATGTACTGATTATCCTAAGATTCTCAGTTGGATGGCGTTTAGAATATGATGCTGTTTCTTTTTGGCAAGAAGCAGTGAGAAGTAATAACGTTCAGGATAATGCTATATCGCTTCTACATACCTGTTTCCAAACACATTGGGCCAGGTCAAACATTCCAATATAACCCCGGTCTCTCTCAGCTATTTCTCTTCAAATTGTCGCATGGCCCTGCTGACCGTCATGTAATGTACGCCAAAATATTCGCCGATCTCAGCCATCGAGTATGTGCCTGATAGATATGCGCACGCCAGAATGGCTGATTTACGTTGCTTCCCAAACTGGCCAAGCAACCAATCCTACATCCAGCCTTTTTTGGCGCATTCACTACACCAACCATTGCCAGATAGCTGCTCTAGGGCCAATCATCCAGTTTCTTTATCATATTACATGCCAGCTCCAGCAAGTAGTTTTTCTTCTGAATCAAAATCGCCTTATAACGACCTTGATAAAGATGCCCGGAGAATACCGCTGGTTAAACGGTTTCAGCAGTTGGCTAATAATATATTTAATCATCTATAATTATCATTTATAGCTATTTACATCTATAATTTGACTCTATAGGTATTTTCATCTATTTTAAGGTGGCGTTTCTCAATGGAGTATCTTGATGGACATTTACGCGGTATTGACCGGTGATATTGTTAAATCACGCCACATCGATTCAAAAGACAAGCTTATGAACGCTTTGACCGAGGTGCTTGATACAGTAAAAAAAGAGCACCATGTTGAATACGACCTATATCGGGGCGATAGCTTTCAGATTGTTGTGCCATCGGCGTCGACTGCCGCCCTGATTGCCATTATTATCCGTTCAAAACTAATATCCTGCTCTCCGAAAAAACAGGAAAGATGGGATGCACGTATTTCAATCGGTTTGGGCACGATCAGCTATCGCGGCAGCAAAATTACCGACTCGGACGGCCCTGCGTTTCTGTTATCCGGCCAGGGGCTGGATCAAATAAACAAACAAAACCGACGACTAATAATAAAAACACCGTGGACGACGACCGATAAAATGATCTCTTTAAACACACGCTTTGTGGACGACATAATCAGCCGCTGGTCAAAATATTCGGCTGAAACGGCCTATTACAGCCTTCTGTACAACGAATCACAAAGTGTTCTAGCCGCTCGCCTTGAAAAAAGTCAGCCAACCATCAACCATCGTATTGCGACGGCCAAACTAGATCTCATTAAGGCCTACATCCTACACGTAAAAGAACACATCCAATGTGAGACACATAGTGAGTGCCTTTGATATACCCATATTAATGCTGCTGCTTTTTGCCCATTTGGCAGGTGATTTTATCTTTCAGCCACTTGCCTGGGTTGACGAAAGGTATGAAAAGCATTGGAAATCAAAATGGCTCTGCATGCACGTGCTGGTCCACATCGCTTTGTCATTAACGGCGCTCTTTATTCTGATGCCAGCATCGTGGTCTCTGCTGGGGTTTGCTTTGATCATTGGTGCAACTCATTGGCTTATCGACGTACTAAAATCGTATTCAGACAAAAACAAAATAATCTGGTTTGTTCTTGACCAGACATTTCACCTACTGGTTATTTTCCTGGTCTGGATCGCCATTTCAAATCAATGGTCTATTTTGGCGTCTCTGATTCCGACGCTACTGAGCGAAAAAATAATGTTTATTTTGATCGCTTACTTTATCGTCATCTGGCCTTTCTCAATCGCCATCAGCATTATTTGCAAAAGCTGGTCTGACCAGATGGATACAATGGGGGCGCTGCCCAATGCCGGCAAACGAATAGGGCAGATAGAGCGGTTTTTAATTCTAACGTTCATTCTGGCCAATGAGTTTGCTGCAATCGGGTTTTTGCTTGCAGCCAAATCCATCCTCCGATTTGGCGACAGCAAAGAGCCTAATCACCGAAAAATCAACGAATACGTTTTGGTTGGGACGATGATCAGTTTCTCGATGACCATTGCCTTCGGTATGCTGGTCAAAATGTTAGTTAGCTCTCATCCATAAAACGTAACAATATGAATTTATTTTTATATTCTGGATGAAATGGATGGGAACTAGTTAATCAGGTGTAAGGCGGGTGTCAGAATTTATGCGTTGAAAACACGGAAAAACCGTGGCTGGCCAACTCAAACAGTTCAGAGTCACCCCTACTGTCCTGTACCTATACGCGTATACGGTAGGTACGGTAACGGTCTAGCTTGACCTCTACTAAGATTCGCCTGCACTTTTTGGCGCCGAGACAGTTTTAACCATGAAATTTAATTGCATAGCCCATTAGATACTGCCATTTGCTGTTTTCCATTTCCATCGCAACAATACCCTGGGTTGCCTAAATTCTTCGCCATCAATGCTATCCGGGAAAATCTGGGATAATGTCTTCCAGTTCCTGGTAACGCGCCAGATGCTCACGTACATTCTCAGCCACTGTGTAATGCCGGTCCCCCAAAAAACACGTCCCATCATTTTGCTGGATGACTGTAACGGATCAACCGTTGGATAGATTCCTTTGGCAGCCTGGCTACGAGACAAGATGACAGTAGTATCCAAATGCGACAAAATCGTACTGACTGCAGGGTCCGTCATATCATCCCCTGGCACATAAACCGCTTCCACTGCAGTAATATCTCCGCCACGGGTTGAAATAATACGCTCCTGCAACTCTGCAACTTCACTCATTAATGTCGGCTGATAACCAACAGTAGCAGGCATGCGGCCAAGCAAACCAGAAATTTCACTACCTGCCTGCACAAAGCAAAACACATTATCCATCAGCAGCAATACTTCCTTGCCCAACGTATCGCGGAGATATTCCGCATAGATTACCTTGATACCAGTTTCAAGGATGCCTTCTGCAGGCACTGTTTTAGCCAACAATGCGGGTGACGCAATAATATTACGCATTTCGCTGGTATTCAATGAAGGTCCATCATCCAATGGCGCGCCAAATATATCCAGCAAACGACCCAGGCAATCCGGTGTAACCGGAATGCGTAATGGCCTACCACTGTCGAAGACTGGCAAATGACGTTTAAGACCACCGGTTGGATGCAATGCAATGACGCGTATTCGGCGCGCATCAAGATGGCGATAGACTTCAAAGGGATAATATTCGTGATCAAATGCACAGAATAATGCCTGATGTAACGGAGGCAAACGATCGCACATCACATCGACGACTGGTCCATGAATCTCTTCGATTACGCCAATCGGATCTGTTTTAGCGTGCATTGATTGGATCATCTGTTGCATAAAAAAACGCCATTGGCTAGGTTAAATATGCTGTTATAACCCAACACTGCTTGTGCTCACAAAATAATACGGCATAATTATTAAAAATCAAACAAACCGCGCTTAGAGCTAACTTATCAAAACGCAAGATTTCTCGCCCACCCCCAATAATCGTATAATCGTTCTCATTTTCCACCACACATATTCTTGCATGAATCCAACCTGGCTAACTTTCTTACAAAATCAACAGGCAGTGATTGAAAACGATCGCGTCCTGCATTATGGCGATGCCGCTGCCGAATTAAGACACACGAAAAATGGCACGGTCATCGCCGATCTGTCACACTTTGGACTGATTCAATTTTCCGGTAAAGATGCACATGCTTTCCTGCAAGGACAATTAACCTGTGATGTCAAAACAATCAAGCCTGACATGGCGCGATACGGTGGTTATTGCACACCCAAAGGCCGGCTGTTGGCAAGTTTTCTACTCTGGCAAAAAGAAGATTACCTGATGCAGCTACCAATCAACCTATGCGCTGCGATTCAAAAACGCCTGTCGCTATTTGTGCTGCGCGCCAAGGTTCAGTTGAAAGATCACAGTGACTCTATGATACGTATTGGGATGGCTGGAAGAAATGCCCGTATGCTGGCAGAAGAAATTTCAGGAACCAAATTCGATCCTGAACAACGCCTTGCTGTCGCACACAACGAACTAACCAGCATACTCTGCCTAGCACCCAACCACTATGAGTTTGTAACAAACATTAAATACGCGCCAACACTATGGACACACCTAAGAAAACACGCTATTCCAGCGGGTGCCGCTTGTTGGGATTGGCTAAAAATCCAGTCGGGAATCCCTGTTATTATGCCCGCCACACAGGAGCAATTTATCCCTCAAATGGTGAATCTAGATACTATTGAAGGCGTCAGTTTCCAGAAAGGATGCTATCCGGGCCAAGAAATCGTCGCCCGAACCCAGTATTTAGGCAAAATTAAACGCCGCATGTATTTAGCAAATATCTCAACAACTGCACCTGTAACAGTTGGAGATGAATTATTTAGTACGGTAATGGCCGAACAATCCTGCGGGAAAATTGTCAACACCGCGCCTTCACCCAGTGGTGGCTATGATGTTCTGGCTGTAATTCAGATGAGCAGCGTTGAAGCTGGCAAAGTCCACTGGAAAGCGCTTGAAGGCCCAGTTCTGGAGATCAATCCACTGCCTTATTCGTAACACAATTACATTTTTGCCTTGTCATGATCGGCATGATTTGAAAACCGCAAATTTTCCGGCGCATTCGTGCCACCCGTTACCACAAATGTCATGGCCTCTTCGGTACTCCAGTCCGTCATCACCACATCTTCCAGAGGTACGATTTCAATATAACCGGACGTAGGATTAGGGGAAGTCGGCACATAGACGGCGGCTAATTCCTTGCCAGTCTCCGTGTCACGGATGATTTTTGTTATAAAACCAATGGCTTTCATTTCGGATGAAGGGAAGCAGATGAGTACCACGCGTTGCCCAGTTACCGGTGGCTTAGTCAAGGAAAGCAAAACACGCTTGGTTGCGCCGTAAATAGTCTGCACCAACGGAAGCCTTGCAAGGATATCTTCATAAATTTCGATTACTTTCTTACCAATCACAAAAGACGCTAACAAACCGATGCCATACAAACTGGCTATGGTCAGCAGAGCCGCAACCGCTTGCTGAAAATTTGAATCCAGCAACCAACTGGCCAGTGTATCTGAAAAGGGACGAACAACTCGCGCAGTTGTTTTCAATAAGGGCGTACCCATTTGTGCTAGTATTTTCAATAAAAAGTCAAATACCAACCAAGTAACGTAGAGTGGCGCCACAGTCAAAGACCCAATTAAGACATAACGTCCTACATGAGCAGAACGAGCGGAATAGTTATTTTTTCCTTTCTTGGTCATAAGGTAGGATTAACTCCGGCAAAAACTAAAGCATCATTTTTCACCAGCTGAATAAGAATAAGCATCAATTACTGGAAAGCATAGATGGTTCTTGGTAGAATCTGTAACCATGGTTTTACTACTATTTTACTGAAAATTTACCAAATTATCCCATGTTATATCAGATAATTACACGGCAGGCTTCGAATTTCCATTGCCGACAAGGAATATTCTGATTTCCACGGGATTACGATTGATTGCAAATTTAATAGCCGCTTATTAGATGGCATCATTTTTTATAAGAAATTGAAAAATATCTTTTTATGTTCAGCAACATTATTACTCAAAACAGTGCTGATCATATCTTTACGTCAAGCATCTTTAGTTAGGATGCAACTTATTAAAGTATTTAAAAGGGACTGTTATGTCACAGAGTTCAACACAAATTAATAAGCGCCTAAAAAGTTTACAGAAGCATCTTGCTGACGAGCATCCGGATAATCCTGTATTGGCCAAAGCTGTTGAAAGTTTCCGAAAAATGGATTACGTCGGCCGTAACATGGGACTGATCGCAAAAGATGAATCCTATGCCACTTGCGTCACTTGGTGGCCGATGATCGCTTTATTGGGCACATTTTCTGCCGGAAAATCGACTTATATCAACTCTTATCTTGGTCATTCACTGCAACGCACGGGCAATCAAGCGGTCGATGATAAGTTCACGGTCATTTGCTACAGTCGACATAACAAGGCTAAAACGTTGCCTGGCGTAGCGCTTGACGCGGATCCACGCTTTCCATTTTTTCACATTAGCCGCAGCATTGAAGAAATTTCTGACAGTGGGCAGCAACAAATTGACGCCTACTTACAATTAAAAACCTGCCCATCAGAAAACGTGCGCGGCAAGATTTTAATCGACTCTCCCGGATTCGATGCAGACAATCAACGTGCTTCCACGCTACGGCTAACACAACACATCATCGATTTGTCTGATTTGGTGCTCGTATTTTTTGATGCACGGCACCCAGAACCCAAAGCCATGCGAGATACACTCGAATATCTTGTTTCCGCCAATATGAATCGCGCAGATTCCAATAAGTTTCTTTATATTCTAAATCAAATGGATGTTACCGCCAAAGAAGATAACCCTGAAGAAGTTGTAGCCGCATGGCAACGTTCGCTTGCTGAAGTTGGTTTAATTGCTGGCAGGTTTTTCCGCATTTATAATCCAGACTCGGCCGTACCCTTCGATAATCCACAAATTCAAGAACGCTACGAGAAAAAACGCGAAGAAGATATGAAAGATATTAATGAACGCATGCAACAGATTGAAGTTGAACGTTCTTACCGTATTGTCAGCAAGCTCGAACAAACAGCAAAAGAAATCAAAAGCCATGCTGTTATTAAACTAAATGAAATGCTAAAAAGCTGGAAGAGTCGCGTATGGCTTCTGGACGGTCTGGTCTTTGGAACATTGGCGGTACTAGTTGGTGTAACCCTAATGCTGACAGATGGCTGGAATTGGATAAATACTTTTATTGCTAATGTTATGGCAGGAGAAACTACCGCGTTAGTTAGCTTTGCACTTCTGTTAGGCGTTATTGGCTATCTACATTTTTCAATTCGTAGCAAGTCCGCCCGCACTATATTAAAAAAACTTGCAGATGAAATCGGTGATAATAATGACACCTACAAACAGTACGCACGGGCTTTTGGCAAATCTACAGCGGCTTTTCGTCCTCTGTTTCTTAAAAACCCAGCAGGCTGGCATGAAGTATCCGCGCAAGTCATAGATGAGGTAATTAATGAAGCCAATGACCATATTCAATCGCTAAATGATCAATTTACCAACCCATCCGGGCTTGATGAAGAAGACACCTCTACAGTTGAGCCGCCTGTAGAAACTACTCCGGAACAAACGCAAGCATCAACATAAGCTTTAAAATCCTGGGTGAGAGCCTGTATTACCCAATCTCTCTCCCAGGATTTTTCCCAAACTCACTGGACTTTTACTAAGCCACGCAACACTTTTTATAAAAGGACGACTGCAGCTGAAAATAGTGTCATGTTACAAAAACAACTACAAGCAAACGTTTGTATTTTTTCCAAAAAAATTTGAACACAATTATTTCCATATCTTCAACACAACAAGCCAAAGATGATATGTTTAATCATAAGCTTGTTATTTATTGACCTCATAAATTTCCGAGTCCGCATTAAAATTCTTCAACATCTTGATCTACTTTGGACAAGGGCGATTTTAAAGAGTAAAATCTCGCCTTTTTAGAACAGGCATTAAAAAACCGGAGAAAAATTGTATGTCAGTCACAACAGAGCAAAAAGCACAGGTCATCAGCGACTATCAGAGAGCCGCAGGAGATACTGGCTCCCCAGAAGTACAAGTAGCACTTTTAACAAATAGAATTAATGAGTTGATTGGTCACTTCAAAGCACATGTCAAGGATCATCACTCCCGCCGCGGATTACTGCGCATGGTTAGTCGCCGCCGTAAACTACTTGATTACCTGAAACGCACCAATGTTGATGTTTACCGGAAACTAATTGAACGCCTTGGTCTACGTAAATAATCTATATCTCTCCCTTCTCAGCCTGCATAAAGATTTTATAAGTAGTTTTTCCGGTGAAACATGATTGCGGATCTGACGGACTGACAAGAATTAAAAACCAAACAGGAATTATTCATCAAAAAAGGATTGTTAATTGAAGTCAATCAAAAAAAGTATTACTTACGGACGCCACCAACTAACACTAGAAACCGGAGAAATTGCTAGACAAGCACATGGCGCTGTCATGGTCACAATGGATGATACCGTCGTACTGGTAACTGTCGTGGGCGCAAAAAAAGTAAAGCAGGGACAAGATTTTTTTCCACTTACCGTAGATTATCAAGAAAAAACGTATGCTGCGGGTAGAATACCCGGCAGTTTTTTTAGACGTGAAGGCCGCCCATCAGAAAAAGAAACACTTACCTCCAGACTGATTGACCGGCCAATTCGTCCGCTCTTCCCCGAGGGGTTTTACAATGAAGTGCAGGTTGTTGCCACCGTCATGTCATCCGACAATGAAGTGGATGCAGATATTCCTGCCATGATTGGCACATCTGCCGCATTGGTTCTTTCTGGCATTCCATTTGACGGACCTATTGGCGCTGCCCGGGTTGGCTATATCGACAACGAATATATATTAAACCCAAGCATTAGTGATCTGAATCAAACGCAGTTAAATTTAATCGTAGCGGGCACACAACAAGCCGTACTCATGGTTGAATCTGAAGCCATGGAATTGTCCGAAGAAACCATGCTGGGTGCAGTAATGTACGGTCATGAACAAATGCAGACAGTCATCAATGCGATTAATGAACTCGCTGATGAAACGGGTGTTACTGCATGGGACTGGGAACCCGCTGGAAAGGACGCGGCGTTAGAAGAAAAAATTGCGCAGCTGGCGGAAGTGGATTATCGCAACGCCTTTCAGATCAAACAAAAACAGGCACGATCTGACGCGTTAGGAGAAATTACTCAGCGAGTATGCGATGAAGTTGGTGTTGGAACAGAAGATGGTCCCGACGGCCAATCGGTTAAGGAAATCTGTTTCGAACTCGAATCAAAAATCGTACGCAATCAGATTCTTGATGGCCAGCCACGCATTGACGGACGAGGCACACGTTCAGTCCGCGCCATTTCAATACGTAATAGCGTTCTACCTCGCGTACATGGTTCGGCTTTGTTTACACGTGGAGAAACTCAGGCATTGGCTGTTGCCACACTCGGCACCACACGCGACGAACAAAAAATTGATGCGTTACAGGGAGACTACTCTGAACGCTTTATGCTCCATTACAATATGCCACCTTATGCTACTGGAGAAACCGGCCGGGTCGGCACGCCAAAACGGCGCGAGATTGGTCATGGCCGTCTTGCGAAGCGGGCGCTTATTGCCGTGTTACCTTCGCCAGAAGAGTTTGGTTATTCGTTACGGGTTGTATCAGAAATTACTGAATCAAACGGCTCCAGCTCCATGGCCTCAGTATGCGGTGGATGCCTCGCCTTGATGGACGCCGGCGTACCACTCAAGGCACATGTAGCTGGTATTGCAATGGGATTAATCAAAGAAGGGAACCGCTTTGCTGTCCTAACTGATATTTTGGGAGACGAAGACCACTTGGGTGATATGGATTTTAAAGTGGCAGGTACTGAAACGGGAATTACTGCATTACAAATGGACATAAAAATCCAAGGAATTACCCAAGAAATTATGCATGCCGCACTGATGCAAGCCAAAGAAGGGCGCATGCATATACTTGAAATCATGAAGCTAGCAATGCCCGCAACACGTGAAGATCTATCCGAACACGCGCCCCGCATCATTAAATTTAATATCAATCCAGAGAAAATCCGTGATGTTATTGGCAAAGGCGGTGCTGTTATTCGCGCACTAACGGAAGAAACTGGTACCACTATTGATCTTACCGATGATGGTGTCGTGATGATTGCCTGCTCAAATGCTGAAGGCGGTGAACTCGCCAAGAAACGAATTGAAGACATTACAGCTGAAGTTGAAGTTGGCAAAATTTACGATGGCACCGTGTTAAAACTCCTTGATTTTGGTGCGATTGTCAGCGTTCTGCCCGGCAAAGACGGTTTATTGCACATTTCCCAGATTGCAAATGAACGTGTCAACAATGTCTCCGATCACCTCAAGGAAGGCCAGTCAGTGCGCGTCAAGGTGCTGGAAGCGGATGATAAAGGACGCTTGCGCCTGAGCATGAAAGCCGTGGAAGCAGAAAAATCGGATGATACAGATACAGTGACTCAATAATGTAACACTAAACTAC
>Ga0224496_10002479_pt1 | contig 10972 bp, 12 predicted proteins | sample SF_Jul11_sed_USG_2_FD_168127 | JGI IMG/M metagenome (GOLD analysis project Ga0224496, IMG submission 168127) | Sediment microbial communities from San Francisco Bay, California, United States - SF_Jul11_sed_USGS_8_1 | ecosystem: Environmental > Aquatic > Marine > Sediment | place: USA... | reverse complement strand
GGGGGAAGAGGGGAATAAGAGAATGGTTGTAAAAAAAATTGAACTTTCAGCCTCGCGTGGTTGGCGGCGTTATTTTTTCTAAAGTGCTGAAATCGTGTTAGTGTGGATTGGTTGAGTCTTTTTTTTTGTTGTTTGGCATGGGGGTTGCATTTTGAAAGTGATCAGTAAAACTCACATCTCTTTCTCCCTTAAAGAAAGCCGACTTGGACCCCTTGCCAAGCCGGCTTTCTTGTTTCTGGCGTTCTTCCTTGGCGGGTGGCGCGTGGTGGTCAGATCCAGGTCGGCTTCCTGCCCGCACGATCGATATTTCTGCGAATGGGCACAATATGCGGATTGAAAGTGAAAGCGTTGCCATTGCGCGTTGCCGGAATTATATGCCGGCGGAACTGGACATGGGGGTTGGGGAGCTCTTGCAATCTCTGGGGGTGTCCGTTTCTGCCGGGGCCAGGGTGCTGCTCAAGCCTAATTTGATCAGTGCCGCTCGGCCAGACGGTCTGGCTTGCACCCACCCCCTGCTGGTGGCGGCGGTGGCGCGGTGGTTTTTGGATCATGGTGCCAGGGTGGCGGTGGGCGATTCTCCTGCTTTTGGTACCGCCCGGCAGGTGATGACGGCCTGTGGCTACCCGGAGTCGGTGCAGGGGCTGGCGGTACGACGAGTCAATTTCGACCGCCACCAGCAAGTCCGCTTGGCCGACGGCCAGCGGGTGGGAATAGCCCGCGCGGCACTGGAGTGCGACTTGCTGGTCAATTTGCCCAAGATCAAGGCCCATTGCCAGGTGCTGGTCAGCCTGGCGGTGAAGAATTATTTTGGCACCGTGGTGGGCTGGCGCAAGCCTTGGCTGCACGCTAAGCACGGAGATAGTGGGAACCGTTTCGAGGCCATGCTGGTGGACTTGCTGGGCGTTCTGCCGGCCGGTGTTTCCCTGGCCGACGGCGTTGTCGCCATGCACGGCTCCGGGCCGGTCAAGGGAGGACGGCCCCATGCCCTCGGTCTGCTGGCCGGTGCCGTCAATCCGGTGGCACTGGATACCGCCCTGCTTGGGGTGTTGGCCATTGATCCAAGCCGTTCGATGGTGTGGCGCGAGTGTCATCGGCGCGGGTTGCCGGGAAGTGATCCGCACGTGATAGTCTATCCGTTGCTTACCGCCGCCGCTGTGCAGGTTAGCGATTTTGCCGTGCCGCAAGGGCTTAAGTCGGTGAGTTTCCGCCCGCATCGGCTGCTGTTGGGAGCGTTCAAGCGTCTTGCGGCCCGCCTTGTCGGCTAATGCCCCGCGCGGTTCATTCCGCGCCTTGCGAGGAACCACGATTGCTCGACAACTGGCTGCCCCAATGAATCGCACGGGGTGCCAGCCGATTCCGCTTTTGCCGTTCGTAACTCTTTCTTTACAATCATTTCAGTTCGTTCTATCGTATCTCCGTTCTTTGTGCTTCGGAAAGGCCTTTGCGCCCCGGGGGGAAATTGCAACAGGAGGTGGGTGTTATAATGTATGCTCTTGATGGAAAAGTTGCCCTGATTACAGGTAGTTCTCGTGGTATCGGCAAGGCTATTGCTCTGAAGCTGGCCGAAGCCGGGGTTAATCTGGTGGTCAATTATATTCGGCATCGCCGCGACGCCGAGGAAACCGCGGCCCAGATCGAAGCCAAGGGGGTTCGTTGCCTGGTGGTGAAGGCCAATGTTGCCAACGACGAGAACGTGGCGGCGCTCTTCGAGCAGATCCGCAACGAGTTTGGCCGGGTGGATATCCTGGTCAGCAATGCCGCCTCCGGGGTGCTCAAACCAGCCATGGAACTGGACGGCCGTCACTGGAACTGGGCCATGGATATCAATGCCCGGGCGCTGCTTACCCTTGCCCAGCAGGCGGTACCGTTGATGGGGAACAGTGGCCGGATCATAGCCGTTTCCAGTATGGGGGCGGTGCGGGCGGTGGAAAACTACACTGCGGTGGGTGCGTCCAAGGCGGCGCTGGAGTCGCTGGTGCGGCATCTTGCCGTGGAGCTGGGTCCCATGGGGATCAATGTTAACACCATCAGCGCCGGCGCTGTTGATACCGAGGCGCTGAAAAAATTCCCCAACCGTCAGCAGATCTTGGACACCGCCCTGCTGCGCACTCCTCTGGGGCGACTCACCACCCCCGAGGATGTGGCCAATATCGCTCTTTTCCTCTGCAGTGACCTGGCCGGGATGATTCAGGGGCAGACCATCGTCGTTGACGGCGGTTATTCCATCCGGGCCTGAGGATGATGGCGGCAGACGGGGTTCCCATGTTTCGCGCTCGGCTGCCGTTGGTGCTGGCCTCGGCCTCTCCTCGACGGCGCAGGTTCCTCGATCAGTTGGGTCTTGCGTTTACCGTTGAGGCGGCGGATGTCGTAGAGGAGGCTGTGCCCGGCGAGGAGCCGCGAGCTTTTGTGCTCCGTCTTGCCATGGACAAGGCGCGGGTCGTGGCAGGCCGGCGGTCCGCTGGGGTGGTGGTTGCCGCCGATACGGTGGTGGTGTTGGATGAAACGATTCTCGGGAAACCCGTCGATCCGGACGCGGCGGTGGAGATGCTCCTCCGGCTTGCCGGTCGGACCCATGCGGTGTGGACCGGTTACGCGGTGGTCAGCAGGCAGCGGGGGATCGAATTGGCCCGGGCGGTATGCACCGAGGTGCGTTTCGTGCCCTTTGGCCGGGACACGGCGGCGGCCTACGTGGCCACCGGAGAGCCCCTGGATAAGGCTGGAAGTTACGGCATCCAGGGGCGCGGAGGCTGCCTGGTGGAGCGGATTGACGGTTCTTACTCCAACGTGGTCGGGTTGCCTGTGGCCGAATTGGTGGCGGATTTGCGCGCCCTGGAGGTCATTGAGACGGTTACGGTCGGGTAAGGATTGTGTGTGGCGTCCCTGGTTGTCGCTGTCGCGGTCCGGTGGGGATCAGGCCGCTGCCTGGTTGGCCGTGTTGGTCAGGCGCAGAATCATGTGCACCTTCTCTTCCAACTGGTCGGCGGTGATCGGTTTGATCAGGTATTGACTGACCTGGAGTTGGATGGCTTGGGCGATGTTTTCTCCCGTTGCCTCGGCGGAGATCATTACAAAGGGGAGCTCCTTGAGCCGGGGATCCTGCCGCACCTCCTGCAACAGTTCAATACCGGTCATGCGCGGCATGTTCCAGTCGGAAAGGATGATGTCGATCTTGGTTTCGCGCAGGATCTCCAAGGCCATTGCGCCGTCACTTGCCTCGACGACCTTGTCTATTCCCATATTCCGCAGCAGGGCCTTGAGAATGGTCCGCATGGCATGCATGTCGTCGACGACCAGAACCCTGATATCTGAATATTTCATGTCCGATTCCCTCGAGCTGTTGGGCCGACACCTGTTGCGTGCCGGAGAAGAAAGTATTTGTTCTTTCTGAACTCATCGGTTTTTTTTGCGAGGAACTTAAACGATTACGGGATATTCGGCGGGCGAGTGGTGTGACGGCGGTAGCCGGATAAAAAAAGGGAGGGCGGATATTATTCCGCCCTCCCTTTTTTTATCCGGAAGATGTTCGGTGCAACGTTTCTGTTTACGCGGGGTGGTGGTCAGTTTACGGCGTGCATCTTTGAGAAATCACCCACCGAAAGGAACAGCCCGGCAACGGCGGTGAGCAGTGCCAGCCGGTTGCGTCGGACCTCTTCGTCCTCGGCCATGACCATGACGTCGTCAAAGAAGCGGTCAATGGGCTCCTTCATCTTGAGAATTTCGTTAAGCGCAGTTGCATAGCGCTTTTCGGCCAGAAGTGGAGTCACCGCCTCGCGAACCATGTTCAGGGTGGCCAGCAGCTCTTGTTCGGCCGGCTCCACGCAGCGTGCCGCATCCACTTTCTGGTCACGGTTGTCCTTGATGATGTTGTTGACCCGCTTGAATGCTCCGGCCAGCAGGGTGAAGGTTTCGTGGCCGCTGATCGCCACCAGGGCGTCGATGCGGGTCCGGCTGTCCATCGGGTCGTCGAAACGGACAGAGGTCACCGCCTCCACCGCCGCAGCTGAAATGCCCCGGGCAGTGAGGTCGTTGACGAAGCGACCTTTGATAAACTCCAGCACATTGGCTTTGGCGGTTTCGTGCTTGACGGTCAGGCGCTCTTGATAGAGGGAAAGCGCTTTGTCGATTGCCCCGGAAAGGCTCAGGGTGAAGCCCTTGCCCTCGATGAGGTGCAGGAGGCCAACGGCCTGGCGGCGGAGTCCGAAGGGGTCGGCGGTGCCGCTTGGTGTCTGGCCGATGCCGAAGCAGCCGGTCAGCGTGTCGATGCGGTCGGCCAGCCCGACAATGGCACCGACAATGGACTCCGGCAATTCGCTGCCTGCCCGGACCGGCATGTAATGTTCGACGATGGCTTGGGCCACGGCCGGGTTCTCGTTGTCGAGGCGGGCGTAATGGCTGCCGATCACGCCTTGCAGTGAGGTGAACTCGTACACCATGGAGGTGAGGAGATCAGCCTTGGCCAGACGGGCGGCCCGGCCGCAGAGATCGCGTTTCTCCGGGGCCAGCTCGCCGGCGAGAAAATCGGCCAGGGCCGTGATCCGGGTTGTCTTGTCTTTGAGGGTGCCGAGCTTGGCCTGAAAGATGACGCCGGCCAGATCGTCCACCCGGTCGGTCAAGGGACGTTGGCGGTCTTCGTTGAAGAAAAAGAAGGCATCTTCAAGTCGGGCGCGCAGGACTCGCTGATGGCCGTCGACGGCAAGTTTTTGGTCCTTGACCGCCGTGTTGTTGACGGCGATGAAGTGCGGGACCAGATTGCCTTGGGCGTCGGCCATGGCAAAGTATTTCTGGTGTTCGCGCATGGAGGTGATCAGTACCTCGCGGGGCAGTTCCAGGAAGCGTTGGTCAAAGGAACCGTTGACCCCGTGCGGCTCTTCCACCAGGTTGGTGACTGTATCCACCAGCTCTTCGTCGGTGATAATCTGGCCGCCGGCCGCCTCGGCCGCCTGTTTTACCGTTTCGCTGACCGCTTGCCGCCGTTCTTCCTGGTCGACGAGTACGTGGGCGCGCCGCAATTCTTCCCGGTACTGTTTGAAGCTGGTGACCTTGATGGGGGCGGGGTTCATGAACCGGTGTCCCCGGGTGGTGTTGCCGCTTTGGATATCGCCCACCGCAAAGGGGACCACCGTGCCGCCGAAGAGGGCGACCAGCCACTGTATGGGGCGCACGAAACTGGTGCGGCCGACGCCCCAGCGCATGGATTTCGGAAAGGGCAGTCCCGTAATCAGTTCCGGCAGAAGTCTGGTGAGCAGGGTGGCGGTCTCTTCGCCCTGGTGGTGGCAGGCGAGCATCAGGTACTCGCCTTTGGGGGTGGTGACGGTCTGGAGATCTGCGACCGTGGCGTTGCGTGATTTTGCGAAGCCCTCCGCCGCCTTGGTGGGGCGGCCATCGGCATCAAAGGCCGCTTTTTTCGGCGGCCCCAGGACCTCCTCGTCCCGGTCGGGCTGGCGGTCGGCTAGGTCGCTGACGGCCAAGGCCAGGCGGCGCGGCGTGCCGGCGGTGGTGATTTTTCCGTGGGGAAGGCCCAGTTCGTCAAGCTTGCGGGCCATGATATTTTTCATCTCCGCCAGGGCGGGCAGGAGAAAACCGGCGGGAATCTCCTCGGTGCCTATTTCAACGAACAGTTCGTGTTGCATGGTTGTTCTCTTGTCGGTTGAGGTGCAAGGTGTCAAAAAAATGAGTTTAGCAGGGGGGGCGGCGGTCTGGAGGCGCTGTCCGGTGCAGGGGCCGGCCGCAAGGTCCGGCGTTTTCCTCAGTTTTCGGCTGGCAGACTGTCCGTCGGCCAGTGATGTGGCTGCTCTTCGGCCTCCGGCCATTCCAGGGTGGCAAAGGTGCTGTACCCCCTGGCGAAATTTTCCACTGTTATGGAGAACCAGCGGATGTGCGGGTGCTCGGCAATTTTTTCCCCCAGCCGTTTGGTCATGTCCTCCACCGACAGAAACTCTTCCGGGTCGTCGGTGTGGGGGGGCTGCCAGGCGAGGTCATGGCAGGTGATGTTCTCGACCATTTCGACCAGATCCTCGATCCAGATGAAATGGCGGAAGCGCAAGGAAACCTCGGCCGTACCCCATTGCCCGAGGGATTTCGGCAGCCCCTCGCTGGTCTGCTGCGGCATTGGAGCGCCCACGGGTACCTGGACGGTGAGGATCAGATCGTCTTTTTTGTCCAGGGAGCCGTGCATTTTGCAGGTGTATTGGTTGATGCCGACCGTGGCAGGGTCACAGTTGCGTCGCTTCAGGAAGAAGGGGAACTCGATCTCCATGTGGGCCTCTTCGGCCTGGAGGCGCATCTTCATCTCGTCGAGGATGGTATGGAAGCTTTTGAGGTTGATGTTACCGTGAAAGCGGTTGAGAATTTCGACGAACCGGCTCATGTGGGTGCCCTTGAACCGGTGGGGCAGGTTGACATACATGTTCACCCGGCCCACCGATTTTTGGACGGCTTTGGCCTTGTCGAGAACGGTAATCGGGTAGGCGATGTCCTTGACCCCCACTTTCTTGATGTTGATGCGGCGGGAGTCCGGCTGACTCTGGATGTCCTTCATGGGGCTACCTGGCTTGAGGCCGAATCGGTGCGGCTCCTGCTGCTCGGGGGAGGGGCGACTCCGCTCAGGGCGCGATGTGACGGCGGACGGCCGCCTTGAGCTCGTTCAGGTTGGAGGATTTGACGATGTAGTCATCCGATGCCCATGAGGCCAGATCCTGTTTGAACTCTTGGTAGGCAGAGCTGAGAATGACCGGCAGGGTGGGGCGGGTCTCCTTCATCCGTCGCAGGGTATCGATACCGTTCATGCCCGGCATATTGATGTCGAGGATAACCAGATCGGGCTTGATGATGTTGAGTTTTTCCAGAGCTTCCTCGCCGGACAAGGCGGAATGGACCTCGTAACCCTCCTCTTCGAGTTCTTCCCGGTAGAGCAGGTGGATGCTGTCTTCGTCGTCAACCAGTAGAATCTTTTTCATACACTTTTCCTCTCCCTGCACTGCTGATGGGGGCAAAATTCAACTCAAGCTATACCCTATAATGTGACTTTCTTCAGGAATTTGGCGGCCTCTTCGGGAGGGATGGGGTTGATGTAAAAACCCGATCCCCATTCAAATCCTGCCATGGTGGTCAGTTTCGGCATAATTTCGAAGTGCCAGTGGAAATGGTCCAGCGATTGAGAGCGCAACGGGGCGCCGTGCAGTACAAAGTTGTATGGCACGTTGGGGATGCAGGCGTCGAGGCGGCGCATGGTTTCGGAAAAGATTGCGGTCAGGGCTTTAAATGCTTCTTCGTTCATCGCTACGTAGGAAGAGGCGTGTTTTTTCGGCAGAACCCACATCTCGAAGGGTGAACGGGGGGCCCAGGGGGTGATGGTGATGAAGTGGTCGTTCTGGCACACCACCCGGAGGTCCTGGGCGATCTCCTGGCGAATGATGTCGCAGAATATGCACCGCTCCTTGTATTTATAGTACGAGAGACTGCCCTCCAGTTCCGAGACGATCATCCGGGGCAGAATGGGCAGCGCCACCAGCTGCGAATGGGAATGTTCCAGCGAGGCGCCGGCCGCGCGACCGAAATTTTTGAAGACCATCACATAGCGAAAGCGCGGATCGCGGGCCAGGTCCAACAGTCGGTCGCGGAAGGCCCAGAAGACCTGGATCATCCGGTCTTCTGGGAGATGGGTGAAAACCTCGTTGTGGTCGGGGGTGTCAATGAGCACCTCGTGGGCGCCGATGCCGTTCATTTTGTCGTACAGCCCATCGCCGGCCTTGTCGAGATCTCCTTCTATGACCAGGGCGGGGTACTTGTTGGGAACGACGCGGAGGCTCCAGCCGGGGGTGTTGGGGGCCGGGGAGGTGCGACCGTAAGCGAGAACCTCGGGGGGGGTAGTGTTCTCGTTGCCGGTGCAGAGCGGACAAAAGCCACCCTTGGTATGGTTTTTTTCGACGATGAAGTCGGTGGGTCGTTTGCCGCGTTCGGTGGAGATGATGATCCAGCGGCCTAAGATGGGATCCTTGCGCAGTTCGGGCATCGTTTTGGCCTATTTCCCCTGGGCTTTTTCGTAGTTTTCCTGCTTGGTTTTGCAGTCGATGCAGAGGGTGGTTACCGGCCGCGCTTCGAGACGTTTGGTGGTTATCTCATCACCGCATTCGTCACAGATGCCGTAGGTGCCTTCCTCGATCCGCTCAATGGCCGCTTTGACCTTGGCGAGCAATTTGCGTTCCCGGTCCCGAATGCGCAATTCGAAATTGCGGTCTGATTCGGCCGTGGCCCGATCGGTGGGATCCGGGTAGTTGTCGTTGTTGTCGGTCATCTCATGGATCGTTTTTTCGGCCTCGGTGAGGAGGTTCTTGGTCATATCCTCAAGCTTTTGTTTGAAATAAGCTTGCTGCTCTTTATCCATGATACTTCTCCCAGTAGTGATGTTTCGCGTAGACTTCGGAACCCGTCGCGTATGTTGGTGATAATCGGTTGGCTTTACTTTACATGAAGCCCTGGGGTGACGACTCGTCGGGAAATGGTGGCCCGGTTCGGCCTCCCGTCGCATCGGGGGGAGCCGGGACAGTACCGTAATGGTTCTTGTCAATGTATCAAAAAATCAACGATAGAAACAGCAATTATCAGCCGGCGTTCCGTCGGTAGGTGCCGCTCTTGCCGCCGCTCTTGGTGAGCAGGCGAAGGCCGTCGATGGTCATCCCCTTGTCCACCGCCTTACACATATCGTACACGGTGAGGGCGGCAATGGAAACGGCGGTCAATGCCTCCATTTCGACCCCGGTTTTTCCGGTGATGCCGACCGTGGCCCTGATCTCGATGGTATGGGCGGCATCATTAAAAGAAAAATCCACCTCCGCCTTGTCGATGGCCAGCGGATGGGCCATGGGGATCAGGGCGTCTACCTTTTTTGCGGCCATGATGCCGGCCACCCGTGCCACGCCCAGTACGTCGCCCTTGGCAATGCCCCCCTGTCGGACCAAGGCATAACATTCGGCCGACATGCTGATGGTGCCGGCCGCCACCGCCTCGCGGGCGGTTTGCGTTTTGCCGCCTACGTCAACCATGCGGGCGTTGCCTGCCGCATCAAAATGAGTGAAGCCCTGCCCCTGGCTCATGGTTGGTATCGACCCGTGTGGTAAAGGTTACGCTGACTTCTGGAAAATTTTTTTAAAAAAGCTGTCACCGTCCTTGCTGTCGTCGGTTTTTGCTTCTTCCAGCTCCCCGAATTCCTTCAGTAATTCTTTTTGGCGTTTGGTCAGGTCGCTGGGGGTCTGCACATGGACCTCGACGATCATATCGCCCCTGTCACGGCTGCGGAGGCTTGGGACGCCCTCGTTGCGCAGCTTGAAGGTGTCGCCGGATTGTGTTCCGGCCGGCACATCGAGTTTGACGGTGCCGTGGATGGTCGGCACGTCGAGCTTGCATCCCAGCGCGGCCTGCACCATGGGCAGCGGGATCCGGCAGTAGATGTCGTTGCCGTGGCGGACGAAAAAATCGTGTTCTTCAACGTGGAGCACCACGTAGAGATCACCTGGCGGGCCTCCCTTGCGACCGCCTTCGCCTTCGCGTTGCAACCGCATTCGGGATCCGGTATCGACCCCGGCCGGAATTTTCAGGGCGACCTTCTTGGTCTTGTGGACCAGGCCGCTGCCGTCGCAGTCGGCACACGGATCGGTTATCAACTGGCCTTGCCCGTGGCAGTGGGGGCAGGGGCTGCTGAGACGGAAAAAACCCTGGGATTGGATAACCTGGCCGCGCCCCTGGCAGGTGGAGCAGGTCTTGGGTTGATGTCCCGGGCGTAACCCCGATCCCTCGCAGGTCCAGCAGGTTTCGCGCTTGGTGATTTCGATTTCTTTTTCCGCCCCGTGCACCGCCTCCAGGAAAGAGAGCTGCAGGTCGTAGCGCAGGTCCGATCCTTGGCTGGGGCCTTGGCGTCGTTGGCCGCCGCCGCCGCTAAAGCCGAAGAGGTCGCCGAAGATGTCGCCGAAATGGGAGAAAATGTCATTGAAGTCGCCGGGGCCGCTGTAGCCGCTGCTCTGCAGTCCCTCGAAGCCGTAACGGTCGTAAATTTTACGTTTTTCGGCGTCGCCGAGCACTTCATATGCCTCGGCTGCGGTCTTGAACTTCTCCTCCGCATCCTTGTTGCCCGGATTGCGGTCGGGGTGGTACTTCATCGCCAGTTTACGATAGGCCTTTTTGACCTCGTCGGCAGTGGCGGTGCGTGCAACGCCAAGGACTTCGTAATAACAGGTTTTCATGGCTTTCGATTGGTTTTTCGGTCTATACGTCGTGTCACGGGGCTGTTTCTCTCTTCTTGCCGTCAAGGGCGATTACGCCAGTCAGCGATTGTTGAAACAGATGTGCCGTGCGGAAATGTGCCGGCGGGTCGAGTGCACCGATTGCGTCGTGAGCTGACGCTGGCCGCCGGTGGTTTTGGCGGGGCGAGTCCCGTGGCCGGGCCGTTTATTGTTCCGTCACTTCTTGAGCCTCGGCGACGCTGTCATCGCTGACGACGACAGGCGCTTTTTTCGGCTCGGGGGCGCGGAGTTCGACGATGTTGTCAAAAGAAACCGCGCCAGCGGCGATTTCCCGCAGGGTCATGACGATTTCCTTGTTTTTGCCCTTGATCAGCATGGTTTGTCCGTTGCGGTGCTGTTTAACCCGGCTCACCGCCAGGTGGATCAGGGAAAAACGATTTTCGTCGCCGAGTTGTTGTAAACAATCTTCTACTGTAATGCGTGCCATAATGTATGTGACTGCCTCCCGCCAGATTGATTCCCGCCATATCGGGTTGTGCTGAAACCTAGCAAATATAATAGTTCTAGCCGTTTTGGCAATTCTTTTTTGCATTTTCTTTGGTCGCCGGCCGGCAGCATCACATAATAGAGTCTCCCGAGGGCTCCCCTGTCGGCAACGCGGCTTGCGCGTTTGCTCTCGTCGGAAACGCGTTGGTGTGCAGGTGTGTTTTTGTTTTTTTTGGGGGGGGTGGCGCCGC
>Ga0224496_10002478_pt1 | contig 10973 bp, 15 predicted proteins | sample SF_Jul11_sed_USG_2_FD_168127 | JGI IMG/M metagenome (GOLD analysis project Ga0224496, IMG submission 168127) | Sediment microbial communities from San Francisco Bay, California, United States - SF_Jul11_sed_USGS_8_1 | ecosystem: Environmental > Aquatic > Marine > Sediment | place: USA... | reverse complement strand
TACTTATTGGTCGTCACACGACTAATCGTCGACTCATGCATGCCGACATCATCAGCAACCTGCTTTAACACCAACGGACGCAGATACTGAACGCCTTTTTCTAAAAAGGCTTCTTGAAATTTGATCAGGCTGGTCACCACTTTCACAATGGTTTTATTGCGTTGATCAATACTGCGGATAATCCATTGCGCCCCTTTGAGTTTCTCTTCCAAATAAGTTTTGGTCGTCCCGGCATCTTCTCCAGAATTCGACAGCAACCGCCGGTAATAAGGACTGATTCTCAGGCGTGGCAACCCGTCTTCATTCAACAACACCACCCACTCCCCTTCATATTTGACGACATACACGTCAGGGATAATGATGGAGTTACTATCCATCGAAAAGGGACGACCAGGTTTCGGCTCGAGCCCTTCAATAAGATGGACGGCTTCATAGACTTCATCCAAGGTAATATCCAAGGCTTTCGCCACCACTTGATAGCGTTTTTTCTGGAGATCCACCAAATGATTATTGATAATGGAGGAAACCACTTCCATGGAAAAAGCGGAGGGAAACGATTGCTCGATACCTGCCTCATTCTGACGAAGCATTTTTAATTGAAGCAGTAAACATTCCGGCAAATCCTGGGCCGCGACTCCTGGCGGGTCAAACGTTTGAACCTGGTGGAGCACATGCTCAAGTTGCTCAAGTGCACAATGCGCATCATCCTGCAATTCCGCTAACGGCACACGCAAATATCCATCTTCATCTAAATTCCCAATGATGAGTCGCCCAATATCCCGGTCCGTACCTTCCAGTGATGACAGCCGAAGTTGCCACTCCAGATGCTCCTCGAGCGAGGTGGGCTTCGTTAAGGTCTGCTCATACGAAGGAAACTCTTCGTCTCCAGCCCCTATTTGATCACGCTGTGCTGGACGCCAATCATTCCCTAAAATATTATCCCATTCTTCCGAGGTCAGGGGTTCACTTTCCTTCAGTGTTGGCTGCATATCTTCAACGCTGACCGCCCCATCGCTTTCGGTCTCTGGTTCTTTAACGCGTTCGCTGCCATCTTCGGCAATGCTGGCTTCCTCTTCTTGGGTTTCAAGGGTCAGGTCTTCTAATAGAGGATTTTCCACAAGTTGTTGCGCCAAGTTTTGCTGCAACTCCAAGCGGGATAATTGCAACAATTTAATAGCCTGTTGCAGCTGGGGGGTCATCACCAGCTTTTGAGAGAGGCGAAGGTCTAAACGAAGATCCATAGACAAACAATCATCCCACGTTATTGAGTCATTTTAAAACGTTCACCCAGATACACGGCTCGAGCTTTGGGGCTATTCACGATCACCTCCGGAGCCCCGCTCTCTAAAATCATACCTTCACTTATTATATAGGCTCGGTCAGTAATGGAAAGCGTGTCCTGCACATTATGATCGGTGATAAGGATACCAATGTCTTTTTTTTTCAAATTCGTCAGAATATCTTGAATATCCCCAACCGCAATTGGATCAATTCCAGCAAACGGCTCATCGAGTAAAAGAAATTTTGGATTCGTCGCTAAGGCTCGAGTAATTTCCAATCGACGCCGCTCTCCGCCTGAAAGAGTATATGAGGGATTCGTCCGAAGCCTGGTCAGATTGAGTTCTTCCAACAGAGCCCCTAAGCGCGTTTTTCGTTCAGCCGTCGAAAGCTTAAGGGTTTCTAAAACGGCCAGGACATTGTCCTCCACCGACAGCCGGCGAAATATTGAAGCTTCTTGCGGCAAATAGCCAATTCCCCGCCTCGCACGTTTATACATGGGAAGGTGGGTAATATCCTCTCGATTGAGAAAAATGCTCCCCTGATCTGGCTGACAAAGCCCCACCACCATATCAAAAATTGTAGTCTTCCCGGCTCCATTCGGCCCAAGAAGTCCCACAACTTCTCCGCCCAATAATTCTACACTAACTCCGCGAACGACTTTTCGCCCCTTGAAACTCTTTTGAAGGTTGGTCGCGGTAATTTTGTGCGTCCCATGTCGTGGATCCTCACCCATTGCCTATTTAAACCCCATTCCAACGGAATGGCAGGAACCGAATTCCATAACGGTGCCGTAGCTGGAGATCATCCATATTCACTCCACCGGCATCACGGAAAATTTCAGGTAATTCCATACATCAGTCGCTTTCCTCATGACTCTTCTGTTATTCGCGCTCACTCATTCAATACCGTTGTTTTTGAAAACTTTATCAGAGTGAAGTTCTTTAATTTTCTGTCATCTCCTCAATGGTCACTCGGGTACCTCCCTCCACCACACTGCGATTTTCTTTTAAGTACATCGTCATTTTCGGGCCACTAATTCGCGTGCCGGCTTGCCACGCCACAGGAGACCCGCGAAGAACGACTTTTTCGGCTAGTTTGTCAAAGATTGCATACTGACAGGTAGCCCGACTCTCGCCCTGAAAAATTTTGACATTGCCTTCTGCTTTAATAAACCTAATTTCTTTTTTCGACTGTGGCGAAGAAGATACTCCAACCTGCGGGGACGTGGGTGAGCCTTTTTCCTTGAAATACACCGTCATGATATCGGAATGTACAACCAAATTGCCTTGAACCATTTTCACATTTCCTCGAAATATGGCTTGGTTTTTTTGACTACTGGCCGTCATCGTCTCTGAGGTAATCACCGTAGCCGTCTTCTGACTCGCTCCTCCTCCTGTGACCGGAAAGAGAATGGTGGCTATAGCTAGCAAACCAGCACTGTAGACTCTCAGCAAATGTCTTATGGCGACGATACCTCCGCACGGACGTTGTGGAGTAACTGAAATTCATTCTTTTCCACATCTCCAATTAATCCTGTCCCCGTCATCACGAGGCCACCACCCTGAATCATGACAGAGTCGTCCGTATGAATTTGACGGGCATCTTCCTTCCACGTCAAAGTATCCGAAAATACCTGATACCCAGACTCAAATGTCATGACCGTTTTTTCATGCCGACTGACCAAATTAAAATCATTGGTGGCGGTATTCATGACCCCCTCTTCAGACGTAATGAGTAATTGCTCTTTGTGAAAATCCTGATCAAATAACTGAACTTTAACGGCTTGAAGCTTGGCAATGTGATCCGCATCAAAGACTTTTGCCTGATCGGCGGTCACAACCCATTTCGTGGCGCTTGCTCGTGTTTGATGATACGAGAATCCTTGAATCCAGGCATCCGCCCCTTGCTGCTCCTGTAAGGGTATCGTGGCTGTGGCTTGGCTTTTCACTTGCATATGGGTAAAGACTCGTTGCGCAATAAATGCGGCCATGGCAAGGATCGTGATCGTAAGAAAAGTCCGAATATAATAGGTTTTCATCACGCCAATGTAAGTGGAAAATTAAAAGGACAAAGCGCAAAAAACCCAGTAAAAATGATAGCACAGGGCCTATAGCAAGTAAATGAAAACCCTAGCCTGCGAATGAAGCGGACTAGGGTTCAAGAGAAAGGAGAAAAGACGATCGAAATAGAGAAGATGGCAGATTATGGGAGCACGTTCTATTCCGAAGAATCTGTCGAAGTAACGGTGGCAGGAGACGAGGTAACACCTTCGACCAATTCAATTGCCACTAACTTTGCCGCGTCTCCAGGGCGTTGTCGTGTTTTTATAATACGTGTATAACCACCATGACGATCGGAAAACCGCTTAGCAATATCATCGAATAACTTAGAGACTGTTTGCTTGGTGCGTAAAATGCGCAAGGCTCCCCGTCTGGCCTGGAGTGTACCCTCTTTGCCAAGGGTAATCAGCCTATCTGTAATTCCACGCAACTCCTTGGCTTTGGCCTCGGTGGTTTCAATTCGCTCATGCTCCATTAAAGAAGTGGCCAAATTGCGAAATAGGGCCAATCGATGTTTGGTATTTCGTCCTAATTGTCTGCCTCGTTTTCTATGACGCACAGCAACACCGTCCTTTTAAAAAGTTCAGGAATGGGACTCCGTGACTTCACCAACTTTTGTCCCTAATTCCAACCCCATTTCCAATAACACTTCTTTGATTTCATTTAAAGACTTTTTCCCAAAGTTCTTGGTCTTTAGCATTTCATTTTCGCTTCGCTGGACCAACTCCCCAATACTTTTAATATTGGCATTTTTTAAACAATTAGCTGCCCGTACCGATAACTCCAACTCATTGACGCTCCTGAACAGGTGTTGATTGATTGGTGAATTGGCCTCATCACCACCATCTTCCTGAACCGGCTCACTCTTATCATCTGATGGCAAACAAATATCCAAATGATCCCGCAAGATACTTCCAGCCGCTGTCACAGCTTCTTGAGGGGTAATACTATCATCCGTCCAGACTTCCAGAATTAATTTATCGTAGTCGGTAATTCGTCCGACACGCGCACTTTCCACAGAGAAATTCACCCGTTTAATAGGAGAAAACACTGAGTCGACCGGTATAACTCCAATCGGCAACCCTTCCTCTTTGTTCCGTTCAGCCGGAACATACCCTCGTCCGGGTTTCACAATAAGCTCAATATCTAAGGTGGCATCCTTATCCAAGGTGGCTATATGAAGGTCAGGATTGAGAATAGTGACTTCAGAATCAACCGCTAAATCCCCTGCTTTCACCTCCCCTGGCCCCTTCTTTTTTAGGCGAATCGCTTTAGCCTTCTCTGAATAAAGCCGTAATCGTAGGCTTTTAATATTCAGAATGAGGATCGTGACATCTTCGGTCACCCCTGGAATAGTAGAAAACTCATGATAGACCCCTTCAATTTTGACAGAAGTTACGGCTGCCCCAGGCAAAGATGACAGGAGCACTCGACGAAGCGCACTTCCCATCGTGGTCCCAAACCCTCGCTCAAACGGTTCAGCAATAAATCTGCCATACGTCGACGTAGCTGTTTCTTTATCTAATTCCAGCTTCGTGGGCAGTTGGAAATCCTTCATGCTTGTAATCATAAGGATCGCGTCTCCCTTTCTTGATCCCAAGGCGGGGAAATCAAATGTCCCCTACCCGCTTTATCGTTTTGGCAGTTCATGGACAATCTTGTCCATTTACCGTGAATATAATTCCACTACAACTTGCTCATTAACCAAGACATCAATGTCTTCCTTTGTGGGAAGAGCCTGGACGGTCCCTTTAAACAAATTTCTCTCCATATCTAACCAATTGGGGACTCCACGGCCTTCTGCGACTTCAAGGGCAGCTTGAACAGGAACCAGCTGCCGACTTTTCTCTTTCACCTCAATGCAATCACCCACGTTGATCGTCATAGAGGGAATCGTGACCTTTCGACCATTCACTAACAAATGCCCATGATTCACCAATTGCCTTGCTTGCCCACGTGAGGCTGCAAACCCAAGCCGATAGACTACATTATCGAGGCGTCGTTCCAATAAGCTCAACAAATGCTCGCCGGTAATTCCCTTCCTTCGAACAGCTGCATGGTAGGTTTTAAGAAATTGGCGCTCTTGCATCCCATACACACGACGAAGCTTTTGTTTTTCCCTCAATTGCGTCCCATATTCGGTCGCACGAGTTCTCCGAGACTGCCCATGCTGGCCAGGAGGATAGCTTCGACGCTCAATGGCGCATTTCTCAGTCATGCACCTCGTCCCTTTGAGAAATAATTTTACGCCTTCCCGTCGACACAATCGACAAACAGGCCCTGTATATTTGGCCATAGCCGTTCTCCCCCTATCTCAAGATCATCAATAAATGCTTCTTTTTTTATTGCCTATACTCGCCGTCTCTTTGGAGGCCGGCATCCGTTATGAGGAATCGGTGTCACATCACGAATCAAATTCACCCGTAGCCCCACAGATTGTAACGCACGAACCGCCGCCTCTCGACCAGAACCCGGGCCATTCACGTACACATCAACTTGGCGCAATCCATGTTCCATAGCTTTTTTTGCCGCAACTTCCCCCGCACGTGTGGCGGCAAATGGGGTACTTTTCCTAGATCCTTTAAATCCCTGACTTCCTGCGCTAGCCCAGGACACCGCCCCTCCAGACAAATCCGTAATGGTCACAATGGTATTGTTAAAAGAAGCCATAATATGAACAATTCCAACCTGGAGGATCTTCCGTTCCTTTTTCTTTCCCTTCTTCACACCCATGAACAGTCCCTTTCGCCAGATTTATCGTTTCGATTTGCCACCGGCGGCCCCTCGATGTCCTTTTCTGGTCCTAGAATTAGTTTTCGTCCGCTGTCCCCTTACCGGAAGACCTTTTCGATGTCGAAGCCCACGATAGGTTCCAATATCCATTAATCGCTTGATGCTCATTGAAACTTCTTTTCGAAGGTCTCCCTCAACATCATAGTCTTGGTCGATCGTTTCCCTTAATTTTACAACCTCATCTTCATGGAGATCCTTGATTCGCGTCTCAGGGGCCACTCCTGTTTTTCGTAAGATATCTCGAGCACGGGCGGGACCAATGCCAAAAATATACGTCAAGCCGACATCAACACGTTTCCCAACTGGAAGTTCAACACCTGAAATTCTGGCCATCGCTTCTATTCCTTCGTTAAAGGCATTCGATTTTTAGTATTGCGCAACGACTCTTTACCCTTGACGTTGCTTATGCTTTGGGTTCACGCATAAGACACGGACAACACCTTTTCGACGCACGACACTACATTTGACACAAATGGGCTTTACTGATGATTTAACTTTCACGACATCACCCTCTATTTAAACCGATAAGTAATCCGGCCACGCGTAAGATCATAGGGAGACAGCTCCACGGTCACTTTGTCGCCCGGCAAAATTCTAATAAAATGCATCCGCATTTTCCCTGAAATATGGGCTAACAATTTATGCCCATTTTCTAATTGCACACGAAACATAGCATTCGGCAATGTTTCGGTCACAGACCCTTGCACTTCAATTACATCTTCTTTACCCATCAGAAAAGTACTAAATGTCCCTTCTAGTTGCAAGCTGTGAGAATGCGCGGAGGCCCTGCTGGCTCAATAGCGATGGTATGTTCGAAATGTGCCGATAGTGATCCGTCGCTCGTCACCGCTGTCCAGCCATCATCTAACACTTTCACTCCTGCCCCTCCCATGTTGACCATTGGCTCAATAGCAAGGGCCATCCCAGGCTTCAAACGTGGGCCTTGACCAGGCTTCCCATAATTGGGAACTTGGGGCTCTTCATGCAGCTGTCGCCCAATACCGTGGCCAACAAAATCACGGACAACCGAAAATCCATGGTGCTCTACATGAGCTTGGATCGCAGCTGATATATCTGATAACCGTTTCCCAACCACCGCCTGCTCAAGACCTTTTGATAAGGCCTCATGGGTGACCTGGATTAGCTTACGAATGGATGGCTGAACCTCACCTACGGAAACAGTCACCGCACCATCACCATAAAATCCCTCGACAATGGCTCCTACGTCCAACCCAATGATATCGCCATCCTTCAGAACTCGCCTTGAAGGAATACCATGAACGACCTCATTATTGAGCGACGCACATAAGCTTTTAGGGTAATTCCTGTAGCCTTTAAACGCTGGAATTCCACCAAGATCACGAATACAGGTTTCCGTTAACACATCTAAATCCAGCGTGGTCATCCCTGGCTTAAGTTCACGAATCAATATTTTTTGACATTCTGCAACAATTTGACTAGCTCGAGATATTAGTTCTATCTCTTCGAGAGTTTTGAGAATAATCATTCTACTCTTGGCTAGGCCAAAAGAGCTACCAAACGATCTTGCACAGCAGAAACTAAGCCTGCTCCGTCTAATTCACCGAGAATATTTCTGTTCTGATAGTACTCAATTAAGGGAGCAGTTTGCTCCTGATAGACCGCCAATCGCGATTCAATGGTTTCAGGTTTATCATCATTTCTCTGAATGAGTGATTTTCCACAGGTATCGCAAATACCCTCACTTTTTGGTGGAACGGATTCTAGATGATAGACCGCCTTACATTCAGGACAACTTCTTCTCCCACTGATTCGCCTGACAATCTCATCCTTTGAAAGGGAAAAATACACGACCCTGTCTAAAGCCTCTCCCTTGGCGGTCAAATAGGTCGACAACTGATCAGCCTGGGTCACGGTTCGGGGAAACCCATCAAGAAGAAATCCCTGCTGACATTCCTTTGATCCAAGTTTTTCCTCAACCAATCCAATCACCACTCCGTCTGGCACTAATTCCCCTCGGTTCATATAGCCCTTCGCTTCTTTCCCTAATGCCGTCTCTTTAGCCACACTTTCCCGAAGCAAATCCCCCGTGGAGAGCTTAGGTATCCCATACTTTTGTGCAATAAAATCTGCCTGAGTACCCTTCCCAACTCCTGGAGGGCCGAGGAAAATAACTCTCATGCCCTTATCCGCTTCTTCCTTTTAACGGTCCTTTTCCAAGAAACCCATCATAATTTCGCATGAGCATATGATTCTCAATTTGTTGAGCCGTATCAAGACCTACGCCGATGACAATTAACAATGACGTTCCACCAAAATAAAATGGCATATTCAGCTTATAAATCAATAATTCAGGAATTACACAGACAATAGCCAGATAAATCGCCCCGGCGAACGTTATTCTTGTTAAAACTTTATAAATAAAATCAGCAGTCTTTTGACCTGGACGAATGCCAGGAATAAAACCGCCATACTTCTTCATATTGTCTGCCATATCCACCGGATTCAACACCACTGCAGTATAAAAAAAACAAAAGAAAATTATCAGGCCAACATACATCATAGTGTACAACAAAGAACCTGGAGCCAATTGGGCTCCAAACGCTTGAACCCACGGCACCTGGATAAAACTGGTTATTGTTGCCGGAAAAGCAATAATTGACGAAGCAAAAATAGGCGGAATAACCCCCGCAGTATTAATTTTTAAAGGAATATGAGTATTTTGTCCTCCATACACCCGACGGCCTACCACCCGCTTCGCATATTGGACTGCAATTTTCCTCCGCCCACTTTCTAAAAAGACAATGGCAGCCATGACGCCCAACATTACGATCGCAAGAATGAGCAAAAGCAGGAGACTGATTTGCCCAACTTTATACAATTCAAACGTTTGAACAATTGCACTTGGGAGACTCGCCACGATCCCTGAGAAAATAATGAGGGAAATTCCATTGCCGACTCCACGCTCCGTGATTTGTTCGCCTAACCACATGAGGAATGCTGTACCGGCCACAAGAGTAATCACGGTCATGAATCGAAAGGCCCAGCCCGGGTCCAACACAAAAGCCCCTTCATTCATTCCTTCAAGACCGAGGGCAATGCCAAATCCCTGAATAAAGGCAATGACGATCGTCCCATATCGTGTGTATTGAATAATCGTTTTCCGCCCTCGCTCACCTTCCTTTGCAAGTTTCGACAGGTGCGGAACAACAACGGTCAGCAACTGTAAAATAATAGAGGCGCTGATATAGGGCATAATGCCCAAAGCAAAAATCGTGAGTCGCGATAATGCCCCACCAGAAAAAATATCAAGGAAGCCCATCAGGGCTCCACCACGCTCAGTCAAAAATTTAAATAATTCTTCGTTGTTGATACCAGGAGTGGGAATATGTGCCCCAACCCGATATACAGCCAACATTGCCAAAGTAAAAAATACCCGGCTGCGCAACTCAGGAATTTTTAAGATATTTTGAAGGCTTGTAACAAGCCGTTCAAGCACGGCCAATCACCTTGGCTTGTCCACCCGCCTCTTCAATTTTTTGTTTGGCGGAACCACTAAATTTATGGGCTTCGACCACTAGCGCACGGCCGATATCTCCCTCGCCAAGAATCTTGATTCGTGAATTACGCCCCTTTAAAAGGCCTAATTCCCTAAAAACGGATGGGTTAAAATCAGTAGTATTTTCTTTAGTGGCAAGAACTTGAATATTTATCACTGTATATTCAAGTCGAAATGTATTGGTAAACCCTCGCTTGGGCAAACGGCGAGCCAAGGGCATTTGCCCACCTTCAAACCCGGCCTGATTAGCTCGACCAGAACGAGCCAATAAACCTTTATGCCCCTTTCCGGAAGTCTTGCCGGAACCCGAACCATGCCCGCGCCCAAGACGCTTCTTTTTCTTTTTGGAACCAGGAGAGGGATGTAAGTCGTGAAGCTTCATGAGCCGGCAACCTCAACAAGATGTCTGACTTTATTGACTAAACCTCGAACCTGTGGGGTATCTGGCCTAGAGACCGTTTGTCCGATTTTTCGTAAACCTAACCCCATCAACACAAGGCGCATTTTACTCGGATGACCAATCTGACTCCGCTTTAAAGTAATTGATAACTGAGATTCCCTGGCCATAATATCTTCCCTACCTTACAAATTCCTAAAAAAGAATTAATTATTCATCTAGATCAACAGGCGCTTGCCTCATAGCGCGAACTTCCTGAGGATCACGAAGTTGTCGCAATCCCTGAATTGTCGCCCGTACGGCATTAAAAGGGTTACCACGCCCTAGCGTTTTTGCAACAATATTTTTGGTACCCGCCACCTCAAGCAGTGACCGTACCGCCCCTCCAGCAATGATCCCTGTTCCTTGCTTTGCTGGCTTTAACATGATGTGCTCACCACCAAAATGCCCATGCACTTCATGAGGAATGGAATTTGACTTCAAGGGAATATGTATAAGATTTTTCTTTGCATGCTCAACAGCTTTCGCAATTGCCGACGGAACCTCCGCTGCTTTACCTTTGCCGATTCCCACCCAGCCCTCTCCATCACCAACCACCACCAGAGCTGAGAATGAAAACCGCTTCCCACCCTTAACCACCTTCGAGACCCGATTAATTACCACCGGCTTGTCTTTTAAATTAAGTTCTTCAACATTGACCCTCACAGGCGTGAATCCTTCCCTTCCCCGAAAAATGGGAATTGGTTCCCTTAGAATTTTAGTCCGGCTGAACGCGCCGCGTCCGCCAAAGCCTTGACCCGACCGTGATACAATCTTCCGCCACGATCAAAAACCACTAATTCAACTGGAATCGCCTTTGCTCGTTCCGCAATGGTTTGCCCTACAATCTTTGCCGCCTCCACAC
>Ga0224496_10002477_pt1 | contig 10981 bp, 9 predicted proteins | sample SF_Jul11_sed_USG_2_FD_168127 | JGI IMG/M metagenome (GOLD analysis project Ga0224496, IMG submission 168127) | Sediment microbial communities from San Francisco Bay, California, United States - SF_Jul11_sed_USGS_8_1 | ecosystem: Environmental > Aquatic > Marine > Sediment | place: USA... | reverse complement strand
GAAGTTCCAGGCGGAGTCGAATACCTCCATGTCATCGGCCGCTCGCCAGACATCCAACATATCTGCCCAGGTCGTGTGCTGGGGCGGCGTCTTGATGGCGAACTTGACCATGGCTACTCCTCTTCTCTGCTGCCCAAAACGGGCATCGGCTGTTGATAGATACTGCTTTGGTCGAGTTGCTCACTGGTCGCTTCGAGCAATAGAGGAGCCGGTGCCCGATTGACAAGCAGGCGAAACATGTCTGGTCGGTTGTAGTGCCCGGCCAAGTCGTGGCGAAGCTTCATCGTGACGCCGGCGTCGAGGTCCATGTCGGCGTACAGAATCAGTTCCTGGTTGCCGACCACCGGACCAGCCACGACGGTTGTGTTAGGGGCGACAATGCACGATCCTCCTCCGATGTCGTCGCGTAGGAGGAACTCGCGGTCCTCGTCACGCAGCGGCAGCATCTCGCGAATTCGATCATCAACGACCGACGAGGCACTAATCACCCACGCCTTCGACATCTGGGCGAATGACCGGGCGGCGATCAAAGATATCTCATGCATGGGGAGAGCTGGTTTCGGAAAGTGGTTCGGCCAGGCCATGACGTGAATCCGGGTGGCGTCGGATGTGAGCGCGAAGATGGCAAGTGGGTTCGAGTTCTCGCCGCACATCAAGCCAGAGACCGGCCCGAAGGGACTGTCGAACACCCCAAACGTTTCAGGACCCCCGGGGGCGTGAACCAGTCGTTCGCCCACGGTCGGCACAATTTTCTGGTGTTTGCCGACGTAGCCGTGGGTGGGACTGATAAACACCTGCGTGTTGTACATCGACCCAAAAGTGTCGGGCCGCTTCTCGCACACCCCCATGACCACGTAGGTACCTGCCCGGGCGGCAGCTTCAGCCAGCACTTGGATCTCCGGACCGGGAACCTCGATCGAGTTCTTGAATAGTTCCGTCGAGAACCTGGTGCCGGCCCGATCGGTACCCGAATGAAAATGAAACCAGATGGGGTGGGCAGGAATGAATCCCTCCGGGAACCCGACTATTTCGGCCCCACCGCGACCGGCTTCTTCGATGAGGGCAACTGCCTTCTCAAGGGTCCCTGCCTTGTCGAGGAACACCGGGGCAGCCTGGACCGCTGCTCCGCGCACCGTACGATCAGGCATCAATTTGCGCCTGCTGAATGGCTAGCCAAACCTTCTGCGGCCGTAGCGGCAGCTGGAGGTCGGTGACCCCGAGGGGGGCCAGGGCGTCCAGGGTGGCATTCAATATGGCTGGCGGGAGTCCGATACAGCCCGCCTCCCCCGACCCCTTGACTCCAAGCGGATTGGAAGGCGCGGGGTTTTCGAGTCGATCTGATCGAATGGCCGGCAGGGAAGTCGAGTCAGGAATCAGGTACGCGAGTAGTGAGGTGGTCAATGGTTGTCCAGCTTCGTCGTACAGCACCTCTTCCCAGAGCGCCTGACCGAGTCCCTGGGCCATCGAGCCGTGCAGCTGACCCTCGACGATCATGGGGTTCAGCACCCGACCGCAGTCGTCGACGGCGACAATGTCGAGGACCCGGACTTCTCCGGTTTCCGGCAATACCTCTACCACTGCCACATGAACGCCGTACGGGAACGTTTGGGCACCCGGCTGGAACTTCTCGTCGGCTTCGAGTGGTTCATCTGCCGCGAGATCCCACAGTGAGACTTCCGAGCCGGGAGAACCTGCCACGGAAAAGACGCCCGCTTCGTACTTGATGTCATGTGGAGAAGCCTCGAGCCGTTCCGCCGCTCGTTCCCGGCCCAACTCGAGCACCTTCAGCGCCATGCGGTGGACCCCACTCGCTCCGATCTGGGCTGAACGGGAGGCGAACGTCCCAAGTCCGGCCGGGACTTCGTCGGTGTCGCCGGCGATAATCCGAACCCTTTCGAGACCCAATACATCTCTGGCGACCTGGGACCACACCGTTTTATGGCCCTGGCCACCGCCATCGGTCGAGCCAGTTCTGACGACGATCTCTTCAGCCTCCGGATCTACCTCGACCGCCGCATATTCCCACGAGTCAAGCGCCCCACCGGCTCGCTCCACGAATGCTCCAAAGCCAACCCCCAGGGGCGATTCACCTGCTGCCAGCCGTCGTTGCTGCTCCGCGCGTAGGCCGTCCATATCGAGCATCGACCTGGCGAGTTCGATCGCTGCGGCATAATCACCTGAGTCATAGATCGCACCGGCCGCGGTCGTGTACGGCCACTCCCTGACAACATTCATAAGTCGAACCTCGATCGGATCAAGACCGGCCGCCCGGGCGAAGGCGTCCATCCCCCGCTCCATGGTGAGGGCGGCCTCGGGCCGCCCGGCCCCGCGATACGGTCCGGTGGGGGCCCGGTTGGTCACGAACGTCTTGGCGTGGATCTCGACTCTCGGAATGTCATACATACCCGTTGCGGTGAGTCGGCCGAAAGTCGGGACGGCAGATCCGTCGTGCGGATAGGCACCCGTCTCGGCGATCAACTCAAAGCGCGCCTTGGTTAGTCGTCCATCGATCGTTCCCTCGAGAGTGAGTTGGTGACGCTGGGCGCGCCCATGGGTTCCGCCCGTGAACTGGTCGGGCCGTCGCTGGATCCAGGCGACCGGGCGATTGAGCTTGACGGCGACTGCTGCGGTCACCAGGTACTCGGGAAACAGTGAGCCCTTCATACCGAAAGCACCACCAACGTCGGGTACCGTCACTCGAACCGGTTCTATGCCCACAAAGTCGGAGATCTGTGATTTCAGGCGATGAGGTGCCTGGTGGCTGCACCACACGTGAACCCCGCCATCTTCGGGTACCACCAGGATCGCCTGGGTCTCCATCGATACGGGAGCAAGCCGCTGGTGATGTACGTCCACGGTTATCGAAACGTCGGGCGAACCAGCGGGCCCTCCGGCCTCGATGAAGACCTCTTCGACCAGGTTGGATTCGGTCCCGTCGAACAAGACCGAACGATTCTCGCCCGGCACTGTTTCGACGGGAAGATCGTCAATCTCGACCCAGGCGAGGTCAGCGGCGTCGGCGGCCAACCGCGGAGACTCCGCGACAACCACCGCCACAGGATCACCGACATACCTGACCCTCGTTCGGACCAGCGGCGGTCGCGTGAATGGCACGGCGGCGGGACCACGACCAGTCGCACCGGGTATGTCCTGAAGGTCAAGGTCTTCGGCGGTGAAGACACCAACGACTCCCGGCGACGAGCGGACCTCATCCAAATCAAGTTGGTCGATGGTCCCATGAGCACTCGGACTGCGGACGAATGCCACATATAAAGCGTCGGCCGGCACCAGGTCGGACACGTAGGTTCCGTTCCCGGTGATGAGGCGGTGGTCTTCGACTCTGCGTGAACTCACGCAGTTGGCTCCCAAGTTCATATGTCGTCCGGGACGACCCAGACGGTGTCAACCGGGGCAGGTACCCACAATTCGTAGAAACCGAACGGTTCGTCCCCGGTCGCCTCAAACCAGTGGACCTCCCCGTCGCCCGCCGTGCAGACATCGCCGGTGGCAATCTCGTAGCTGTCGTCATTGAGATGGAAGATGCCGGTCCCCTCGGCCACAAACCAGATGTGGCGGGCTCCGACGTGATAATGCGCCGCGGCGGTATCGCCTGGTTGATACCGGATGTAGTCGGCCCGCAATTCGTCGAAACCGAACATCTCTTCGGTGACCAGATCAATACGTTTGCGGCCATCGCGGGTGGAATCGTGAGTGGGAAGTTCCGAAGCTTTGATCACTGGCGGCATAGATACGAACCTACACGCCCAAAAAAGATCCTGCAATCGATTGCGGTCGTTTTGTTGGTCCAGGTACAGTCGTACCATGATTATCGACGTTCACGCCCATTGCATCCCGTCCGATTTCCTCGCCTGGCTCAAACAAGCCGACCCATCAACCGGGATAGCTCTGGTCGAAACAGACCGCGGCACCGCGGTTGAGATGGCCGGCCGGGCCGTCTCCCAACCGCTGCGCGACGACCTCACCGATTTCGATGCCCGGCTAGCCGCCATGGACCGTCAGGGAGTGGACGTTCAGGTGCTGGCCGGCTGGATCGATCTGACCGCCTACGAACTTCCCTCCGACCAGGCGGTGGCCTATACCCGGGTCCACAACGAAGGCTTGGCGGCAGAGGCAGCCAAAGCTCCCGGTCGGTTCAAAACAATCGGGACACTGCCCCTCCAGGACACGGACGCGTCTGTAGAAGCGTTGAACTACGCCATGGACGAACTCGGCATGTCTGGTGTTGAACTCGCCACCACCGTCGACGGAGCCTTCATCGACCGGATGGATCTCGATCCACTGTGGGCAGCTGCCGAATCCAAGGGGGCATTCGTCTTGCTCCATCCAATGGCGCCCCTGACCGGGGTGGATATGAGCCTGTACTTCATGTCGAACATGGTTGCCCGACCGGCCGAGTCGACCATTGCCCTGGCCGGACTGATCTTCTCTGGCGTATTTGAGCGCTTCCCAGGGTTGAAATTCTGCGTCGTCCACGGGGGCGGGTTCACTCCATTTCAGATCGGCCGACTCGACAAGGGTTACGAAATGAAACCGGGTCTGACTGCCAAGCACATCTCAAAGCCGCCCAGTGCCTATTTGAAGCAGCTTTATCTCGACACCGTGGTTCACGATGCCGGCGCCCTCCGCTACCTGGTGGAACTCATGGGGGCCGACCACATCTTGCTTGGCACCGACTACCCCTTCGAGATGGGCGACGACGACCCCGTCACTTTCATCAAATCAGCCGGTCTGACCGCAGAACAGCAAGAACTGATCCTGAGCGGCAACGCCGCTCGATTGTTTGGATAGCTCCACGAGTTCGCAAATCGAAAACAGAGTCTGGCTGGCATGCACGGAGAAGAGCCCTATCGGTTCCCCCAGGGCCGTGGGCCCGCCGCCTGAGCTCCGCTCAGGTCGGGGAAAGGGCGTGACCTCCGGTCACGCAGCGACTGGAGCGAAGCGGAAGTCGGGGTAAGGGGGCTGGCCAAGCGACACAGACAGCATGCTCGCGTCGTCAAGACCTGGGTTTGAATTGCATGCTCGGAGATGAGAACGGAACCCCGGATTGCGGGCTCGGAGAAGGGAACGGAGTCTGGCTTGCATGCTCGGAGTGGGGAACGAGTCCCCCTTCCCACCGCCTTCCGGCGATGGGTCACATCCCCCCGGACGCTCCACTTCGTTCCGCTGGGGCGACCGGACCTCCGTCGTCGCCACCCCCGACAAGAACGAACCGTGAGCGGGCTTAGAGGATCTCGGTCATGAGGGTGGCGATGTGGTCACCGATGGCCAGGGAGCTCGTGGCGGCGGGGCTGGGGGCGTTCAGAACATGGATGGCATTGTCGGTCTTGATCATCGAAAAATCGTCCTGGAGGCTGCCATCTGGCATGACGATCTGGGCCCGGACTCCCGCTCCGCCCGGTTCGAGGTGTTCGCCGCGAATCTCGGGAACCAGTTTTGTGGCCGTCTTGGCATAGGTCGACCGCCGGGCGGACCGCCACACTTCCATGGTGCCGGTCTTCCAATACCTTGCGGCGAGTTTGAGAAAACCGCCGTATCCAAAGGTTCGGGCGACTTCGGCAAACTGGGGCCTGACCCCCCGATAGTGCTCGCGCCCCATGGCCAGAACCGCGTTCGGTCCGACCTCGACCGTTCCGTCCACCCGCCGGGTGAAGTGGACTCCGAGCCAGGGGAACCGGGGATCGGGCACGGGATAGATCAGGCCGTTGATAAGCGACGAAGCCTCGTCGGTTAGGCGGTAGTACTCCCCGCGGAACGGCACCACCCGGCCCGGCGTTTCGAGGCCGGACATCTCTGCCACTCGATCGGCGTGCAGGCCGGCACACGCAATCATCGCTCTTGCCGAGACCGACCCGTGCGACGTATTGATGGTAATCCCATGGGATCCGGAAGAAATCTGTTCTACCGACTCTCCGAGCCGGACCTCACCGGCAAGCTTTTCGGCCAACCGAACAGCCACCGCCTGGTAGTCAGCCACTCCGGCCTCCGGCACGTGGAGGGCCGCCACCCCACCACAATGAGGCTCGAACTCTTTGATCTCGTCGGCGTCGATGCGGCGTAAACCCGCCAGACCGTTGGCCGTGCCTCGGGCCAGCAACTCCTCCATTGCGGGGATCTGGCTTTCATCCGTCGCCACGACCAGCTTGCCCGATCGCTTGAAAGGCAGACCCTCCGAGATACAGAACTCGGCCATGGCGCGTTGGCCACGGACACAGAGTTCCGCCTTCAACGAACCTGGCTTGTAGTACAAGCCAGAGTGCAGGACCCCGCTGTTGTGGCCGGTCTGGTGGAAACCGACCGTGGGCTCTTTGTCGATAACGACGACCGAAACACCGGGAAACCGTGCCGTGAGAGCCGTCGCAGACGCCAACCCGACAATGCCGGCTCCCACTACCGCAACGTCGTATTTCAACTCGCTACCTTCCGCCGACTCACAAGCAACTCTGATTCGCTAGCCTAGATTGTGCAAACGATTGCATCCTACCTGGAGAAACACGCATGAGGGACTTCCCGGTCGCAACCACACCCGCACCCGGAACCATGTCAGTCGACTGGGAAGAGCGGGTCAATTGGGAGCGCCTACGCTCCTATCGCCTTGCCCGCGTTCGCGAGCAGCTCGACGCCCACAACCTGGGAGCGCTTCTACTCTTCGAAACCTCCAACATCCGGTACACCACGAGCACCACCATTGGCTATTGGGCTTTCAACAAGGGAGAACGGTGGGCGCTGGTAACCCGGGAAGGCCAGCCGAAGATCTGGGATTTCGGTTCGGCTGCGAAAGCTCATCGACTACAACTTCCCTCGCTTTATGACGCCACGAACTCGTTGGCAGGCAACACTGGCTTGCAGGGTGCGATTGGCCCTAACAGCGGATTGCATGAGCGGGCGGCCACCGAAATTGCTGCCGCGCTGCGCGAGGCCGGCGTCGAAGGCGAGCCACTCGGCGTCGACATGGCCGAGACCGGCGTGTTCATGGCACTCCAGGCCGAGGGCCTCAACGTCACCGACGGCCAGCAGGCCATGATGATGGCCAGGGAAATCAAGAACCAGGACGAGATCATGTTGCTCACCCAGGCGTGCGCCATGGTCGACGGGGTGTATCAGGATATCTTCGAATACCTCAAGCCCGGTGTGCGTGAGTCAGACGTTGTCGCCCTCGCCCACGCCCGGCTCTTCGAGATGGGCTCGGAGTTCGTCGAGGCGATCAACTCGATCGCCGGCGAGCGTTGCAGCCCGCATCCGCACGTCTTCTCCGATCGTTTGATCCGACCGGGCGATCAGGCGTACTTCGACATCATTCATGTCTACAACGGGTACCGCACGTGTTACTACCGGACGTTTGCGGTCGGTCGGGCCAGCCAGGCCCACCGGGACGCTTTCAAGCAATCACGCGAATGGATGGACGCGGCCATCGACCAGGTCCAGGTTGGCAAGACCACTGCCGATATCGCCCGGGTTTGGCCAGAAGCCCATGAATTCGGGTTCGAGGATGAAATGGACGCGTTCGGGTTGCAGTTCGGACATGGCGTGGGCGTCGGCCTACACGAACGTCCAATCGTCAGCCGTCTCAACTCCCTCGACGATCCGGTAGAGATCAAAGAAGGCATGGTCTTCGCTCTGGAAACCTACGCTCCTGCCAAAGACGGTCGCTCGGCGGCCCGAATCGAAGAAGAAATCGTCGTCACCAGCGACGGCCCCAAGATCATTACGCTGTTCCCATGCGAAGAGCTCATGGTTGCCAATGAGTACTAAGCCTTTCAACGACTCGGCTGCAGACGACCCGACGTTGCTCGACTACGCAACGAGGCCAGTTCGCCCACCGGTCGCCTTGGACCCGGCGATGGACGAAGCGGACATCCCCTCCGACGTGCGAATGGAACTATACGAACGCCAACAGGTGCTCCGTCAGTTCGAAAAGCGCGCCTACGACCTGTTCATGCAGAATCTTGTCAAAGGCACCAGCCATCTGTCGTTGGGGATGGAAGCCGTATCGGCAGGATTTGGACAAGCCATGCAGCCCGATGACTACGTGTTCGCAACCTACCGAGGCCATGCCCACACCCTCTCCAAGGGGGCTCCGCTCGGACCGGTCATGGCCGAACTGCTCGGGCGTGAGAACGGCATCCTCCAGGGCAAGGGTGGGTCGATGCACCTGACCTCGGTTGAACACAACATGATGGGCAGCTACGCCATCATCGGCGCACACTTGTGCATCGCCAACGGTACGGCCTGGTCTGCGCAGATTCGCGGAACCGACCAGGTGACGGTGGCCTTCTTCGGGGACGGGGCGACCAACATCGGGGCCTTCCATGAGGCGCTCAACTTTGCGGTCATTTGGAACTTGCCGATCGTTTTTGTGTGCGAGAACAACCTGTACATGGAATACACCCCCAGCGATCTCATCACCGCGGTCGAACATCCGGCCGCCGACCGGGCGAGTGCCTATGGCCTCGAGCGGATCATCGTCGACGGTAACGACGCCGACGCGGTGTATCTCAGCGCCCAGACCGCGCTGACCAAGGCGCGACGGGGCGCCGGGCCGTCTCTCATCGAAGCGGTCACCTACCGACACGGCGGCCATAGCCGTGCCGATCCCGGGAAGTATCGTCCCGCCGACGAGGTCGAAGCATGGCTCGATCATGATCCCATCCCGATCTACCACCAGCGCCTCCTTCGACTCGGTGTCCCGGAAGGCGACCTCGCCACAATCCAACAGTCAGTGGCCGGTCGAATAGACGAGGCCACCGAATTCGCCAAAGCCGGCTTGCCGCCCGATCCGGCGCTAGCCATGACCGACTTGTGGGCTGACGGAGGCTCCGCATGGCGGAACTGAGCTACCGCGAAGCCGTCGCCAGGGGCATCGCCCAGGAGATGCGCCGCGACCCGATGCTGGTCATGCTCGGCGAGGACATAGCCGGAGCCGGCGGCGTATTCAAGACAACCGTCGGCCTGCTCGATGAATTCGGCCCCAGCCGGATCCGCGATACACCCATCTCCGAACAAGCCATCCTCGGCGCGGCGATGGGGGCCGCCATGACGGGAGTACCCGTGATCGCCGAGATCATGTTCTCGGATTTCATCGCAGTGTGCTTTGACATTCTCGCCAACGAAATGGCCAAGAGCCGGTACATGACTGGCGGTCAGATGACCGTTCCGGTGGTAGTCCGGACCCACAACGGAGGCGGATCTCGTTTTGGAGCTCAACACAGCCAGAGCGTCGAGAACTGGTGCATGATGATCCCGGGGTTGAAGGTCGTCGCACCATCCAACCCCGCGGATGTGGTCGGCCTTATGGCGGCCGCGATCAGGGACCCGGACCCGGTCGTGTTTTTCGAGCACAAATCCCTTCTCGCCACCAAGGGCGAGGTGCCAGAGGGCGAACTTTTCCAAGCCCTCGGAGAGGCCAAGGTGGTGCGGGAAGGCTCAGACTGCACGATCGTTGCTCTGGCCTTGATGGTGCCGCGCGCCATTGAAGCCGCCGAACGGCTGGCCGACGACGGTGTTTCCGCCGAGGTCATCGACCTCCGATCGCTCGTGCCGCTCGATACCAAAACGATTATGTCTTCGGTCGAGAAAACCGGACGGTTGTACACCGTCGAGGAGAACCCCCGGCTGTGCGGGTGGGGTGCTGAGATCGCATCGTTGGTCGGGGAGGAAGCCTTCTGGAATCTTGACGGGCCGGTGATCCGGATCTCCACACCACATATCCCTCTGCCATCCGCCGAGAATCTCGAGGACCTAACAATCCCGTCCGTAGACCGCATCTACGAGACCATCAAGCGCAGTATGGACTGACCACGGCAACGGCACCTACCCGCAGAACCGTGGCTGTTTCGAATTCGTCACGTCCGGGTAAAGTCCCGTCATGAGTTCAACGACAAGTCGGCCCGTCGGCGACGGCCGCACCCAAATCACCGACACCAAGACCGGGACCGTCATTTATACCGATGTCTCCCCTGAATTCGGTGGGGGTGGCACGACGTTTTCGTCCACGGACCTGGTCGGAGCCGGTCTCGGTTCATGCATCAGCTCCTCGCTGGCTGTAATCGCCGACCGGCACGGCGTGCCGCTCGATGCGATCACCATCACCGTCGACAAGGAACTCGGCGTCGACCCAAAACGGATTATTCGACTGGCGGTTGATATTGCGGTAGCACACCCGCAAGATGAGAAAATTGCCCGACTCTTCGAGCGGGCCGCTCACACGTGTACCGTGCACCGGTCGCTGCATCCCGACATTGATTCACCAATCCAGGTCCGTTTCACGGCATCCAACGGCAACTGAGGACGTCATGGTCAAGTGGAAACCAACATCAGGCAAGTACGTCGAGAACCGGCGGGGCCAGCGGGCTACCCGCCAGGGTGGAACGTTCGGTTTTCCGACCGGCGGCTCATCGGGTGGTGGCGGTGGTCTCGGTGGCGGCGGGCTGCCGATCGGAAAGCTCGGACTCCCCATCATCATTCTCATCGTCGTACTCAGCGTCTGTATGGGCGCGGGTGGAACCGATTCAGGGACGCTTAATCCAAGCGCAGTACCCACACAGACGCAGACACCGCCGGCATCGACAGCCAACTGTGTCGAGGAAAGCTCCGAGCAAATCCAGTTCATGTGTGCCATAACGGACAACACTCAGGACATCTGGACCCGTCGCTATGCGGCGGCCGGCGAGACCTACACCCCGACCAAGCTGGTCATTTTCGACGGTTTCACGAACTCGGGCTGTGGAGGGGCTGACGCCAGGGTCGGACCGCACTACTGTCCGCTCGATCAGACCATGTATCTGGATCTCGGCTTCTTCGACGTCCTGAAAAATCAGTTCGGCGCTTCTGGCGATTTCGCCCAGGCGTACGTCATCGCTCACGAAGTAGGCCATCACGTGCAGACCCTCGAAGGGATCAATGAAGCGGTCCGCCAAGCCCAACAGAACGATCCTGCCAATGCCAATGCGCTGTCAGTCGCGAT
>Ga0224496_10002476_pt1 | contig 10982 bp, 10 predicted proteins | sample SF_Jul11_sed_USG_2_FD_168127 | JGI IMG/M metagenome (GOLD analysis project Ga0224496, IMG submission 168127) | Sediment microbial communities from San Francisco Bay, California, United States - SF_Jul11_sed_USGS_8_1 | ecosystem: Environmental > Aquatic > Marine > Sediment | place: USA... | reverse complement strand
GTAGGCCAAAAGCCTACCGAGGGTTCGAATCCCTCCCTCTCCGCCATTTTTTAGCCTAAGCTCGCCTGGTAATTTTTCAACTTCCCGTAGCTATGCAACTCTCAAAAGATCTTTCCCCTCACCCCCACACTCTCCCCAAAGGGCTAGGGAGCTTTGAACTCTTTTCATAGAAGATAAAGACATTTTGAAATGTCCTCAGTAACCCTGCGCCAAATGCTCCATGCGTGAACATCGGTGGGAATCCGTTTCACCCCTGTCCTTCGACGAAATTCTTTCGGTTGCTGATAAATTACGACAGGCTGGCTTAACCTCTATGCAGCCAGAAAAAGAGATGATCACCTACATTGAAGAATGGGAAGTGCCTGATCTGGATGAAATTAATCAACTAGAGGCATGGCCAACTGAGGATGTCACGCTTTTACATGTGTTGGACCATTGGGCGGGCGACTTTTTTCTTCTTGTCGGTGGGTACCATACGGTGTTTCAACAACACCAAACGGTGAACACGTATTGCTCTGTGGCACATCCTTGGCGTATCGGCCATCAGTTAGCCACCCTACAGCCAACCGCATCATTCTGGGTTGGATTTCGCCATACGCATGGCTTTATTCGCGTACGGTTACATACGACAGAAATTATTGCCCCTGGCGAATCGGTGGAACCTCCACGTGACCAATTTTGGCTCAATGACCGTCAAGAGGGTTTTCTAGCAGCCATCGATATTCTTCAGATACCGATTGAAGCCAAAGTGGACCAGCACAAAGTCTCGCTCTATGCCTCACGCAACGACACCCCGTTATTTTGTTCTTGGCCTGATGCCTTCGGCCCCTGTCAATTTGAATTAAATTCCCCAGATCCATTTGAATTTCTTGTCTCGGCCAGCCAACTGGCGGCAACACATTCCCAACCGGCCGAGCAAGTCCGCGTCTATCTTACGGGGTTTTCTCGGCAAGCCCTAGGCGATTTCCAACGACCTTCTTCAGGCACCAGATTGATGTACCGTTGTTCTCTTCATTGCCAGTTAGAAGAAATTCCGGAGATTTTCTCCATACTCAAATCACGTGGGCGAATGTACGGGAGTTTGGCAGAATTCCAAACCGCCTCTGCTTTGCCGGAAGGGATTGATGCGTCTGCGATTATAGGTCTAGTTGGGTCAGAAGGACAATTTCGTTTGGAGATACGACTGAACCAACATCCGCTTCCTCATCAAGAAACTGAACGATGGTTTAAAGAATTGGTTGGACATGACCTTGTCTATTCCCCACTCCCCGTCTTTCCATGAATCAGTAAGGAGTCAGGGGTAAATAGTAAGGAGAAAAACCTTTGGTTGCTTTTCTACCCCTCCTTACTCGTAACTTTTCACGACGGACTTCAACCTTTTCACGACTCCCTGAGGATTGGCAGCATCGATTGTGCGGCGTGACAGACTTCTTCCACAGAAATTTTCCGCATACAGCTCTCTTCCCCTCGAGAGCAACCTGGGTAAAAACATTCTTCGCAATTCAACCCTTTGTAAATGACCTTTACATGTGATCCTCGTGGTCCCCAAACGGCCGGATTTGTCGGACCGAAGAGACCCAATACGGGGCACCCCACGGCTGCGGCTATATGCATGGGCCCGCCATCATTTCCCACCAACAAATGACTCCGTTTCATTAAGGCGGTTAATTGAGACAACCGTGTCTGGCCCATGAGATTCATGGGTTTTTGCTTGGATAGATTCACAATTTGTTGACCAATTTGGAATTCTCGTTGGCTCCCGATTAAAGCCACGCTATACCCTTGGTCAATAAACCAATCAGCAACCGCGGCAAAACGCTCTAAGGGCCAAGCCTTTATTGAATACCTTGCCGTCGGATGTAAGAGGACAAGAGGGCGCCCATTTAAAGACAAATCACTAAACAACCTCTCTTGTTCTGTCCTGTGGGTCGATATATATATTTCAGGGTTTCCGACTGGCTCCGCAATTCCTAATGCTGCGATGGCTTGTTGATGATAATCAACCATATGCATTGAGCCATACGCGGAAGATAAGAGACGCGAATAGAACTTTCCCCGCCAACGTCGATCCCGATTGTAGCCCAGTCGCATGGATGCACCAGATATCCAAGAAAGAAACGCGGAACGATCTCCATCGGTTAAATCAATCACTGTTGTAAATTTTTCTGCTCGTACCCGCTGGATAAAACGGAGTTGTTGCCACCATGATTGTCGGGGAAGCACCCACACAGCATTTAAGTAAGGGTTGTCTTGTAACACGCCTGCTGTTCCAGGATTGACCAGGAAGGTTATCTTGGCATCAGGAAAGTGTTTACGGAGAAGTGGGAGGACCGGGGTACTCAACACGACATCGCCCATATACCGAAGTTTAATCAGCAGAATGCGCATTCCTGATGCCGAATCATCCAGGCTTTGATCCGTGGCCAGAGTCACCGCCTCATCCGACTCTCTCATATTGATGATTCCCATCAAGGCCCTCCTACGAAATCGGAAAAAATGTCACGCGTTCATCCCATCAAAATTACTTCGACAGTCAACCGACCCCACCTACTAAGGGATAGACCGCCCTCAAGAGTCTAGCCCAATAGCCAATTTCCTACAGTCCCCACATGGACAGTATTATCCTTCAACCCAATCGGGCACCATCAGGACGACGCGCTTCAAGACATCCGCTACGGTTATTTGGCATAAGTACTCATAATCCTTTTCATAATCAACGTGAAACCAATACGCATCCTCCTTCGTTCCTTTGGTCAACATCATGGCATTCAGGCCCCAAGGAGCATATTGGATAGTGTCAGCGGCTCCATATAATCCAATCACTTTGGGTTTAGGCAACGCGGAAGCCAGATGCATCGGCCCTGTGACATTCGCAATCACCAAATCCAACTCGCCCAACACGGCCATCAACTCCCGCAAGGTCGTCCTTCCAGAAAGATCGAGGGGTGGAGTTCGCATACGATTGACGATCGCATGACACAATTCCCTATCGTCAGCTCCACCTAGCAACACCACTTCCGCGCGATAGGTTTCAATGAGGACATCCGCAAGTTCGGCAAATCGTTCCGATGGCCATACCCGCCATTTCGAGCCAGCACTGGGGATCAATCCAATTCGTCGTATTGCCTCATGATTATTTTTTGCCAACAATACCTGTCCTTGCTGCTTTTCTCTTTCCGTCACATGTATTTCGAGTCCTCCGACTTGAGGATGGTTGACTCCAAGCAACGCATGCACCAAATCTAATTTTTGTTCGATTAAATGCCTCCCATCACGACGTATTTTGATAGGATAGTTATAAAGAAAACCTCGTCCACGATTTCTAAAATCCTCTCCATAGCGGGCGACAGCACCTGAAGCATAGGCCAGAATGGCACTTCGTGGACCACTAAACACATCAAGCACCACATCGAAGTGTTCCTTCCGTAAATCACGGACCAACCCAAGCCAATTTTCCCCTCGTTTCCAGATTGTCGCTCGTTGAGATTCCGCACGATCGATCACGATCAAACGATCAATGGACGGATTATTAGCTAACACCTCTGCTGTTGGCCCATCAACCAATACAGCGAAATACCCCTTGGGATAGGATTTTTTCAGAAGTGAAATGATCGGGGTAATCAGCACAACATCGCCAATCGCACGAATCGCAAGAATTAAGATCCGTACGGGCAAATCGGTGGAAAGAGGAAAACCTTGGGAAGACATGTCTCGACCGTTAATGCCCATCATGATACGACCAAAGCCTCATTCAGTATAGAAGGCACGGCTACCGACCTATTGTCCTGCGCCTTCATAGATCTCATAAAGCTGCTCCATCATCCGTTCAACAGAAAAGTATTCCGCCACGCGTTTTTTCGCGTTCTTTCCCATCTGGAGACCCATTTCAGGATCTTGCAAGACAGTAAAGAGTCCTCGGCACAAATCCCCCACATCGGCTGGATTCACCAACAGGCCTGTTTTACCATGTTCGACGACTTCGGGAATACCACCAACTCTACTGGCCACGATAGGCTTGCCTAAGGCCATGGCCTCTAACAGAACAATCCCGAGCCCCTCTACGACAGAAGAAAGCACAAAAACATCGAACTGTGCCAAAAAAATTTCAGGTTGTTCTTGATATCCCGTAAACAGGACATGACTTGTCAATTCCAAATGCGAAACCTGGGTTCGGAGTTGGCCCTCATATTCATCATCACCCGCCCCAACAATCACTAAAAAAATTTGAGGAAAGGATGGCCTCAGTTGCCCAACAGCTTCGACAAGATACTGAAGGCCTTTTCGAGGAAAGAGATTGGCCACGGTCCCGATCACCGGCGGCCCCTTTATCTCACTAAGGATACTCAGTGTTTCGTGAGAAGAGGAAGAAGAAGGGTCTTTCCTGAATGCAATGCCGCTTTGAACAACCTGAAGGTTCTCCGAACAAGCACCAGCGCTTCTCATGACTTCCCCAATACTATAAGAAACGGGAATGATCACATTTCCCTTATTCAACCAATATTGGGAGACTTTTCGTGGCTCAATTTCCTGCCTGACGTGAACCACGCAGGGACGCCCAGTGAACCACCCCGAGACGATTCCAAGGGGGGCCCACCAATAATCATTCACATGCACGATATCAATGTGCCACTGCCGGATAACACGAACTAATCGAACAATGGCGAATGGCCGCCAGAAGATGTGAAAAAATTTCCTCCAGGCTGGCAAGGAAATGAAAACGTGCGGAACGTGAAGATGATCTAATTCAGCAACCAACGGCCCTTGATCAGGGCACACGACAAAGGGAAGAAATCGTTCTCGGTCTAAATATTTCAACCACGTCAGCAATTCTCGTTCGGCTCCGCCAATGTTGGCCTCCCCATGGATGTAGAGAATCCTTTTCTCCCTTTTGAGCAACTCTGCCATTTCACTAAACTCACTTAAGATGGTACAGCGTCACAAAATGGCCAGCCTCACTCACAATCACTTTACGGGGAAACACCCTCATGGTTTTCTGAAGTAGATTTCCGTGCGTCCACGGCTCCTAATTCCCATAATTTGGCATATTTCCCAAATGTGTACATGCTGGCAAATCCTGCATAAATCACCCCACGAATCCCATCTCTAAATCCTTGCTTCAAACCATACTTTTTCACAAACGTCACTAAAGGGTTCAAGAGGAGCTGCCACCAACGAACCGTACTTGTCGATTTTCCTTGTTCTTTTGCAGCCAGGGTAATATATATGGAGAATTTACGAAAATGATCGACGATCTGTCGTTCGGTGTAATGCTCTAAAAATCCTTCAAGCCTCCCGATGGGACCATCCACAATGAGATTTTCATGAATTTCCACATCATTGTAAAAGGCTTTTCCCCTTTGAAAAAGACGGATTTGTCGATCAGGATACGCACCACCCCATCTCACCCAGGCACCATAAAAAATATTACGGCGAGGAAGGCTGTAAGCAACCGGATCTTGTGAGGTCCAAGATGCAATTCGTTCCTGAATTTCTCCTGCCAATTCAGGAGAGACCCGTTCATCAGCATCCAGAATCAATATCCAATCCCCTGTCGCTTGTTGAATGCCATAATTTTTTTGAGGTCCATAGCCAACCCAAGGCCTCACCAGGACATGAGGGGATAAGCGTCGGGCCAACGCTTGAGTCTGATCCGAGCTTTCGGCATCAACCACGATGATCTGATCCACCCACCTAACACTTGCAAGACATCCTTCAATATTTCGTTCCTCATTTTTTGTAATAGTGATGGTGGAAAGCGATACCTTGCTCATGGGTTTATGTCCCTCTTTCTGCATCAACCTCGGACACCCAACAATTGGGAAAGGGCTGCAAAAACCGACAGAGATCCTCAAAGCCTACCATCCCATCAGCCACTTCCATGCACAGGGGATGCACTAAAATCGTCGCAATCCCCCCAGCATCCACAATGGCTTGCACCTCCCCTTTTACCTGCTTCACCCATTCACCAATTGACACGCGTCCCATCAGCTGGGTTGGCTTTGCTTTTCCAACTTGGTATTTACCATGCAAGAGATGCTCATGATCGGGTTGAATATTAATCGGCAACGATTGTAGGTCATGAAAAAGTGGCTCCCACGACCCCTTGGTCGGATTCACTTCATCGGTCACCCACAAAATACCCGCGGATGCTAATAAGCGCGGCGTCTCAACAGACTGAATATAGCTGTGGTTCCGCCAGGTAGAAATCCGCTTTCCGATCACAGACTGAATACTCGCAATCGTTTTGGCAATATCTCTCCGCTGATGTGATTCTTTCCCCCAGGGAGTTCTTAAAATTTTTCTATAAATTCTAGACCAGGGATCCCGAAAGGCCGCGAAGGTATGACCCCCAATTTCACAATGCGGCATCTGTGCAATGGCCTTCACGCCCTTCGGCTCTTCAAGGCAGGCCTTTCCCGTCAAAAAAAAGGTAACACGAATACCATATCGCCCGGCAATTTCGGCATACTTGTTGGCCAATTCAACTTCAGTACAGGAAGAAAATGGCGTATCAGTCCCACGATAGGATCGCTGATGCACATCTCCTGTTAAGCAAATCATTGGCAAGGATTCAATCAAGCGTGACTCATACTAAACACCAACCATTTCAGAAAAATTCTCTCTCAAGCGGCTTGTACCTCACGTTTTTCCCATAGAGAGGAATAGAGGGCTTCTGTTTTCGTCACCATGGATTCCAGGGAATAGTGACCATCAATAAGCTGCCGTGCAAATTGGCCCATGGCCTTACCTTGATGGGGCTCCCGAAGCAACCAGGCCATGTGATGCGCCAACGCGACAGGATCTCGTGGCGGCACAAGCAATCCCGTTTCGCCATGGCGAATCACTTCTGGAACACCCCCAACTGAGGAAGCCACCACAGCTCGTTCCATGGCCATCGCTTGGAGCAATGCCTGTGGCATCCCTTCTTCCAATGACGGCAACACAAACACATCCATGACCTGTAATAACTCAGGAATATCTTCTCGAAACCCTGTGAGTACGACGGTCCTCTCTAAATTTCGTTCGCGAATGTGGTCAAGCAATGTTTGACGCTCCGGCCCGTCTCCCACCATGAGACAACAGACCGAAGGGAATTCCTTCTTCAGAAGGCACATGGCATCGATGAACACATCCATACCCTTTTCAGAGCGAAGAAAAGAAACCGTTCCCACCACTGGTTGTCCTGCCTGAATGCCTAGCTCTCGCTTGAGATCTCCAGTCGGCACACCAGGGTGAAACCGTTCCATATCCACTCCTGTGGGGATAGAAAATACGGCAGCAGGATTTAAGCCGTTGTGATCGATTAATTGTTGACGAACCGCCTCGCCAGTTGTGGACACCGCATGAGGCAACCGCCGATACAACAGAGCATGCCGGAAGGAGACCGAGACAGGAGTACTCTTATGACGAGCTCTCACAATCACGGGCCGGCAAGAAGAGAATCGTCCGGCTAAGGCCGCCATCCAACTATCTTGTGAGCCATGTGTATGAATGATCTGAATTTTATGCTTCGCAATCAACTTGAGAAATTTCGGCATTAATCGTCCCCATCCACCTATTCCTACCGGAATCGCTTCGCAACACAATCTCTCCTGATAGGCTAATCGGACTAAGGCACTATGTTCCGGAGCCGCAATCACCACCTGATGGCCACGAAGGCCCATCGCTTTGGCCTCAGACAAGATGCGATATTCTTGCCCTCCTAAACCAGAGGAAGACTCAGTATGTAAAATCCGAAATCCTGCCATACCCTTCGCAAACCACCTGTCCATTTTCAACATATGGAAAAAAATAATTCCCCGGCACGACGAGACAAACGGTCACTTTTTTTCCTGAAATTCCCATAACTTGGCATACTTCACAAAGGTGTAATAGGCATAGAGAATAGAAAGAATCAAGCCAGGCGTCCGATCGAATATTCCCCCACGGAACACAAACATTTTGATAAACGTAAAGAGAGGATGAGAAAACAGTTGGTGTGCTCGGAATCGTCGACCTTGGCCATGCATCACTTCTGCTCGAAGGGTGGAATAGCGATCCATTTTTCCAAAGTATTGATCGAGGGTCCGAAAGGGAATTTGCTCGACATGCGACTGCAACACTCCCGTCTGCCCCGTCACATCAAAGCCTTCATGCACTAAGTCCTCGCGATAACGCCCATGAGCTTTATGAAAGAGTTGTGGCTGTCGATAATCGGGATACCATCCACAATGTTTGATCCATCGACCCAAAAAATAATTCCGGCGTGGCACCAAATAGGCGTGCGCCGAGGGTTCCTGCGCTAAGAGCGCTCGTATTTCCACTTGGATTTCTCGCGTGGCCCATTCATCGGTATCCAAGCTAAAAATCCAATCATGCGCGGCATGGGTTATCGCCTGATTTCGTAAGGTCCCAAATCCCTGAAAGGGATAATGAAAGACCTTATCCGTATATTCCAAGCAAATCTCGGTCGTTCCATCAGTACTATACGAATCAATCACGACAATTTCATCGACCCAATCCAAACTGTTTAAACATCGACGCATGTTTGGTGCATCGTTATAGGCGATGACGACTGCTGAAATTTTTTGTGGCATATGGGGATGATTCACAATCCCGGCTCCGCAGAATCAATTGCGGTAAATTTCTTCGTCTATTGCCGATCCATCAGGCCCTTCATGAGGGAGAAGAAACCAACGTTTCCTGAATGGAGGTAAAAATGGTATCCACAGAAATAGAGTGCAGGCATTCCAAATGGCTGGAATTTCGACATGTTCCTTGACCGCAAGGGCTACAAGAAAGCTCAGTTCGACAGACCACATGCTGAGCTAACGGATAGGGCCCTGTGGCTTTTGGGTGCGTCGGGCCAAATATCGCGAATACCGGAGTCCCCACCCCGGCAGCTAAGTGAATAAGGGATGAATCATTCCCGACAACCAACACCATCTTTTGCAACAAGGCAGGCAATTGACGAAGCGAGAGTTTCCCTACCAAGTTGATCAATCCCTGAGACTCTAAACGGCGAAATTCAGATCCGGCTTGGGTTTCCGCCGGTCCCCCTAAGACCACCACACGAAACCTCGGCAAGCGCACAAGTTTTTCAGCCAATTGAAGAAACCGACTCAGTGGCCATGATTTTAACGCAGAACGACTCCAAGGAGCCAAAGCTATTAGACTCTCGTCACCCTTGATGTGCGCATGCGACAACACCTCCCCAATAGCCGAATGGTCTTGAGCCAGGTCAGGAAAATGAAAGAGGGGTTGAGAAATATCAGCCCCAAGCAATCGGACTAATGCGAGATTTCGATCAACGGCATGCACCGCTAACAGTCGCCAGGAAGATTGTTGATCTCCTGGCAAGGCGACCCGATGGGTATACATCCATGGCGCCCCCTCTCTGGCTTGAGCAAACCCTACCCGCATAGATGCCCCGGAGAACATCCCAAAAAGACCAGTACGAAAGAGTCCCTGAAAATCCACCACGAGATCACATTGTCGTCGTCTCAGCCCCTGAATCACCATCGGCCAATCTTTCCAAGACACGTCAACTGACCAAACTTCATTGATATCAGGATTCCCTTCCAAAATTGAAGCCCATTGTGATTTCACCAGCCAGCAGATATGAGCCAACGGAAATCGTTGGCGGAGTGCGGCGACAGCAGGAAGTGCGTGAACGATATCTCCTAACGAACTCAGCTTGATCACCAAAATTCGTTGAGGTGAGATGTCTATGAACTTGGTACGCTCATCATCCATGGCCTGAACAAGCCCTTTATTATCACGGAATAGCCATTCCTATCCTCTAGTCACATGGTAATTTCGCTGTAACAGATCCTGCTCTATCCAATCGACAGCCTGAACAAACGATTCCGCCACATGGGCGATAGGGAACTGCCCAATCTCGCAAGCCCTCACCGCCGCCGCACTATACTCACTGGACATCACCAATACGCCTTGGGTTCCAGCCCTGTGCGCGGCTTCTAGATCAGTACTTTTGTCACCAACGACATAACACAAAGACAAATCAAGAGAAAAATCTCTGGCGGCTTTTTGGATCATAGCGATATTCGGCTTACGACAATCACAACCCTCATCTGGATGATGAGGACAATAATACACGGCATCAAGCTTTCCATCTTTGGCGCTCAGAAGATCCTCAAGCTTTTGATGAATGCGCTGAAAATCTCCCACAGTCATGAACCCACGTCCAATGGCAGATTGATTGGTCAAAAGGATGACCCGCACCCCTACACGATTTAAGCGAGCTAACGCTTGAGGAACAGCAGGGAACACGACCAGTTGTTCAGGGGAAGTCACATACCCATGATCTTCATTTAACGTGCCATCACGATCCACAAACACCGCAATAGTGGTTGGAATGGTAGGTCCCGTCATCCGATAGACGTTCTAGTCAAATGACAATCAATGATACGGTCCATCCTGGCCATAGCTGTCCTGACGACCTGATCGGTTGAAATCGTGGTCATGCAGCGATGATCAATAGGGCACGACCGCAGCAAACAGGGGGAACATCGCACCTGCTCTCGAATCAAACAGAAATTTTCCCCTATTGGCCCAGTTGATTCAGGGTCAGTTGAACCAAAAATACCCACGACGGGAACTCCCAGTGCTTGAGCCACATGCATCGGACCTGTATCGTTTGTGACCAACACCGCACAACGGGTCAGCACATCCAGCAGCTCTTGAATGGTCGTCTTGCCCGACAGGACAAGGGGCCGCGTTTGCATCTGGTTGGCAATCTCCACCCCAAGATCTTCCTCTCCCATTCCTCCAATAAGAACACAGCGAACCGCGGAAAATTCAGGATATTTTCCATGAATGTCCTTAACAAGCCGATCCCCTACTTCAGCAAACCCCTCAGAGAGCCACCGCTTGGCGGACCCATAGACCGAACCGGGATTAATCCCGATCCAGAGCGTATTTACTGAAGAAATTACTTCAGCCAATGGTTGCTGACACGCGACCGAAGGGTCTGTCCGGAC
>Ga0224496_10002475_pt1 | contig 10985 bp, 11 predicted proteins | sample SF_Jul11_sed_USG_2_FD_168127 | JGI IMG/M metagenome (GOLD analysis project Ga0224496, IMG submission 168127) | Sediment microbial communities from San Francisco Bay, California, United States - SF_Jul11_sed_USGS_8_1 | ecosystem: Environmental > Aquatic > Marine > Sediment | place: USA... | reverse complement strand
TACCAGAATTTGGTACAATTGCAGCCATGATTCTAGCAGTAGCAATTATCTCAATAATTGCAGTATCTGCAAAGTCAAGACTTAGCATTATGCCAAGATACTAAGTTCACAACTTTTTTCATTTTTTAAATATACATAAATAGAGACGAATTCAATTCGCAACAAGATGAACAGTCGTACGTCGTTCGCGCTACTAGCCATTTTGACTGCAGTCGGTACCTTAACTATTTCATCAGCATATGCGGTGGATCTTCCACCAGCATGTGTAGGATGTGCTCAAGATGAGGCCAAAGCATCAGCAAAGAAAAGTTTGATGGATGCAATTCCAATATCTGTTTGGACAGATAAAACAGAGTACAATCACAATGAGATAATTACGGTAACAGGCCAAGTAGCAAATATAGCATCTGGATATCCAGTCACAGTAACTGTTGTGAGTCCGCTTAACTCCATTGTTACAGTTAATCAGATTACTGTAGCAGCAGATAAGAGTTTTGAGACTACATTAAACACAGCAAGTGCAATGTGGAAACACGATGGTACTTACACCATTAAAGTAAACTATGGCAGTGTTGAAAAAAGCAACAGTGTACAAGTTGAACTAACAGGTGGAATTGCAACTTCAATACAAACTACACCAAGCAAATGTAGTACTAATGAGATTACTGCAGATGGTCAATGTATACCATTTACCATTTCAGGCGGAGTAGTAAAGAGTGCAACTATCAATACTAATGACAAATCAATTGTCATTAATATCGACGCTAAAGAAGATGGAAAGTTAACAGTAACCCCATCCAAAAAAGTCCAAGACGGTATCTTCATGGTACTTGTTGACGGAGAACAATGGGATGATGTTGAAATTGACGGAAACAAAGTCACAATCATGTTCCTAGCAGGCGCTGAGAAAATTGAAATTATAGGTACCTTTGTGATACCAGAATTTGGTACAATTACAGCCATGATTCTAGCAGTAGCAATTATCTCAATAATTGCAGTATCTGCAAAGTCAAGACTTAGCATTATGCCAAGATACTAAGTTCACAACTTTTTCCATTTTTTCATTTTTTAGTAGTAAAGAAAATATACAAATGAGCATTTGAGTGCTTGTGGAGTTTAGAATATTTTATGCACTATTACCATTACTAATAATTTCTGCAGGAGCTGCTTTTGCGCAAGAATCTTTACTATCTATTGAAACTGATGATAGTAACTACGATGAAGGAGATACTATTGCAATTTTTGGTAATGTAAAAACAATAATTGGAGACACACCAGTCTTAATACAAATTATTCATGAAGGTACAATAATAGATATTGCACAAATTACTGTGAGTCAAGATGGAACATTTACAAAAATAATTATCGCTGAAGGTGGAGTATGGAAAAAAGGAGGAGAATACACAATTAGAGCATTTTACCAAGAACATATTGCAGAAAGTACATTTTCATTCATTCCAGAATTAAAAGCAGTTGAAACTACAACTAATTTTGAAGTAAACGCAGGAAGTAAGGGAACGTTTGATGTAAAATATACCATCAGAGGTGGGACGGTAAAAGATATGACAGTAGATTCTGAAATTTTTGGATTGGTTGTACAAATAGATGCAAAAGATGAAGGAATGATCACATTAGATCTACCTAGAGAGTTTATAGGAGCAGAGAAACAAGATGGCAAAGACGACATGTTTATTATTCTCATAGACAGCATAGAAACATCATACCAAGAATCAATAGTGAATACAGATTCAAGAGTAGTAACAATTGATTTCGAACAGGGAGATTCAAATATTGAAATTATTGGAACTTATGTGGTTCCGGAATTTAGTACAGTTGCAATGATGATTCTCATCCTAGGAATTATGGCAACAGTTGCAATGACTAGAAATAAAATTCAAATGAAGATTTAGTTTAATCCAAAAGAATATTTTTCTTTGAATGGTGAAACTGAACGGAGTTCTTTGACAATTTTTTTGAGAATATCCACGGTTTGATCAATTTCTTTTTCATTATTGAAAATTCCAATAGTTAATCGCAGTGAGCCAGTTATTTGTTCGAGTGAAAATCCCATTGCCTCCAAAACATGTGAAGCCTTTTGAGTGTTAACAGAGCATGCAGAGCCAGTGGACGCTGCAATTCCAAATTCATCAAGTTTGATTATTAGATCTTCCCCATTAACGCCAAGAAATGTGAAATGAACATTATTTGGCAACCTAAATTCAGAATGTCCATTTAGAGTAACTTCAGGTATTTCGTCCAGTATTTTTTCAATCATTTGATCTCGTAGTTTTTTCATACGAGATATATTTTCATCCAAATTGGTTTTTGCGATTTCACATGCTTTTCCAAATCCCACAACATTTGCAACATTTTCAGTTCCAGAACGTAAGCCATTTTCTTGACCCCCTCCCAAGATGAAAGGAGTAATTGAAATTCCATTTTTGATGTATAATGCACCTACTCCTTTGGGACCATGGATTTTATGAGATGAAATAGATAACAGATCTACGTTTAATGCTTTAACATCAATTGGGATTTTACCAACTGCCTGTACAGCATCAGTATGAAATGGAATTTTTTTTTCATTACAGATTTTGGAAATTTCAGAAATGTGTTGTATAGAACCAACTTCATTATTTCCAAACATGATTGAGACAAGGCAGGTTTTCTCAGAAATATGATTTTTAAGTTCTAGAGGGTCTACCATTCCAAAGGAATCCACTGGAAGATAATCAATATCAAAACCATTTTGAGATAATTTTTTGCAAGGTTCCAAAATTGCATCATGCTCAATCAAACTTGTGATAATCTGGCATTGAGGATTTTTCATGGCAATTCCTCTTAATGCAGTATTATTGGATTCTGTACCACCAGATGTGATAAGAATTTCAGAAGGTTCTGCATTAATTAAAGATGCAATTTGTTTTCTGGCTTTTTCAATGGCTTTATGAGACAATCTACCATAACGATGTATAGATGAGGGATTACCATACTGTTCTTTAAGGTAGGGCAGCATCGATTCTAAAACATCTTCATGAATTTTAGTGGATGCAGCATTATCAAGGTAGATCAATCTGTAATCACATTAATTTTTCCTGGTTTATACCCTTCCGGATCAATTTCAATAGTAGTAAAACCAATCAATTTGAGTTTTTCAGAAATTTTAACCAAGATGGATTCATCTAAAACAGATATCATTTCCTTGTCAACTTCAATTTTAGCAGTTCCATTTAGATCTCTAACCCTAACTTGTTTTAGTTTTGTTAGTTGTTTGATAACTGTTTCACCAAGTTCTATTCGAATTAGTTTTTCTGCGGTTACTCTTTGTCCCCAAGGTATACGAGATGCTAGACAAGAATTAGATGGCTTGTCAAACACAGACAATCCAATTGATTTTGCAACATCTCTAATTGTAGATTTTGAGAACCCTGTTTCTACAAGTGGACTCCTTATTCCATGTTGTTTTAATGCCTCAATTCCAGGCCTATAATCTCCCAAATCATCGAGATTTGTGCCATCTACAATAGTCTGCACATTATGCTCTTTTGCCAATTCAGTTAGATGATCCCCTAGTTCCATTCTGCAGTGAAAACATCGATTTGAGTCATTTTTTATAAAGTCTTCATTTTTGAGTTCATCATAATCCAAAAAGAGTTGTCGAATTCCTATCTCAGAGCAGATATTAGAAGCAGTTTTTAGTTCCTCTTCAGACAAAGTTTTGTAGTCAGCAGTTACTGCAATTGCAGAATTTCCTAATTTTTGAAAAGCAGCATATGCAACAAGTGCACTATCAACACCTCCAGAAAGTGCAACCATCACTTTATTTTTGTCCTCAAACCAGTTTACAAGTTCATCAAGATTTGTCATAAAGATTCTCCAATTTCTCAATTTCTTTTCTCAGCAATGATTCTGTTTCTTTAATCGATTTATCATTTATGTTTGATATTTTCTTTAGGTCATCAAATTCTATTTTAAAATCAGTTTTTCCTTTAAACGTAGATTTTTTATAATTAACTTTGAAAGATTGACCATCTAATGTTAGAAAAACATCATGGGCTGTTCTGGGAACTGTAAATCTATTGGAATTAGAAAATCTAATTCCCAAAGTTCCAGTCTCTAACACCAAGGTATCAACAATATCAGCCATATTTTCAGAATCACATATTACAGATACAAGATTTGTAGGCCTTCCTTTCTTTGTAATGCCAGGATAGATTGAGACATCTCTTGCTCCCTTATTCATGATTTTTTCAATTAGATTTCCAAGTATTTCTCCTGAAACATCATCCACGTTTGTTTCAAGAATTTTCACTGAATCAATATCAAAATTATTTTGAGAGCCACGAACAATTTTCAGAGAATTTGAAAAAGTCTTAAAGGTTTTTTGCCCCGCACCATAACCAATAGAATCAATTTTCATAGAGGGGTAATACTCTACAGCATTATTTGTTAAATTTACTAAAATACACGCACCAGTAGGAGTTGTAAGTTCTTCATTTGCATCATTTCCGTTGATTATTAAATTTGAGTTTTTAAAGATCTCAAGAATTGCGCTTGCAGGATTAGACATACTGCCATGTGAAAAGGTCACAATCCCCCCACCAACAGAAATAGGCAAACATATAATTTTTTCATCAAATAGACCTAAATCTTCTAATGCAATAGCAACTCCTACAACATCCACAAGTGTATCAATACTTGAAGCTTCATGAAAATGGACAGAATCTTCAGGGATACCATGAATTTTGGATTCAGAAGAGATTAGAGTGTCAATACAAGATTCTGCAAATATCTGGGATTTTTTTGAGAGTCCTATCTCTTTAGTTGAATCAATAATAGCCTTTTTAATTTCTGAACCTTTTCGTTCATGATATTCCTCATCAATTTCTAAAATTAATTGAACGCATTCAATTCCATGTTTCTGAGTTTTTTGAAAATCAATTTTTTTAATTGTCGAGTTTGAGAGAAATTTCTCAGATTTTCTGATTCCATCTATTATTCTTTTTTTATCAGCTCCCAAATCAACTAATGAAGATAGTAGCATATCTCCAGATATTCCAGCAATCTGAGGATCAATCACTACAACCATGATTAAAAATTATCAAAAATACTTATAAATTCGACTAAAAGTTTAGGAATTTCATTAGATTTATTTATTGAAAATCAACGATGGTTTTCATGATTACAATAATTGGTTCTGGAAAAGTAGGTGGAGATGCCGCACTATTCTCAGCATTAAAGAGATTGGATGATCAAATTTTGTTACTTGATGTTGCTGAAGGGCTCCCACAAGGCGAAGCAATGGATATCAACCATATGTTATCAGAACAAGGAATCGACGTAGAAGTTAAGGGATCAAACGATTTTGCAGATATGAAAGGCTCCGACGTAGTTGTAGTAGTTGCAGGTTCAGGAAGAAAACCAGGAATGACAAGAATGGATCTTTTGAAAATTAATGCATCAATTGTAAAGAACGTTGTAGAAAATATAAAAAAACATGCAGATAACTCAATGATAATTCCAGTTACAAATCCGCTTGACCCAATGGCACACATAACTTACAAAGTTTCAGGATTTGACAGAAGTAGAGTATTTGGAATGGGAGGTATGCTTGATTTGTCTAGATTTAGACAGTTTATTCACGAGGCGACAGGATATTCTCGTGATTCAATCAGAGCATTAGTAATTGGAGAACATGGTGAAAATATGTTACCGCTACCAAGATTTTCATCAGTATCAGGAATTCCATTGTCAACATTTCTTCCAAAAGAGAAATTAGATGAATTAATTCAAAATACAAAACAAGTTGCAGCCAAAGTGATCGAATTGAAAGGGGCCACAGTACATGCACCAGGAAATGCAATTTCTGCAATTGTAGAATCAGTAGTAAGAGACAGAAAACAAGTCATTCCAGTTGCAACATGCCTTGATGGCGAATACGATCATTCTGATGTAACGATTGGAGTTCCAGCAGTAATTGGAAGAAAAGGTGTAGAGAAAATTATCGAATTAGATCTAAACGATGAAGAAAAACAGGGCTTTAATAAAGGCGTTGAAAGTGTTAAAAACGCTATCTCAAGTGTTGAGATCTAAGCATTTTTTTATCCTAAAAGAGAAAAATCGTCATTGGAAATTAATGAGATTTTAGAATCGTTAAGTATTGGAAAAATTTCAATCAATAATGCAAAAAAGCTTCTTTCATTATATTCAATTGAAGAAGTAGAAGGGTTTGTGAAAATTGATATTAACAGGAGAAAAAGACGGGGCGTTCCAGAAGTAATTTTTGCAGAAACCAAAGAAACAGAAGAGATCAAAAAAATTATCAAAAGAACTTTGGAAAAATCAAATTCAGTAATAATTTCAAGAATTAAGAAAAATGACTATCCAAAGATTTTAGCATTTGCTAAAAGATTAAAAATTACAATAAAGACGGGGAAAAAATCATCAACGTTATTGCTATTTAAAAAACCAATTGCATTCCATGGAGGAAAGGTAGGGATACTTACGGCAGGTACTTCAGACATTGGTGTTGCAGAAGAATCCAGATTGATGTGCGAGGCAATGAATTGTAAATGCATTATAGGTTATGATGTAGGAGTTGCTGGAATTCAGAGAATTTTTCCAATTTTAAAAAAAATGATTAAAGAGGATGTTGAGTGTATTATAGTTGCTGCAGGAATGGAAGGAGCATTGGCTACACTTGTTTCATCTATGGTAGATATTCCAGTCATAGGGATTCCAACATCTGTGGGATATGGGTATGGAGAAAAAGGAATATCAGCATTGGCATCAATGCTTCAAAGTTGTTCTTTAGGATTATCAGTGGTCAATATCGACAATGGAATTGCTGCAGGGGGAATTGCTGCAAATATTGCAAATAGATCAATCAGAAAAAAAGATTAATCAAACCCAGTAACAACCAACCTCGTAAATCATATATAAGATGCCTTAACGAAGTTTGATTGATGGCTGGCAAGCGTGTTGTTCTTACTGCTGATCGTAGCTTAATGACAAATTACAGAGGGAATTTTCTTTATGGATTCATTGCATGTGGACCATATGAAGTACTGCCTGAATGGGTATTTGACAAAGTATTCTGCCCTTCAGTTGAAACAGACCCAGTCACAGGTGAAGTAAAAGTAGCACAGGTGGGGTTAAGAAGAATAGAAAGTTCGTTGATTCAAGGAGGGTATAAAAGAGAAGATGTTTTTATGGCTCATCCTGAAATGCTCAATAAATCAATTGGGCCTGATACCAAAGTTGTGGGAATTAATGTAATGGACCCGTTAGGAATGGCTCCAGTTACTACTACAATGTCGCCCGAAAAATTATCCTATGTTGCTATGAAATTCAAAAAAATGTGTGCAAACATTATCCAACTCAAAAAAAAATACGATTTTAAAGTAGTAGTTGGCGGTAACGGTGCATGGGAATTAGCCAAATCAGATAGAATGAAGATACACGGAATTGACACGGTTGTTGTCGGAGAAGCTGACGAATTAGCAGTAGATTTATTTCAAGATCTAGAAAAAAATGATGCTCCAGAACTAATGCATTGTTTTGTGAGAAATCTTGAAAACATTCCAATTATTGAGGGACCGACAATCAATTCATTGATTGAAGCAATGAGAGGGTGTGGAAGGGGGTGTGACTTTTGTGATGTAAATAAAAGATCAAAGAAAGATTTGCCTTTGGAGAGACTACAGCATGAAGCAAAAACTAATTTAGATTACGGATTTGACTCTGTGTGGTTACATTCAGATGAAATGTTGCTTTATGGATGCGATAATAGAGATTTTGTTCCAAATAGAGATGCCATTGTAGATTTGTGGAAAGGACTCAAAGGATTAGGAGCAAACTTTGTTGGCACTACACATATGACATTTTCAGCAGTCGCAGCAGACCCTACATTAATGCAGCAAATTTCACAAATCAACGAACAAGATAAAACAGGTAGATGGCTTGCAACCAATTTAGGAATTGAAACCGTTGCACCTGCAATGGTAAAGAAACATCTAGGCGTTAAGACAAAACCATTTTCATCTGAAGAGTGGGGAAGTGTAGTAAGAGAAGGAGCAAAAATTCTAAATGAGAATCATTGGTTCCCGGCTGCAACAATCATTATCGGTTGGCCTGATGAAACTCCGGATGACATTCAATATACGATTGATATGATGAGCGACTTTAGAGGAATGAACTTTAGAGGATTGGTAGCACCATTACTGTATCAAGACTTTAGCGAAAAAAATTCAATGCATTTTGGTAATTTGAATGAAGCACAGTTTACATTATTCTGGAAATGTTGGGAAAACAATCTACGAGTAATTAATGACATCATTCCGATCATTCTCAGAAATAAAACATATGGGCCTCCAATGAAGGTATTCATGTATGGAATTCTCAAAGCAGGTACTTGGGCAATCATGAGATATCTCAGAGGATTGTGTAAAGATCTATTCAACGGCAGAACACCTGACGAGATAATTGACAAATATTCTAGAAGTAGATCAGTATCTGCACCTAAAATTCAAACTAAGAAATTATAGTGTTTCAGTAAAAAATAGAATTAAAGACATTGACAAGATTAAACTCTTGGGGTTAATCCAAATGTAAATAGAAAGAAGTTTTGTTGTGAAGAATTGAAAATATGAATGATGAAATGATAAGTCTAGGTAGTTGTCTTCGGATTATTTTTATGACACATCATTCGGTCAAAAGCATTTTCTATAAAACTTGATAAACAATTCAGTCTGTCTTTTCTTTATCATTAATTCTTCTAATGAGAGACTTTTTGTTCTTTTCAAAATAGGATCAATGGCGTAATAAAAAATATCCTTTGAAAATCAATACCAATCATGACCCAATGCGTTACGTAACTCTATCTAAAAATTCATCTAGCCCATGTTAAATTTGTTTATTTTCTAATTTGTAAATTAATTGATCTAGTCCTTCTTTCCCAGTTAAAGAAAAAGACTTTCTATCTAATGTCATCAAAAGATATTTTCTCGATAATTCATAACCGCCAAAAATACCTACAACAAATAATGATTGAGACATATTCACAGTATTGATCTCAGAAAATCCAAGATTGCCAAATTGTTTTAATTTGGCAAAATTTACTGAATCTATTGTATGTTCTAATTTTCATAATGAGGTATTTGTAGAATTTAATCGTTCGATAATTTTTTCAGTTAACACATCTTCTTCTATAGTCAACATCGTTCTAAGACCATTCTTTGTATACAATTTATCTATGAATGCAATAGTGATTTATTTACTTCTTTCGTGAACATCAATATCTTTACTTCCTTTAGTAATCATTTTTTCAATATTTTTAAATTATTTAGTAATCATAAATCTATTTCAAAATATAACATAAACCTAGATATGAAAATTGGATTTTATTTTTATAGAGTGTTAATAGCAGAATCTGCCAAAGTGTTTCGTTTTGGTGTTAAACAGATAAAGTAAACTTTGTCTGCTCTTTCAATTCCATCTACCTTTTTGTAAGATTTTGATGAAATATCAAATTCATAAATTCCCGGTTCAAGGGATCCGCTGACATAAATCATCAGATATGTTTCGCCGGTAGCAGGACTAAGGGGGATAAATGCCATAACATAGCCTTTGTATGAATTTATTGACATTGTATTTTTCATTGGAGGAGCTGCAGACGCCATATACATGAACATATCTTCTACATTTTCAAATTCTTCATACTCCGTATGCATTACAATTTGTAATGTGTCTCAATATAATAAGTTACTAGAGAATTTGTTAAAATTATTTTCTAGGTTTAAAGCGCTTGTGAACTTTAAATCCAATTAATGTTGGTGCTACAATATACATTCCCAAGTTAAGAGCAATTACAGAAATTCCAAGTCCCAAAACTTCAATTTCAGAGCCCTCATCTGCCAATGACATTATAGATAAAGTAGAAATCATCGGGGTGATAAAAGCCCTTACTGCATTCTGGAACATCGGGTTTTCTCTTTCCATATCAGCAATCGTTGGGGCAAATGAATAGTATATTGTGTTAAATCCAGACATAAATGCGGTGCCAGAAACTGTACTTAAAACAGTATTATCTCTAACTTCTCTTAAGAATTGAACTTGTGGTGCCAACTCAGTTCCATATGCTGCAGTAGCAATAAGACATCCACCTTTCTCTTCAACACACAAGCCATCTTTCATAGAGAAACCTGTAGGACATTGTGGTTCTTTTATTACTTTACAGATTCCATCTACCAATTCAGTTCCCTCACCACATATTGGATCTTGGGTTACAGGAGGTTCTGGTTCTTTATCAATACAAACTCCGTTTACCAATTGTTGATTGGAAGTACAGGTTACAGGAGGTTCTGGTTCTTTATCAATACAAACTCCGTTTACCAATTGTTGATTGGAAGTACAGGTTACAGGATTAACTGCTAATTCACCGCCGACATAATCAAGAGTAAGTTTACTGGTGTTTCCACCATATTTTGTTTCAACAACATAATCTCCATTCAACTTCCACAAAATGCCACCTGCAATAAATGAAAATTCAAAAGTACCATCAGAGTTTGGAATCAATTGTCCTACAGTTACAAGATTGTTTTCGGGAGATTTTACTACATAAGTGACTGCACCTGCAGATTGTGACAATGGATCATAGTCCTTTAATGAACCAGATATAACAATATTTGCACCATTTGCAACAATGTCAATATTTGAAGAAGTGTTTACTGGTAAAAGATTATGACTATCAGCAAAGACAGAGCTATTGACACCATAAGATAAAATAGATATTGACAACAATGTAAACATTAAGAATACAGTTAATCTCATTTTCATTTTGATTCATGAATTGAGAGTATTTATATTTTCAACGAAATAAAAATTGACCATATCATACTCTAAGTATACCTTTTTTGATAAGAAATTGAAGTGATTTAATAAAATCTTCATCAGAGATCATCCCATCAGTCCACCATAATGCATTA
>Ga0224496_10002471_pt1 | contig 10995 bp, 14 predicted proteins | sample SF_Jul11_sed_USG_2_FD_168127 | JGI IMG/M metagenome (GOLD analysis project Ga0224496, IMG submission 168127) | Sediment microbial communities from San Francisco Bay, California, United States - SF_Jul11_sed_USGS_8_1 | ecosystem: Environmental > Aquatic > Marine > Sediment | place: USA... | reverse complement strand
GTGCTCAAGAGCCCAGAAGCCATGCGCCAAGCTGGCCAGGAATTGGGCAAGAGGACCTTCTTTACTGAGATGATCCGCATCCAAGACTTGGTGCATGTGCCCGCGGTGGGGGATGCAGTGGCCAGCCAGTACAGCGAAGGCTGTTTTGCAACCTGGGATGCACAACTGGGTGCATTGGTCACCACAGTAACAGGCAGCGCCCGCCCGGTGGACAAAGAAAACATTACCGAGGATGAATTGGCTGTGATCGTCGGCGTGCGCCCCGACGGCAGCGGTTCGCAAATTCGCCAGGTGGATGGAAAACGCAACGACCCGCCTTCTTCTGAGGCGGTAGAAATGATGGCAATGGATACAACCCTCCCGCGGATCAAATTGGGGGAGATGTGGGGGGAGATCGCTGGCAGTGAAGTGCCGGTAATCCGTTCAAAACTACACGGCCACCGCGGGGTTAGAGCTTATGACCCCGCGGTGGTTGAATTCGTGCCGTTGGACGAGGCGTTTTATCATTATTTGGTCTCGTGCGCAACCGAAGCACAAGCGGTTGGGATCAAAGCCGCATTCAGCCGGGCGGTATGCTTCAACGATCTTGATGACCCCCGCAAGCTAGCATTTACCGTACTCCCAGGTCATGGGGTAGTCATGGCGGAAAAATGGATAGCGGGAACCAAGCCCTTCCAAATCATGTGGGAATACATGGACAGCGGAGCGCTGGAAATTGCAAAACATGTCCCCCAAGGCGTGATGATCTATGCAGCTGGGCCAAATGGGCGCAAGATATTACAGGAGCAGTAAACTGCGGGGTCAATGAACCAGGGCAATCCTTCCTACTACAGAATTAAATCATCCGTTATAATGGGGTTGACAAACCGCGACAGCCAACTGGAGCAACCAACCGCATGGCAGAAAAACAAAAGTCCGAAAGCAGACATGCAAAGCGCTTTTCCATAGTCAGCTTAGATGTGTTTGACAAGAATAGTGGAAAACGAATCGGCACTATCGTCAATTTGTCCCAGGGGGGAATATTGGTGCTGAGCGATGATCCCATAGAATTACGCACCACGCGCCAACTACATATACCCTTTAAAAAAGAATCTGGGGAAACGATCAATTTTGACGTTGATGCTCGCTGTGTTTGGTGCGCCAAAGGAATCAGCCAAACGGGATACAGCATTGGTTTCCAGTTCGCCGATAATACCGGGGGGCAGGTAGAAACCATCGCCCAAATGATCCAGAGCTTTGGACAATAAACACCGTACGGTTTCCTTCAATATCCAACTCGGCATAATATTTTCCGGCGCGATCATTCTCGGCGCCTGCTCGCCAGCCACAACACCAATTCCATCCAGCAGCACAATCGAATCCAATGATACGTTGCCAGAGATAAAAGCCGTGGAACTGGACAAACATTTTGTGCTGGCAATGGGCGAACAAGTGCAGCTAATATCTGAGGACTTAACCATCGAATTTTTGAGCATCAGCACAGACTCGCGCTGCCCCACGGGTATGCAATGTTTCATTGCGGGGTGGGTGACCGTGGTGGTTTTGATCCATAAGGATGGTGATAGATTGGGGGAATTTACGTTGAGCAACGGTGATCTTGTGGATGAAAGTGATGCTGCAGAGCGGCAAATCGGCAATCTTACCATCCACTTGTTGAGTGTACACCCCTATCCACAGGCACAAAGCAGCATCCAAGATAAAGACTACACGGCGGAGCTCAGCATCACGGCGAATCCACTTCCGTGAACCGGACGATGCTTGGGTAAGACCGATGGACTCCGATTACCTGAATAGAGGAAAAAGCTGAACACGATTTTGGGGATTAAACAAAAAAGGGCAATGCATGCATTGCCCAAAGGAGGCGACGACGGGATTTGAACCCGTGATCAGGGTTTTGCAGACCCTTGCCTTACCACTTGGCCACGTCGCCGTATAGCTAAATTGTATCACACACAATTCGGCTGATAGCCGCTGATTTCAAGTGACCAAATCACTAAGGAACCAATGGCTACCAGCCTTTTTGGGGAACAGAGCGGGCGACGAGATTCGAACTCGTGGCCTTCTCCTTGGCAAGGAGACGTTCTACCACTGAACTACGCCCGCATGTTCAACCTGATATCAGGCGAGGTGCCGAGAGACAGAATCGAACTGTCGACACCGCGATTTTCAGTCGCGTGCTCTACCAACTGAGCTATCTCGGCAAGTTTTAGGATACTCCCAAATGCTGGGCCATTTTAATCGTATGTAGAGGGATTGTCAAGCGCACCTATGAAAATCACCCCACGCGAAGAGCCAGGGAATAAAAAAAGCCGCCCGGTATTCGGACGGCTTTGCCTATAAAGTTAGCTAATCAAAGCTTAGGCAAGCTCGATAACTGCACCAGCGGCTTCCAGCTTGGATTTGGCGTCTTCGGCTGCATCCTTGCCAACCTGTTCCATGATCTTGGAACCGGAAGCTTCGGCCAGGTCTTTAGCATCCTTGAGGCCCATATTGGTCAATTGGCGAATCACGCGGATGACCTCGATCTTCTTGGGGCCAGCATCCTTGATGACCACGTCAAATTCGGTCTTTTCCTCGGCAGCTTCGCCAGCGCCAGGTGCGGCAACAGCGGCAACAGCGACCGGTGCGGCGGCGGAAACGCCCCATTCTTCTTCGAGCTTGGAAACCAGTTCAGCAGCTTCAACAACGGTAAGCTTGCCCAACTCTTCAATCAATTTATCTAAATTAGCCATTTCTATTTACTCCTTGTGTTCATCCTATTCAGGAATTATTTCAATATATGGTTGATACAAACGGGTCAAGACGGATCAAGCAGCAGCGGCTGCGCCGCTCTCGCCATATGCCTTGATCACCTGGGCCAGCGAACGGCCAGGTTCGGACAGCACGCGGGAAAGCTTGCTTGCCGGCGCCATGATGGTACCGAGCAGCAACCCTCGTACCACAGGCAGGGGCGGCAAAGAGCCAAGCGCTTTGACCTCGTCTGCGCTCATCAATTTTTGTCCCAGAAAGCCGCCTTTGATTTGAATAAAGTCAACTTTCTTGCTATATTCATCAATGGCTTTGGCTACACCTGGCGGGTCATCAAATGCAATCCCAATGGCAGAGCTGCCTACGAAGAAGTCATCTGGGGCTTCAAAGCCAGCGGATGCAAATGCACGCTTGCCAAGAGTATTCTTCATGACATGGAATTCACCGCCAGCATCGCGGATCATTTGACGCAAGGTGTCGAATTGGGGCATGGTCATCCCGGTATATTCAGCCAAGATAACAGCTTCGCTATCTTTTAGCCAACCTTCATACTGGGAAACAACTTCCTGTTTACGTTCTTTATTAATTGCCAACGAGTACTACCTCCTTTCTAAAAAAAATAAAGTCTTCGCTTCGCATAATTCTGCGGCAAAGACTTTTCATGTGCCGGCACACAAACTACCAGCATTTTAGAAAGTCTCCACCTAGGCAGGTGATTAAGCTGCAGTGATCAAAACCGCAGCGCCTGCTGTCTCTGGCGAAGCACACACCGGTGATATACCGGGTTGTATATTAAGTGATGTAGATTTTACCTCAAATCACTAATCTGGCAACCGCATAGACTGCGCCTGCACTGGGTCAACCTTGATGCCAGGACCCATGGTCGTGGTCAATGTCATCCGGCGCAGGTAAGTGCCTTTGGCTGCAGGAGGCCGGGCTTTGGTAATGGCATCAACCAGGACAGCCATGTTGTCATAAAGTTTATCGTCATCGAAAGACACTTTGCCCACCGAGACGTGAATATTGGCGGTTTTATCGACACGGAACTCAACACGTCCGGCCTTGGCTTCAGTGATGGCGCGTTCCAGATCATTCTCGGGAACTACGGTGCCGGCCTTGGGATTAGGCATGAGCCCGCGAGGTCCAAGTACACGACCCAAGGAGCCGGCCTTACTCATCATATCGGGTGTGGAGATGGCGACATCGAAATCCGTCCAGCCGTCTTGGATCTTTTTGATCATGTCGTCGTCATCAGCAACCGCGTCTGCACCGGCATCACGGGCGAGTTTGGCCGCTTCACCCTGAGCAAAAACCAGGACGCGAACCGTCTTGCCTAGGCCGTGCGGCAGCACAACGACGTCACGCACCTGTTGATCGGCGTGACGCGGGTCAACCCCGGTGCGGATATGCAGTTCAACTGTAGCATCAAATTTCGTGGTTGATGATTCTTTGGCCAATGCAATCGCCTCCCGCGGTTCATACTGGCGGGCCAGATCGATCTTTTCGGCAACTGCTCGGTATTTCTTTCCATGCTTGGGCATAATAACTCCTTTGTGGTGCAAATGGGCAGGAACGCTGCCCTCCCACTGGTCGTCTTATCTATGTATCAAATTCATCCCGTGCCAAGGAGGCACATTTCAATTAACCTTCTATCAAAATGCCCATATTACGGGCAGTGCCTTCGATCTGGCGCATGGCGCCTTCAATATCATTGGCATTGAGGTCTTTCATCTTCAATTCGGCGATCTCGCGCACTTGAGCACGACTGACCTTGCCGACCTTATCGCGATTGGGCTCAGCGGAGCCTTTTTCCACACCGGCTGCTTTCTTGAGCAACACAGCAGCCGGAGGGCTTTTTAGCACAAAGGTAAATGAGCTGTCGGAGTAAATGCTGATCTCGGCAGGGAGGATCTCCCCCATGCGGTTCGAGGTTCGCGCATTATATTCCTTACAAAAAGCCATCAGGTTAATGCCATGAGTAGCTAAGGCTGGGCCAATGGGGGGCGCCGGGCTGGCTTTGCCGGCTTCAATCTCAATTTTTATTACTGCTTTGAGTTTCTTTGCCAAAATTTTCTCCTTCGTGGTATTAGCGGACGCTGAGCGCCCTCCCACATAATTATGCCTTCAAGTCCATCCCAAATAAGATGAACCAATCAGGCTTTTTCTACTTGTAAGAAATCCAATTCAACCGGGGTTTCCCGGCCGAAGAAATTGACCATAACACGGACTTTAGCACGTTCCATATCAATCTCGGAAACTGTGCCACGGAAATCGTTGAAGGGGCCATCAATGATGCGAACACGTTCCCCTTGCTTAAAGGTAACCTTGATGCGGGGAGCATCGGCTTCCATACGCTTGATGATTTGAGAAACTTCTTCTGGACGCAGAGGGGTGGGTTCGTTGCCCATTCCCACAAAGCTGGTTACCCCTGGTGTATTTCGAACGACATACCATGATTCTTCGGACAGCAGCATGTTGACAAGGATATAACCGGGGAATACGCGGCGCTCAATGGTGCGGCGTTTACCTTCTTTTACCTCGATCTCTTCTTCAGTGGGCACAACCACATCAAATATCTCATTTTTCATGCCCATTGATTCAATACGCTGTTCTAGGTTATGGCGAACCTTGTTTTCATACCCAGAGTAGCAATGGACGACATACCATTCCCGCCCGTCGGATTCTTCATCCTGCGCGTACATAATCCCTGTTTCCGGCGCAGTCGAATCCTCTTCGAGGCTTGGTGTCACGGGAAGGTCCACAGTACTTTCTACCGGGTCTTCCAATTTATCCAGACTGCCTTCGGAATCAGCAGGAGGCCCCTCGACTTCAACTGATCCAAAAACAACGTCTGCAGCTTCGATCAATTGGTCATCAGAACTATCCGAGCCAGCAATTTGTGGTTCAGCATTTTCGCCATTATCCGGCATATCAACAGATTGTTCGTCGTCCAACACGTCCATCTCGCACCTTTCCGGTGGGATAATTTATAAAATCAAGCCTAACCCAAAAACAGGGCAAAGAACTTGGTAAAAACTATATCTAATGTACCTAGTATAGCGCCCATCACGACCATAACAATAATCACGATTTGGGTCAGCTTGAGAGCTTCCTGGCGTGTAGGCCAGGATACTTTGCGTAACTCGCCAACCGTTTCACGGATGAACCGTTGAATCGCGCTGGGTTGGCGCCGGGAAACTTTTTTATTAGCCACAAAAAACTCCTCTGTACAACCTAATTACGGCTAAAACGCCGCCATGTCCAGCGGCGTTGCCTATTATCTCAGGCAGGCGAGGCAGGAATCGAACCCGCAGCCTTCGGTTTTGGAGACCGACGCTCTGCCAATTGAGCTACTCGCCTAGTTGTTCCGGGATTAATCCCGGTCAAGCTATATTGTACCTTGGAATCAGCGAGTCTCTCGGTGCAAGCGGTGCTGGCGGCAGCGAGAACAATATTTGTTCATCTCAATGCGGCCAGGATCATTACGCCGGCTTTTTTCGGTGGTGTAATTGCGCTCTTTACACTCTGTACAAGCCAGAGTGACTACCGGGCGACTACCTTTTTTTCCAGACATATTACAATCCTACAGCCCATCCCACAGCAAGCTGCAGGATGGGCTAATATTGATATTTTCCTAGTCCAATATCTTGGTGATCACCCCTGCGCCGACGGTCAGACCGCCCTCGCGGATGGCGAACTTGGAGCCTTGCTCCAGCGCCACCGGGATGATCAATTCTACTTCCAGGTTGACATTATCACCAGGCATCACCATCTCCACGCCCTCTGGCAGGGTGATGGCGCCGGTCACATCCATCGTGCGGATGTAGAACTGCGGTCGATAGCCGTTGAAGAAGGCTTTGTGACGCCCGCCCTCATCCTTGCGCAGCACATAGACCTCGCTCATGAACTTGCGATGCGGCTTAATGCTCTTGGGTTTCGCCAGCACCATGCCGCGCTCCACTTCTTCGCGGCCTACACCGCGCAGCAGCAAGCCAGCATTGTCTCCAGCCAGCCCTTGATCAAGCTGTTTGTGGAACATTTCGATCCCGGTCACCACCGTGCTGCCGACTTCATCGCGCAGCCCGACAATATCAATGGTTTCATTCAAGTTGATCGTGCCGCGGTCAATACGCCCGGTCACTACCGTGCCGCGCCCTTTGATCGAGAACACATCTTCCACCGGCATCATGAACGGCTTGTCTGTCTCGCGCTCCGGCTCCGGAATATATTCGTCCACCACCCGCAGCAGCTCGCGGATGCTTTCGTATTCCGGCGCATCGGCATCCTCAGAGGTGGACTCCAAGGCCTGCAGGGCGCTGCCCTTCACGATCGGCGTCTCGTCTCCGGGGAAACCGTACTCGTTCAGCAGTTCACGCAGTTCCAGTTCCACCAGCTCCAGCAGCTCAGGATCGTCCATCTGGTCGGTCTTGTTCATATAGACCACGATGCTGGGCACTTCCACCTGGCGAGCCAGCAGCACGTGTTCACGCGTCTGCGGCATCGGGCCGTCGGGGGCTGCCACCACCAGGATGGCGCCATCAACCTGCGCCGCACCGGTGATCATATTCTTGATATAGTCCCGGTGCCCGGGCATATCCACATGAGCATAGTGACGGTTTTCGGTCTGGTATTCCACATGCGAAATATTGATCGTAATTCCGCGCTCTTTTTCTTCCGGCGCGTTATCGATCTGGTCGTAAGCCTTGAACTCTCCGCCGCCCTGAATGGCTGCTACCTTGGTGATGGCTGCCGTCAGCGTGGTCTTGCCATGGTCGATATGCCCCATGGTGCCCACGTTCAGGTGAGGTTTTGAGCGATCAAATTTTGCTTTGCCCATTTTTATTCTCTCTCCTTATCATTTCAGTCCAATTATTTTCGCAGCGAGAGCCCTCAATGGGGATTGAACCCATGACCTCATTCTTACCAAGAATGCGCTCTACCACTGAGCTATGAGGGCCTGTACGCATGCTTACGCGCCAAGTGATCATCGTTTTTAATCGCTTGGCGGTAATTCAGCAGTGGACGGTGGAGGATTCGAACCTCCGAAGTCGTTGACATCTGATTTACAGTCAGACCCCTTTGGCCACTTGGGTAACCGTCCCGGCCAGCCGTTGTTGGCTGGGGATCAAGGCTACCAGGGCGGCCTCAATCACCAACTAACAATGGAAGCCGACGATGGGGATCGAACCCATTACCTGCCGCTTACAAGGCGGCCGCTCTACCATTTGAGCTACGTCGGCGTATTCAATTTTAAAAACACGCTTGTTCCCAAGCGCAAGGCATTATACCAAAAGGTTCAACGAATCACAAGGTCTATATGCATTTCACGCGATTGGGAAGTCTATCAGGATTCATATCGGGCGTCAATGGTTTTGGAAATCAAAAGGTGGTTAACAGCAAAAAACTGATTTAAATGCACGAGCCCACCCGGCAAAGAACTGTTTTTTCGCCAGGCGGGCTTGGATGATGCTCACAGGCTATTCTTCTGGTTTATTCCGGGCATCGCGCCATCCCTGAGATAGAGTGGCAACTACACTGCCAATGCCCACGATCAACATGTAGGGCAGTAGAAAATACCACCCCACAAAAGGAGTCAGGCTGCCCAAAGTCATTACTCCAGCACCCAAGAGGTGCTGCTGGATTTGCGAGCGGTCCGCAAACAAACGCTCACCAATCGATTGGCTCAACCCGGTCAATCCCGTTACGGCGAAAATCACGATCATCGCAGCTACCACGACCGGGAACAAGATCAACGCCTGGACTTGAGTAATATTCACTATCATCCCCAACCCGGCCATGACGGCCACCAAAAAGAGCGTATTAACCAGGCCCAACCAAAAGGCGCGCCCAGCCATCTCGTCTATATTTTTGCGGCTGCTGGAAACGAGCTTGGGAAACAATGTGCCCACCAACAAAAATGCGGCCAGGACAGTAATCAACACAGAAATACCAAGTATAAGGGCTTGCATATTAACCTCCATTTGAATGGTTGCGAGTAAGGTTGGTTTGGGGCAGCAAAACACGATTACCAACCAACCAGAGCATTGCTGCGCTAACCAGCAGCGCGGCAATGCTCATCATAGAAACATCAACTTGTAGGAAGGAGAAAGCTGGCAGAGCAGGTTTAAACTCCACGGCCTGAAAATACCCTGCCAGTTCGCCGCTGGATGCCAAAAGCGAACCAGTATATTCCCGAACCAACATGGGGATATCAATTAGGTAAGATGACCATTCAGATTTCCACTGCGCCAAACCCTGAGGCAGAAATGGCCAAAAAACTACCAGAACTATAATCGAAAACGCCACCTGCGCAATTGTCATAGCCGTCAATCTGCGCAGCAGCCTCTCGCGCTCAAGGATATCGGCTATGACCCGCGGTGCTAAATCGATCCACAGTTCTATCTGCTCTACCTCAGCAATGCGATCAAACAATAGCTGGATTTCGTCCAGTTGGGCAGAACACAATTCGCAAATCGACAAATGGGAATCTACTGCTTGGCGTTTTGCCGCGCTGAGTTCATTATCCAGATAGCGATGGTATTCCGGCTCTCTAATGTGCTGATTTGATGGGTCCATATTTTTCTCTCAAATCGTCCGCTAATCGTTTTCTTGCGCGGAACAGATGGCTTTTTACATCGCTCAGCGGGATCTCCAGTGCTGCGGCGATCTCTTGGTAACTCAAGTTATGGAAATGACGCAGTTCAATCACCGCCCGGTATTTACCCGGCAAATCCCAGATAGCCCGGCGGACTTGGGCAGATGCTTCCGCAGATAAATATGCATGCTCCGGAGTGCTGCCTGCCGGATTCGCCACCACTTCCAGATGTTTTTCCAAGTCCACCTGGGGAGGACGCGCCAAGTTGATGTGGTTAAGGCACAAATTGGCGGCGATTTTCCGCACCCACGGGCCAAATGGGCGGCGCTGATCAAAGCTGTTCAACTTATGATAGGCCCGCACAAAAGTCTCTTGAGCTAAGTCTTCAGCATCCCGGCGTTCGGCGAGCATGCGATAGCAAACATTGAAGACCGATTGCTGGTAGCGCTGCACCAAGTCTCCAAAGAGCTCAATGTCTCCATTTAGCGTGTGTTGGACCAACTCAATGTCGGTGATCTGCATCATGTCTACTAGTATATACAATGGAGCGGGGAAAAAGTTGCATTGTGTTGGGGGCAGTTTCGCGCCGCCCACCTGGCTGCTGTAAATATCCCCCATGGATCGTACGCAGACTATTTAAATCCGCGGGCACCCCAAGCAAAATATAGGGCCACCGACCCGGCCACCGCAGCATTCAACGATTCTACATTTCCGCGCATAGGCAGGCGCAGCAGCAGGTCACACGACTCGCGCACCAACCGGCGCATTCCCTGACCTTCGTTGCCCACCACCAGCGCCACAGAACCATCCAAGCGCACTTGGTCTGGGGACTGCGAATCAGGGCCGCCATCCAGTCCAACGACCCAAATATTCTCGTCCTTGAGTATTGTGATCGCTTGGGCCAAATTTGCCTGCGTCACAAGCATATGTTCGCTGGCCCCGGAGGAAGCAGCCACCACCGCGGGAGAAACCATGGCAGCCTGGCGTAAAGGCAGCATTATGCCATGCACACCAACAGCTTCAGCAGTGCGCAGCAAGGTGCCCAGATTTTGCGGGTCTTGGAGGGCGTCCAAAATCAAAATAAAGGGTTTTTGCTGGCGTTCTTCAGCCAGGACCAACATCTCATCCAGCGACGAATAAGGGTACCCCGCGGCCTCCAACGCAACCCCTTGATTCCCGGTATTTATGCGGTCCAGTTTTTGGCGAGGCACACGAATGACGATAAGTTTCTTTTTGGCAGCCAGCCGCAAAATTTCCCCCAAGCGTCCTTTGTCTTGGGCGCCCTCAGCAACCAGGAGCTGAAAGGCATCTCGCCGCCCGGCGCGCAAAACCTCATAAACTGGGTTGCGCCCATAGATCCATTCACGCATTGTGGGTCAGCTCTCCAAGAAGCGGAGTAAACAAAGCCAATTCACTGCCAACCACTGGGTTATTTCCAACGCCAGGAGGTGCCGTCTTTATTATCTTCGATCAAAACGCCTAGTTCAGCCAAGCGGTCACGCACCAAGTCGGAAAATGCCCACAGTTTTTCTTTGCGCATCTCGGTGCGCATTTCGATCAACAATTCAATAAATGGCGCCGCCTCGGCGCTGCGGTTATCGACGCGTTCCAATTGCAATCCCAAGATACCACTTAGCTGGCGCAGCAAATCC
>Ga0224496_10002469_pt1 | contig 10996 bp, 10 predicted proteins | sample SF_Jul11_sed_USG_2_FD_168127 | JGI IMG/M metagenome (GOLD analysis project Ga0224496, IMG submission 168127) | Sediment microbial communities from San Francisco Bay, California, United States - SF_Jul11_sed_USGS_8_1 | ecosystem: Environmental > Aquatic > Marine > Sediment | place: USA... | reverse complement strand
GGGCGGAACTTTTGCGCAATGTCCTGCACGATTTCGGCAATCGAGAACGATTCATAATGGAGTTTTCGGTCGCCGCTCTGGAGAGTTGCAAGCTCGAACAAGTCCCTGGTCAGGCGCCCCAAGTGTTCGCTGTGGTTGAGGGCAAGATTCAGGTAGTGGCGCTTCTCCGACTCCGGCAGTTCTGCCTCCTTCATCAACAGGGTCTCGATAGCGCCTTGGAGGGACGCGAGCGGAGTGCGCAGATCATGTGAGATGTTGGCGAAGAGCTCGCGGCGCGAGCTGTCAGCGTGTTGTAGCTCCTTGATCTGGTCGACGATGCGATGCGCCATCTCGTCGAATATCAGCCCGAGGCGATCGATTTCATCGCCCGAGGTGCGGAACCACCCTTCCGGAGCGCTCACCGGCCGTTGGAAGCCGCTGCTCCTGAAGTCTTTCATCAATATGGCAAGACGCCGGAGGCGGCGTGTGAGCCAGTGGAAGTAAAGGGCGCCCCCCGCACTGATCAGCAGCAGGCTTACGGCGACGGCTCCGAGCGTGAGGCGCAGAATGTAGCTTCGCTCGAACATCCCGGCAATGGTGTCATACGTTTCGCCGCCCAGGACCACGTAGAGGTACCCCTGAAGGCGCCCCTGATCGAGGATCGGTGCCGCCGAGAAAATCTTGCGCCCCTGCGGATCACGTGGGTCGTCCCCGCGGATCGGAAGGTTCTCGTCTCCGGCCAGGAACGCATCAATTGCGCCGAGCGACACCCGCGCGCGCTTCACTTTTTGCGGCGGCGCTGAGTAGGCGAGTATCTCGCCGGCCGGGTCGAGGAGATAGATCTCGATCGCGGGGTTAATCTTCATCAACACTTCAAAGACCTGGTGCAGGGCCTCTGGATTGACCTGCTCTCCTCGCATCAACTCCTTCGATTCCGCGATGTTTGCAGCAAGCGATCGGTTCAGGCTTTGGTTGACTTCCTGGATGTGAAATCGGGTGGCAATGACTGTCAGCCCCACGTAGACCAAACTGGCGAGGCCAAGCAGTATCACCAGTGCTGAAACCAACTTGCCGGAGAGAGTCTTGTGCACCGGGCTACCGCCTGAGCTGATCGTTGAATTTGTAGCCCACGCCCCACACGGTCAGGACGTACCGTGGCTTGGTTGGTTCCCGTTCGATTTTCGAGCGCAACCGATTGATGTGCGCGTTGACGGTATGCTCGTAGCCGGCATGGCTATAGCCCCACACCAGGTCCAGGAGTTGCGAGCGCGTATAGACTTGGCCCGGGTTCTTGGCGAAGTGCGTCAATAGTGCGAATTCCTTGGCGGTCAGATCGACCGGTTCGCCAGCAATAGTTACGGCGTGCTTGCCGACGTCGATGACCAGGTCGCCGGCGGTAATTGCCTTCGAAGGCTCGCGCTCGGGTTTGCCCAGCTCCTCAACCCGGCGAAAGATGGCTTTCACGCGCGCCATCAGCTCACGCATGCTGAAAGGCTTCGTGATGTAGTCGTCGGCACCGATTTCAAGTCCGACTACGCGGTCCACCTCCGTGGATTTCGCGGTCAGCATAAGGATCGGTACGTACCGCTTTTGAGCCCGCAGCCGCTGGCAAAGCTCAAGCCCCTCCATGCCCGGCAGCATGAGATCAAGAATGATCGCGTCAAAATGGCCGGCTTGCGCCTGCCTGAGTCCCGTCACGCCGTCCGCAGCGAGACTGACCTCGCATCCAAGGTCCCTCAAGTGCAGCGAGACTAATTCGGCTAGATCGCGATTATCTTCAATGACTAAGACGCGTCGAGACATCCTCGCTCGGTCCGCTTGTTAGCGCGTTTTGCAGCTTAGCACGAAGTTATTACGAGAGAATCACGCCATGGGCTGCACTGGGTTCATCCGGTGCAGGATCATCCGGGCGCCCTTGAGCTGACGAAATAGTGGCGCATGCGAGCCGGATTTGCCGTTACAGAAACGCAACCCTCCCGCGACAAAATCGTGACATTTTTCTTCCACTCTGCTCTTGCCTGTCTGCGGTCGCGGTCGAATACCGTTTCACTGGGCTGTGGGCGGGTAAGAGCAATCGTCCAACGGAGGAAAACAGCATGAGAACCTTTATGAAAGCCAGAGTAAGCCTTCCCGTGTTGGCGGGGATCGCCTTAATGTCGGCCGCATTGGCCCATGCGGGACCCGTCTTGCTCGGTGCGGCTCAGATGGATTCGGTTGCCGCGGCTGGCGTCGACACCGTGAACGGGTTCGTGTGCCCGGTCATCTCGACGGAGAACGTGCTCCACAGCCCCAAAGGTGGGGAGCTCGGTGTAGAAGGCTTCTACACTATCGGCGGCCCGGATGTCACGGTTCCCGTGCACGCCACGAATGGCGACGGCGCAGGTCATCCCGGCGGGCCGTTCTCGCAACCGGGTGACACGAACTATACGGCGATCTGGGGTTGCTGCCGGTAGGTGCGGCGCAGACAAGTAAAGACCTAGCCGATACCTGCACGACTGGCCGCCGCGGGTGCGCCGTTCTTCGTCCGTACCCGCGGCTCCTTCGTTTGCATCAACAGTCCGAAATGCGCAAATCAATCGCTATTGCCGTTATCGCATTCTCGCTAGGGCCGGGGACAGCCAGCGGCCTGAGTGGCGGGGCGGGCGCACCGACCGACGAAACGGCACGTCCCGTCCGGTCGTTGATAGAAGAGCGGCATCGGAATTTGGTTCTCCAGCAGTGGGAGTTGAGCTGTGCTGCAGCAGCCCTTGCAACCATCCTTCGCTATCAATACGGGGTTCCGGTCACTGAGCGTTCGGTTGCGCTTAGCTTGATCAATCGCGAGGAGTACATCGCAAATCCCGAGTTGGTGCGACTCCGCCAGGGGTTTTCCCTCCTCGATCTCAAGCGCTTCGTCGATGCCCTTGGATATGAGGGAATCGGGCTCGGGCAACTTGCTTTCTTCGATCTTCTCGAGCGCGCGCCGATCATTGTGCCGGTGTACCTGCGGGGCTATCCGCACTTTGTTGTTTTCCGGGGCGCCACGTCGGAGAGGGTGTTGCTCGCTGATCCGGCGTTCGGCAACGTCACGATGTCGATCCACAAGTTCGTCAATGGATGGATCGACTACAAGGATATAGGCCGCGTCGGCTTCGTCGTGACGAAATCGGGAAAACTTGCCTCCCCGGGCCGATTGTCGGCTCGGGCATTGGACTTCGTTGTGCTGCGGTGATCACGGCGAGCCGTCGGGGATCGAGGTGGGAATGCAATCTAAATGTTTACAACTTAGCCTCGCCGTCTTCGCGCTAACGCTGTGCACGGCAGGCGCTCAGGCACAGACCGCGCGCGTGCAGGAGCTCGAGCGCAATCTGCAAGAACGGGACAAGGTCATTACCGAGCTCTTGGAGCGTGTCGAGGCGCTGGAACGACGGGTCGGTGTGCAGCGCCCCGGGACCGGCACCGCTGAAGCGTCGAAACAGGTTGTCGCGCCGAGCACTGAAAGAAACGTTACCGACGGCTCCCAACGTGCTCCAGGGGTCGTCGTAGTCGAAGAGGGCGGCGCGGAGCGCGCCCTCGAGCGGGCGTTAACGCTGGAGGGTGCATTGCTGTTGCCGTCCGGTGTCCTGGAGATTGAGCCCGGCTTAACCTACTCCCGTCGTGAAGACGCTGCGCCCCGCTTTGTCACCTCGCCGGGCAGCGTCCTCGCTGGCGAGACAGAAATTAACGCCAACAGCCTGACTGCGGACCTGGCCCTGCGTCTGGGACTGCCCTGGGACTCTCAGCTGGAGATCGGGTTGCCCTACCGCTGGCGCGAAATCGAGTCCGTCACGAGCGTCGGCTTTACACCGACTGACGCGTCGAGCCGGTCGGGCACCGGATTGGGGGACGTGCGCGTGGGATTGGCGACCACGCTGTTTCGGGAAAGCCTGTGGCGTCCCGATCTCGTGGGTCGCATCACCTGGGATACGGATAGTGGAAGAGCGCAGGATGACTCCGTGCCGCTCGGTGGCGGGTTCCACGAGCTCAGGGGATCGCTGACGGCGCTCAAACGGCAGGACCCGCTGGTCTTCGTCGGCGGGCTCTCCTACGAATACGCCTTCGAGAATGACCAACTCCAGCCTGGCCCGACCCTCTCCGCGAATTTCGGAAGCTTCATCGCGCTGAGCCCCGAGACATCCCTGCGTTTTCAGCTCTTCGGGTCCTACCAGAAGGACACCAAGTTCTTGGGACGCGAGATCGGCGGCAGCGACCAGACTGTCGGCACGTTCCTGGTGGGCGGCTCCGCCCTGCTGGCTCGAGGCATCGCGCTGAATCTGTCGGTCGGGATCGGCTTGACGCGTGATGCCGACGACCTCTCGATATCGCTGTCACTCCCGATTCGCTTCGGCAGGCGCCTGTTATGAGAAGGCTGATGAGGACGCTCTCGACCGTTGCGAGGCCGCAAGCAGCGCACGAGGTCAGCCTCGTCGATTCAGGAGGGTAAACGTATGACCGCCGCCGGGGCAGATAGTGTTCGCATTCATCCACTGGTCGTAATGAGTACCCATTGGATAAACGTGGTGGCCGTCCTCATCATGGCCGCGTCGGGCTGGCGCATCTATAACGCTTCGCCGCTGTTCGGCTTCAGGTTTCCCGACGACTGGACGCTGGGCGGTTGGCTGGCCGGCGCCCTGCAGTGGCATTTCGCCGCGATGTGGCTGCTTGCCGCGAGCGGACTGGTCTATGTGACCTACGGCATCACGTCCGGCCATTTCCGCCGCAAGCTGCTGCCGATTACGCCCGCGGCGGTTTGGCGCGACGTCAAGGCAGCTTGCCGCGGCAAGCTGGCCCACGAGGATCTGCGAGTCTACAACGCCGCGCAGCGGGCGGCCTACTTGGGCGCCATCCTGATCGCGACCGTCCTGGTGCTCTCCGGGCTTGTGCTGTGGAAGCCCGTGCAGTTCTACCCGCTCGGCCTGCTCATGGGCGATTACGAAGGCGCGCGCTACGTCCATTTCTTCGCGATGGCGGCGCTGGGGCTGTTCGTGATCGTCCACGTCGTCATGGTGCTGCTCGTCCCGCGCACGCTTCCGACCATGTTCACCGGCCGTGCGCGTGTTCCGGCAGCACCCAGAAGAGGCTGATATGACGAAGCGCTTGTCCGGCATGCGGGAGAGTTTCAGGGGTCACTCTCGCCCGCAGATCGAGAGAATCGAGCGGCGGCTGTTCCTGCGGCAGGGGTTGAGCCTCGGCGCGCTGGCGCTGCTCTCGGGGTGCAGCGTGACGGACGCCGAATCGGTGCAGCACGTCCTGTGGGCGATGTCGCGCTGGAACGACCGTGTGCAGGGGTGGATCTTCGATCCCGGCCGGCTTGCGCCCGAGTTTCCGGAGAGCGCGATCACCATGCCGTTTCCGTTCAACGCTTTCTACAGCATGAATGAAGTGCCGGCCGTTGATGCGAGGGGCTACAAGCTCGAGCTGGGCGGTCTCGTGCGCGAGAAGAGGCCCTGGACGCTGCCCGAGCTCTACGCACTGCAACCGCAGGTTTCGCAGGTCACGCGCCACATCTGCGTCGAGGGCTGGAGCGCGATCGGGAAATGGAGCGGCGTGCGATTCAGCGATTTTCTCAAGCGCGTCGGGGCGGATCTCACCGCGAAGTACGTGGGCTTCAAGTGCGCGGATAGGTACTACACCAGCATCGACATGCCGACGGCGCTGCACGCGCAGACCCTGTTGACTTTCCGCTTTGCGGACCAGACCCTGCCAGCGCCATTCGGCTTCCCGATGAAGCTGCGTATGCCGACCAAGCTCGGATTCAAGAATCCCAAGCACATCGTCGCGATCTTCGTGACGAACAAGTATCCGGGCGGCTACTGGGAGGACCAGGGCTATAACTGGTTCAGTGGTTCGTAACGAGTGACGCGTGAAGGAGTATTCGTAATTCGGAACGGGGTTGGGCCGGCTGCCTCTGCCCCGATTTTTTTTCTCAACTGTGAAAGGAGATCGAGCATGAAGAAGCTGACTATTGCGGCGTTTGCCTGTTGCGTGTCGCTCGCCGCGGGCGGCGCCTACGCCCAGGGCATGAAGAAGGACGCCATGGATAAGGGCGACATGATGAAAAAGGACACCATGGGCAAGGGCGAGATGGCGAAGGACATGTCCAAGGGCGAGATGGCGAAGGACAAGATGGGCAAGGACGAGATGAAGAAAGGCAGCATGATGAAGGACGAGATGAAGAAATGAGGCAGTAATTACCGGCCGCGCGGAAGAAGGGCATCGGGGAGCAGGTACCCGTTTCCGCCCGGACTCAGCGACCGGTGATTGGTAAGACAGAAAAGCCCCGCGTGTGCGGGGTTTTTTTGCTGTCAGGGGCTGATCCTGATCGGGGAGACCTCAGAGTCAGGTCCGCGTTTCCTAAGGCATGGAGGTTAATCGCAGTGTGAACCTGGTGCCGTTTCGTCGCCGTGCATCTGGAAGGCGTGACCGGTGAACAGTGACCCATGATCTGTATCCAGAATGTGGATCCCGGGCGGTAACCGGGCAAGGTCTGGACTAGAATGGCGGGAGAAGGCGATGCCCGCATTCCTCTGCAGCTCACCGATCCCGACGAAGGAGCCCGCATGAAGATCACTGCAGTGGAAACCTATCTCGTCTCGGCGCCGTTGGAGGTCGTGTGGCAGACGGGAATCGGCACGGGCACGCGCTGCGACGAGCTGCTGGTCGTCGTCCGTACCGATGAGAGCGTGTACGGGATCGGATCGTCCTACCACTCGCACGCGCCGCTGGCGGTGAAGGCGATCATCGACGAGAAGCTCGCGCCGATGGCGATCGGCGAGAACCCGCTCGACATTCAGGGCGTCTGGGAGAAACTCTTCTACGGTTCGGTGTATCTCGGCAACGGCGCCGTGAGCGCGCTGTCGGGTATCGACATTGCGCTGTGGGACATCCTGGGCAAGATCACCAACCAGCCGATCGCGCGCCTGCTGGGTGGCGGCGGGGTGGAGAAGGTGACCGCCTACGTCGGCTGCATGGTGCTCGGGCACAAGCCGACGGACGAGCTGCTCGCCGAAGCGAAGAGCTACGCGGATCGCGGATTCAAGGCGATCAAGGTGCGCGGCGGCGCCGGCGTCGAGCGCGACGTCGAGGTGGTGAGCGCGACCCGCAAGCATCTGCCCGGTGTCGACGTCGCGATCGACATGAACGCGAGCTACAGCTGGACGGAAGCGGTGCGCGTGGCGAAGGGCCTGGGCGAGGCGGGCGCCTTCTGGATGGAGGATCCCTTCGATTACACGGTGACCAATCACCACGAGGAGATGGGCAAGCTCACGAAGCTCAACCTCGTGCCGATCGCCTCGGGTGGCAACATCTATTCACGATTCAACGTGCGGAACCTCATCCAGTGGGGCGGCGTGAATTTCCTCACGCCCGATGCGGTGAAATGCGGCGGGATTTCGGAAGCGCTGAAAGTCGCCCATCTCGCAAGCGCGCACAACATCCTGGTTGCGCCGCACACGCTGGCGGGGCTCGGGCAGGTGGCGAACGTGCACTTCGCCGCTGCGATTCCCGCGCACGTGCGCGCGCACGTCGAGTGGGACCCGACGCGCGGCAACCCGATCGTCGAGAAGCTGCTCACCAGTCCGCTCAAGGTCGTCGACGGCCACATCATGGTGCCGCAGGGCCCTGGACTCGGAACGGACATCAACTGGGACGTGGTGAAAGAACTGCCGTTTTCCCCGGGCGAGGAGATCAAGGGCCACGGCAAGCGCCGCAACCGGCGGTGGAACACACTGTAGCCCGGGCATGCCGAAGATGAGGGGGTCGGCGTCATTCTTGAAAGGTGAAACGTCGGGGATGTGAAAATCACTTCGGCCCCGTTCAGAATCCCCGCGCCATGCGTACCGTTAAGGACTTCTCGGTACTGATACACCCCGGCCTGGGCGGCGCGGGGGAAGACCATTGGTAGACGCACCGCACTGGGAGCGGGCGTTCCCGGATTTTGTAAACGTCACGGTCGGACCACAGCAACCCACGGATTTGACGAAAGAAGGTTGAAATGTTGGGGGCGAAAAACAGGCTTGGAAGGGCGTTCTTCTGATCTAAGATCGCCGGCGCCGCGGTGTCATCGCTGGCGCGTCCTTCCTCCGAGTCTCGGAGCTGTTGCCTTTGGTGAGCCGGATGGCGCACGCGTCCACGGCGGCGGCTCGAATAGGTCCACCAGGAAGTCCATGAACACGCGCAGCTTGGCCGCGAGCCGCTGCTGTTGCCGGTACACGACGGAAATGTGATAGCCCCCGGTCTTGTGATTCTCGAGCGCTTCCACCAACTCTCCGCGCGCGATGTACGGCTGAACGTAGCACTCCGGCACCTGGATCAGACCGCAGCCGGCCTTTGCCGCCTCGACCACCAGTTCGATACGGTTGAAAATCAACGGGCTGTTCGTCGTGTGCTGGCGAACACGTGTTCCGGTATTGAAACGCCACTCGCGCACACGGCCGTTGCGGGGCCGGCGATAGGCGACGCAGGTGTGGCTGCCGAGGTCCCTGAGCGTTTGCGGCTTGCCGTGCTCCGAAAAGTATGAGGGCGCACCGCACACGACATAGCGTGTTTCGGCAAGGGGCCGCACCGCGAGGCTGGAATTCCGCAACTCCCCGGTCTGCACCGACAGATCGAGCCCTTCATCGATCGTGTAGGGCACGAAATCCATGCAGACGACTTCGACGGCAAGGCCGGGATGCGCCTGCATGAACCGGGGAAGCTGAGGCACGATCCACATGTGTCCGAGAATCAGCGGCAGGCGCACGCGCAGCCGCCCCGTAACCACCCTGCCGGCCCGGCTGGCCACCACCTCCGCTTCAGCGAGATCGGCCGTGATCCGCTTGCATCGCGCGTAGAACTCGGCGCCTTCGGGCGTCGTGTTGATCTTGCGCGTCGTACGGATCAGCAGGCGCGCGGAGAGCTGCAGCTCCAGCCGGTTGAGCGTGCTGCTGACGGCCGCCGTGCTGACGCCCAGCGCGCGCGCGGCGCCGCTTAGCGAGCCGTGTTCCACTACTCGGAGAAAAACAAGGATGCCGTGCAGGCGGTCCATGGCGCTTTGCTGATTGTTAAGACCAGTCTTAAGAGTGATTATAGGCTACGCTTGCTTACCGGGTCCGCCAAATCTTTATAGAATCAAGATCAACGTCGATCGACGCGACCGCAACGCCGGTCCATTACGGGAAAGGATCCAGTTATGTCTAGCGTGCTCAGTGAGGCGCCCGCTCCTGCCAAGGCTCAGAAAAAGCAGGCTTTCGTGCTGAAGGGTGTGATGCAGGCCCCGGTAACGCCGCTCCACGACGACTTCAGCGTCGATTACGACGGCCTGGCGAAAATGGTTAGTTTCCACGTGAACAACGGCGCGCCGGCCATCGCGTGGCCGCACCACAAAGCGGAGTCGCCGAACCTCACGATGGAAGAGCGCAAGAAGGGCGCCGAAGTGCTGATCAAGACCGTCGCGCGCCGCGTGCCGGTCTCGATATTCGTCGGCAGCCTGTCGGAGGAAGACTCGCTCGACCTCGCGCGCCACGCGCAGAAGGCCGGCGCCGACATGCTGCTCACCATTTCGCCCTACTGTCGCCGGCCGACACAGGAAGAGATCTTCCACTCGATCGTAAGGATCGGCACGCATACGGACCTGCCGGTGCTGACCTACAACTCACCGTGGCGTAACGGTGAGGGCGTCGAGTTTACGAGCGAGCTCGTCGCGCGACTTATCGAGCGCCTGCCCAATTATATCGGGATGAAGGATGCCAGCTTCCACAGCGAGAAATTTACGGAGATCTCCCGCGTCGCGCTGCGCATGCGGCCCGGCTTCTCCATCATAATGGGGCTTGAGCATCTTCTTGCGTCTTATCCGCTGGGCGCCTGCGGCTCGTTCTCCTCGTGCGGCGCCATCGCGCCCAATCTGTGCAACCGCTTCTTTGCAGCGCTCGAGGCGCACGACTGGGATACGGCACGCACGTGCCAGTACAAGATCACCAAGCTCTACCGCCTGTTCAAAGACCAGTACCCATCGTCTCTGAAGGGCGCCATGATTTCGATGGGCCGCAACGCCGGTCCGATCCGGCCACCGCTGCCGACTGCATCAAAGGAGCGCGTCGAGTTCCTGTGCCGCCAGCTGGAAGAACTGGACGTCATCAATACCGAGCCGCATGGCTGGTAATTTATCAGAGAAGGATTCCGCCATGAGTACATTCAAGCCCGGCCTGGTGCACGTTCCGGTAACGCCGTTCAAGGCCGACCAGAGCATCGATTTCGATCTCTACGCCAAGATCCTCGAGTTCCATCTGAAAAACGGCGCCGACTCGCTCGCCGTGCCGATGCAGCAGGCCGAAGACGTGAGCCTGACCGAAGTCGAGCTGCGCAAGGTGATCGAGTTCGCGATCAAGCAGGTCGAGGGGCGCGTCCCCGTAATCGCGCACGTCAGCGATCCGGGTACCGGCATCGCCGTGGAGCGCGCACGCTTTGCAGAGAAAGCAGGCGCGGCGGCCATCGCGTCGCATCCGCCCTATTTCTGGCACCCGAAGCCGTCCATGGTCGTCGAGCACCTCGTGCAGGTCGGCTCGGCGACGCGCCTGCCGTTTTTCATCTGCACGCCGGTCGTGGAGGACGCGGGCACGCACCTCACTGGCGAGATCGTGATGGATGTCGTCAAGCGTCTCGACAACATCGCCGGCGTGGTCGACAGCAGTATGCGCTTCGTCTTCATGGCGGAAACGATTTCGAATGGCCGCGAAATCCGTCCCGACTTCCAGCTGCTGTCGGGAACCGATTTCATGGTTCCAAACGCGGCGCTGGGCGGAACCGGCGCGTTCTCGCCGCTCTCGAGCGTGGCGCCGAAGCTTGCGCGCCAGATCTACGAACTCTGCCAGAAGCAACAGCTCGTGCAGGCGCGGAAGTTGCAGGAAGACATGGCCGAGCTGCACCATATGGTGAAGAAGGGGGGACGTGCCGGACTCAAGACCGCCATGGGCGCCATGGGTCGGGAGTGCGGCGAGCCGCGGCTACCCGGGCTTAGCCTTGG
>Ga0224496_10002468_pt1 | contig 10998 bp, 13 predicted proteins | sample SF_Jul11_sed_USG_2_FD_168127 | JGI IMG/M metagenome (GOLD analysis project Ga0224496, IMG submission 168127) | Sediment microbial communities from San Francisco Bay, California, United States - SF_Jul11_sed_USGS_8_1 | ecosystem: Environmental > Aquatic > Marine > Sediment | place: USA... | reverse complement strand
CCCTTTCCATTAAATTTCTAACTTGAAATTAGTTTTTTTTCAGTACAGCAGAGTGCAGTAATCACAGGTGCTCACTCCGGGCATTTGAATATTTCTTAAATATATTATCTTATCCGTAAATCGCCATCCGTCAGTTGTAGGTAAGAAGCTGCGTTGATTTTTAACACAGCTTGGTTCTGTTGATTTTTAACACAGCTTGGTTCTAATGTGAACAAGCATTTTTAAAGCTTAAACATGGGCATCCACTAGATGCACGCGGGAATGACGAGGAGTCATGAAACTAATCCTCTACCAATCCATTCTTCTTCAAAACCATATAAATCTTCTTACAGGTTTTACCCATTTTGTGAACATCGCCAAAGCTTGGCTGTATGCCATCCTGTAACTTCTGTTCCCAGTCTTCCAGTTCGGTTTCCAGAAACTCCAGCAGTTTCATCGAACAACCCTGGCAGGAATCTGCGCATAGCTGCGCCTCGCTGGCGCCAAACGGCATGGTCGAGCGTACTTCGTCGATCAGGTTCTGCATGGCGGTTGTAGTGTTGGGTTTCATGTGTCCGATTATTTTACTGCAGTGCATAAGCGTAAGCCAAAAAAACGGCGCTGATCTTTCGATTAGCGCCGTTTTTATGAACGATTAATTCTTTAGGAATTAAGCGTCTAAACTTTGATAATAATCCATCAAAATCTGCGCTACTTCAGGACGTGAGAACTCTTTAGGTGGCGCAATGCCATTGCCCAGCATTTCACGAACTTTGGTGCCCGATAACAGAACGAAATCGTCTTTGGTGTGATCAGGGGCTTCACACATCATGACTACTTTGTCTAATTTCTTGGAGTAGGCAGTGTGGTCGGCTTTGAAAATTTCGATTTGCAGCGCGCCAGCAGGTACTTCGTCGAAAATAGTCTGCGCGTCGAAAGCGCCGTAGTGATCGCCAACACCAGCGTGGTCACGACCAACGATGAAGTGGGTCGCGCCCATGTTCTGACGGAACACGGCGTGCAGCACTGCTTCACGTGGGCCTGCGTACAGCATGTCGAAACCATAACCGGTCACCATGGCGCTGTTTTCCGGGAAGTACAGTTCAACCATTTTACGGATCGCAGCATCACGCACTGGTGCAGGGATATCACCTTTCTTCAGTTTGCCCAGCAACATGTGGATAACCAGACCGTCACAACCTAAACGATCCATGGCCATGTGGCAGAGTTCTTCGTGAGCCAGATGCATCGGGTTACGAGTCTGGAAGGCAACCACTTTCTTCCAGCCGCGTTCAGCGATTTCATTACGGATTTCAACTGCGGTACGGAAGGTGTCTGGGAATTCAGTCAGGAAGTATGAGAAGTTCAGTACCTGGATAGGGCCTGAAAGACATACTTTGCCCTGTTCCAGGAATGCGTCAACACCAGGGTGAGCTTCGTCTGGACTTGGCTTGTAGACTTTTTTAGTGATCAGTGCGATTTCATCGTCGCTGAACTCTTCAACGGCTTTCACATCCATAATGGCAATAACCGGATGGCCTTCAACATTGGGATCTTTCAGTGCGATACGGTCGCCTGCTTTGATGCCGGCAGCATCCTTCAACAGATTCAGTACGGGGGTTGGCCAGAACAGACCTGAAGTGGTTTTCATGTCGTTAGCGACAGACAGCGCATCGGCTTTGTTCATGTAACCAGTGAGCGGGTTAAAATAACCGGCGCCCAGCATAACAGCATTAGCGGCAGCCGCTGAGCTAACAAGTACAGAGGTCAGGCCTTCAGCTTCTTTCTGTAATGCTTCGTTTTTAGCCGTGTCGTATACGAACAACGGATTTAGTTCGTCAGAACCATGAGGTTTAATCATGTAATCTCTCCTGGATGGATATCATGCTGGTGGTTTGGCCAGCACTTTTATTAAAAATCTGTCTATAGCTTAAAATTTGTGGGCTGAATTCTACATCAAAACGACTGGTTTTCGTAGTCGCCTGATGTAGCGCTTTTGGGGTAGGGCTATATTGATACGGATAATGAGGATGATTATCGTTTTTCACCCCACGGTTCATCCTGTTCGCAAAATATAGTCCTATATTTTACCTGGTAAGTTAGTGAGAGGCTTTTTCAGCGCAGTTTATGCACAATGAAGTGAAGGGAATCGCCTCTAGTCGTTTATGTGAAATAGATTCACCACAACTTTGGCAGATATCATAGGTGCCCTTGTCAATACGCAACAGCGCAGCATCAATTTGCATGATCATGCGTTGTGCTTCATCATCAAGTGCTGTTAGTACATCATCATTTTCACTTTGGGTAGCCTGTTCAGCAAAATCTTTTTCAACAGGTGTTTCTTTGTGATGTGTTTCAACTTCTATGGCATCGATTCTATGCATATATTCATCACGTAAAGACTGTAGTTGCTTTTTTACTTTGTCGAAGGATTCCATCATTTTCTCTTGATTATAAATATTAAAATTACTGATTTTTAATCATTTTAAAAATCAGGTCTTTTAAGTGTAAACGTTCTTTTTTTATTTCAGAAAGGTAGTCATCATTGACAATTTCCAGGCCCTGTTCTGCACGCACGATTGATTTATCAATGCCTTCGTATTCGTGAGCGAGACGACGGAAATGTGAATTATCCATTTTCAAAGTATGAATTTGATCTTTGTATTCCGGAAATTCTTCAATCAGTGGATGTGTTGTTAATTGCATTAAATAGCCTCTTAGTTATCAAGTCATTGTTTCACTGTAGATAACTTATGCGATGCTAGTATTGATCGTAATCAAAGTCAGGTGACATATTAAGCAGATAAAAAGACGGAACATATGTTCCATCTTTTTATACGATAATTTACCTGATTCTATTTATACAATACTGAATAAGTATGTTTCTTCCATTTGAATACGTTCATTCACCAGTCGAAACACCTGCATGGTTTCACTTTCGAATTCTTCGTGATTTTCTGTAGTAATATGATGGCACCAGCGTTTTACATATTTTGAGAGGATACGCTCAAGTTCATGAGTGTTACTCAAGAAGTCCTTGGCGATTTTTTTAATTTTTTTATCGTCATGGTTTAGAAGTTCAGGATAAATGGACCTTGCTTCATGTTTCAAATGGATATCGAGTTTGTCCCGGAAACGTTGGAGTAACTCGCAGAACACAGTGTTAGTGCGAAGCGATGGGTCTGAAACCAGGTTGGAAAGCACGTTGCTCAGATCTTTTATCTCATCATTTTCATTTCTTAATTCTTCGACTGGGATCATTTCACCTCTCCTTAAACTTTTGATTATTTCGATGAGCTGTTTTGTTACTGAGCTTAGACTGGGCATAACTGCTATTTCTTGCAATGATTCAGGTCAAGAAATGCATGAGTTATTTCCTGATTATTATGATATGTAAAACTCCAAAAAAAAGGCGAAGTATAAGCTTCGCCTTTTTAACTACTAGTCTAGCTGTAGCTAGATTAGAGCAGAGGTACAATCAACAACGCCACAATGTTCATGATTTTGATCAGTGGGTTGATGGCCGGACCAGCGGTGTCTTTGTAAGGATCGCCTACAGTATCACCAGTTACAGCCGCCTTGTGAGCATCTGAACCTTTACCACCGAAATTACCGTCTTCGATGTATTTTTTCGCATTATCCCATGCGCCACCGCCGGTGGTCATGGAGATGGCCACGAACAGACCAGTAACGATAGTACCAATCAATACGCCACCCAGAGCTTCGGCGCCCAGGGTCAGGCCAACAATAATCGGAACTGCTACAGGCAGCAATGAAGGCACAATCATTTCTCTAATCGCCGCTTTGGTCAACATGTCTACGGCTTTAGAGTAGTCAGGCTGTTGTGTGCGATCCATAATGCCAGGCATTTCTTTGAACTGACGGCGTACTTCGTTGACGATGCCGCCAGCAGCACGACCTACCGCTTCCATCGCCATAGCGCCGAACAGGTAAGGGATCAGGCCGCCGATGAACAGGCCGATGATGACCATGTGGTTAGACAAATCAAAAGTCACAACCTGTCCTGCTGCTTTCAGTGTGTTGGTGTAATCAGCAAACAGCACCAGCGTGGCCAGTCCGGCAGAACCGATCGCATAACCTTTGGTGACCGCTTTGGTGGTGTTACCGACCGCATCCAGGGCATCGGTAGTTGTGCGGATGTCTTCAGGTAGCTCAGCCATTTCAGCAATACCGCCCGCGTTATCTGTAATTGGACCATAAGCATCCAGAGCCACAACAATACCGGTCATAGACAGCATGGAGGTAGCAGCGATTGCGATACCGTAAAGACCAGCCAGCTCGTGAGCACCCCAGATAGAAGCACATACTGAAAGTACAGGCAGGGCTGTTGATTTCATGGAAACGCCAAGTCCCGCAATGACGTTTGTGCCGTCACCGGTGGTTGATGCTTCGGCGATACGTCTAACAGGACCGTATTCGGTAGCAGTGTAATACTCGGTAATAACAATCATGGCGACAGTCAGAGCCAGACCAATTAATGCAGAGCCGTACAGTGCACCTGTAGAGTAGTTTTCAAGACCGCTCATCATGCTGTTGGTAATGAAGTAGAAAGCAATGGCAGAAAGAACCGCAGAAACGATAGTGCCTCTGTACAGCGCATTCATGATTTTGCCGCCGTCAGTCGCTTTTACGAAGAAGGTGCCAATAATCGAAGCAATGATTGAAACACCGCCCAGTACCAGAGGATAAGTTACCGCCAGCTCGCCAGCATCTTTCAGCAGCAGGCTGCCCAGAAGCATGGTGGCGATGATGGTGACTGCGTATGTTTCAAACAGGTCAGCAGCCATGCCGGCGCAATCACCTACGTTGTCGCCGACGTTATCAGCAATAACGGCAGGGTTACGTGGATCATCTTCAGGGATACCGGCTTCCACTTTACCAACGATGTCAGCGCCAACGTCAGCACCCTTGGTGAAGATACCACCGCCCAGACGAGCAAAAATAGAGATTAATGAACCACCAAAGGCCAGGCCGACCATGGCGTGCAGGGCATGGCTCTGGTCAACGCCCATCAGTTTCAGTGCTGTGTAGTAACCGGCAACACCTAACAGACCCAGGCCGACAACCAGCATACCGGTGATGGCGCCGCCTTTGAATGCCACTTGCAGTGCAGGGTTAATACCATGTTTAGCCGCTTCGGCGGTACGTGAGTTGGAGCGCACAGAAACGTGCATACCGATATAACCTGCGGCACCGGATAACACTGCACCGATGGCAAAACCAATCGCTGTGTACCAGTCCAGGGCTATACCCATAACAACAAATAAACCGGCACCGACCATGCCGATAGTGGTGTACTGACGTGCCAGATAAGCAATCGCGCCTTCCTGAATCGCGCCAGCAATACGTTTCATTTCATCATTACCCATCGGTTTCGCGAGGATAGTGAAAATGGAGATTACGCCGTAGGCAATACCAGCTAAGGCACAGCCGAGGGCGATGATGATTTCGGGGGACATACTTAACTCCTAATTATTTTTGAGGGTTGCATTTTTTATTATATTTACAGATTAACAAGTGATCCTGATCAAGATTAGCTAAAAAAGCCTCGAATAATCGAGGCTTTTTTTATTTTTAAGCTAACGCATTAAAGATCGCATCACGAATATCTTCAACACTGCCGATGCCGGCAATCTTATGATATTTGGGTGAGCCTGCTTCACCTGAATTGGCCCACTGAGTGTAGTAGCCAATTAGAGGTTCGGTTTGCTCATGATATACATCAAGACGTTTTTTCACGGTATCCTCCTGATCGTCATCACGTTGAATCAGGTCTTCACCTGTTTCGTCATCTTTACCAGCTACTTTGGGCGGATTGAACACAACGTGGTAGGTACGACCTGAAGCCAGATGGACACGACGACCGCTCATGCGTTTGATGATTTCATTATCGTCAACGTCAATTTCAACTACACCATCAATTTCAACACCCTGTTCTTTCAGTGAATTGGCCTGAGCCAGAGTGCGTGGGAATCCGTCGAACAAAAAGCCATTGGCGCAGTCGCTTTGTTGAATACGTTCTTTGACCAGCCCTAAAATCAAATCATCAGAAACCAGGCCACCGGCATCCATCACTTTCTTGGCTTCTTTGCCCAGCTCGGTGCCAGCTTTAACGGCTGCTCGTAACATGTCGCCGGTTGAAATTTGTGGGATATTAAATTTCTTTGTAATGAAACCCGCTTGCGTGCCTTTACCGGCACCGGGTCCTCCTAACAGAATTAAACGCATGACTTTTTCTCCACTTTAGTATTAATGCGAGCGCAGATAGTTATACAGTATCTACAGGTCTCAATTTTTAAAGGCGCTTTCAAAGTGGCTGCCTTCATATATCTGCCACTTTTCTTCAAGACCATAATCGCGAATGAGTTGATCAACGGTTGCCTGACCAAAGTCACGCATGACTTCACCTAAAATCATGCGTGTCGCATTACGGTTATAACCACTGCCAAAATTGACGTGCATGGCAATTAACTCATTTGCTTTTTCTAAGGTCATGACAACTCGCTAATCTGCTTATCGACTACTTTAAATTTCGAAAGGGCCGCATTTCTTCTCAACCATTACTTTCTTCAAAGTAACGTATTTAGGCAGGCCGTTCTTGTTGTAAGCAGGGTAGTCTTCACCTTTGATCAAAGGCTCAAGGTATTCACGACATTTTTTAGTGATACCGAAACCATCTTTGGAGATAAAGTTCTTAGGCATCATCTTCTCAACGTTAGCGATTTTGCTCAGAGGCGCCATTTCAATTTTCCATTTGTAAGGCTTGTTGCTGGTGCGTTTGATCGCAGGCATTACTGAGTTATGGCCTTTGATGGCAAATTCAACAGCGGCTTTACCTGTAGCATAAGCCTGTTCAACGTCTGATTTGGAGGCAATGTGACGAGCCGCGCGCTGTAGGTAGTCAGCAACTGCCCAGTGATATTTATGGCCCAGTTTTTCCTGGATCATGCCAGCAACAACGGGAGCCGCACCACCAAGTTGACTGTGACCAAAGGCATCTTTCAGGCCGGTTTCAGCAAGGAACTTGCCATCAGGCCAGGCAACACCTTCAGAAACAACGACTGTGCAGTAACCAAACTGTTTAACTTTGTCGTCAACATTTTTCAGGAAAGCGTCCTGGTCAAATTTAACTTCTGGGAACAGAACAACAACAGGAATTTCGTGTTCATCAGTTGAAGCCATAGCACCGGCAGCAGCGATCCAGCCTGCATGGCGACCCATTACTTCCAGTACGAATACTTTGGTTGAAGTTTTGCACATAGAAGCGACGTCGAAACTGGCTTCCATGGTTGAAAGAGCGATGTATTTTGCTACTGAACCAAAGCCAGGGCAGTTATCAGTAATTGGCAGATCGTTATCAACAGTTTTTGGAACATGAACTGCTGTAATCGGGTAACCCATTTTTTTACCGATCTGGGAAATTTTCAAACAGGTGTCAGCAGAATCACCACCGCCATTGTAGAAGAAGTAACCAATGTTGTGGGCTTTGAACACTTCGATCAGGCGCTCGTATTCAGCTTTGTTATTTTCCAGACTTTTCAGTTTGAAACGGCAGGAGCCGAAGGCACCAGAAGGAGTGCTGCGCAGGCCCGCAATCGTGCTGGCTGATTCTTTGCTGGTGTCGATCAGTTCTTCAACCAAAGCACCGATGATACCGTTGTTGCCGGCATAAACTTTGCCGATTTTGTCTTTGTGTTTGCGTGCAGTTTCAATTACACCGCAGGCCGATGCATTAATCACAGCCGTAACACCACCGGATTGTGCATAAAAAGCGTTCATTTTGCTCATGGGTTTTCCTCTGTTGAGTAAGTTTATAGTTATGTTTTTAAATCAGGATGCTTGTTCTTCGTTTCTAACCGCTTCTCGGTCCGCATGTACCTGCAGCATGGTCACCAGACAATCAGCTATGTCATCAAAATCTTTAACACCGCTACCGTATTGTTGATAACCACGGTAATAAAACTGGGCGCGGTAAACTCTTTCTGCTACTTTGATGACAATGAAGCTGGCTTCATCGACTTGCCAGAATATGGCAGGACATTCGGTCAGCTCACGGTCATTAGGATACATACGAATTTCGACATCGGCCAATTGCAGCTCAATATTGCGTTCTGGCCAACGCTCTTTCAGCGTGGTTGAAACTGCCCATTGTTCTGTCTCGGTGATATCGGCTATGGATGACATTAAGTTTTGCTCTGAACGATAAATCAGGAGTGCGAGAATACCTTAATCGGTTATTTTTTTCAGCAATAAAGGCTTTTATGGGGGTATAAATCTCGCGTATCGGCAATGCTTAGTGTAGAGAAGCTCTATTTTCTACCCCGCTAGCCATTTCATCAGCGGTGGCATCACGAACTTCTATAATAGTGATGTTGTAAGTAATGTCTTTGCCTGCCAGGGGGTGATTGCCATCAACGGTGAGTTTGCCATCGGCCATGCTGACCACGCGAAATTCTTTGCTTTCACCCTTGTCATTCTGGAACTGCACCTCTGCACCAATACGGCGAAACTCTTCGGGCACATTTTGAATGTCATCAGTAAAAGTGAGTTCTGGTTGATGTGGGCCAAAACCTTCTTCGGATGTCAGTGTCACGCTGACGGTATCGCCCTGTTGCTTGCCCACCAGTGCCTGTTCGATTTTTTCGATGAGCTGGCTGTTATGGCCCAGGATTAGCGGCACAGGCAGGTCAATGCGTTCGAGGACTTCGTTGGTCTCGTCTGTAATGGTGTAGATGAGAGAGACGAACTTGTTTTTTGCAATAATATCGGCCATGGGCTCCTCAAAGATATCGGATCAAAATAATTTATGGGCTGGCATTTTACACGCAAAGCCACCCGGATGCATAGAAGGCTATGGCCGCTGGTTCGGGCAGGGTGTATAATTATGGCCTGTTAATCAATAGTTTATGAGGGTTTTTATGTCTACGTGTGGTACTGGCGGTTGTAGCGAAAGTGAGCCTTATGCATTGCGTGTGCTAGGTGATAGCATGCTCCCGGAGTTTAAAGAAGGTGTGATTATTATCATTGACCCGGCCGGGGCAATTAGAGATGGCAGTTATGTCGTGGCAACACATAATGAGGAGCTAATTTTCAGGCAGCTAAGAATTCATGAAAATAAGTATTTTCTGCAACCCTTGAATGATTTATACGATACCGTTGAAATCGGTGGGCTGGATGCCGTTACCGGCGTAGTTTCTCAGCAGGCCGGACGCCGGCGTAAGGATCGAAAACACTACGATTAAACTGTGCATAAAAAATACCTGCATGATGCAGGTATTTTTTATAACTAAAACTTTTCCTGTCTAGCGAGCCAGAATCGCTGTCCCGGTAATGGTTGTGGTCGTGCTGGCATTGCCAATGTTATAGCTGGTGACGGCACCTTCAGCCTGTGTGCCGACAAAACCCAGATTAGCCTGCCCGCCACAGGTCGGGCAGGTACCGTTTACATTCCCTGCCAGCGCCATACCGTTACTGAGGGCGGAGGTGACGGTTGTCGGCCCCGACAGTTCTGCCTGATAGTCGATACCGCCAACATGGGTGGCTACAGAGAAACTATTAATATTCTGCAGGCCAAAATCAACCGTCATATTGGCGTCAGCGATGCTGCCTGCAACGTTACCACTGAGATCAGTGGCTCTGGTACCGGCTGCAGTCGTGTAATTAAAGCTGCCTGTCATGGCGTTAATTTGCGCAGGAGTTGTCAGGCCACCATCAACAACGGCATAGTGTAGAGAGCCTGAATGGGCCGTTGCTGTGCCACCCTCTGTGGTCTCATACAAATCACCACTCCAGCGCCCCCAGCTAAGATTTGTTCCGCCAATAGTTGTTGAACCGATATCATTGGCGGTGGCATTGGCAATATATAGCGTGCTTGAAGAACCAGCTCCAAATGATATGCGAGAGGTAAGAGGGATCAATGTACCACTATCGGCTGCAATGGCATTGAGTGCAAATTGATTGTTGCTGGTGCCGTCATCGACAAGTGTCTGTGATATCGGGCTTAAAGTACCGGTAGTACCCTGAAAGTAGCTAAACATCATGACATCGCCCGGTTTTGAAAAAACCATATAGGTGTTGTTGCTGACATCATTAGCGGCTTCAAAAAAGGGTGTCAATGTATCGTCGTTTAGAGCGGTATTTTGCTGATCAATAATAGTTTGAGTTGCAGCGCCCTGATCCAGGCTGTTATCTGTCAGTAAGGTAGCATACTCATTGTTTGCAGCCATTTTTTCTTCGCTGACGGTGACGCTATTGGGGTCGAAAATAACCCCAGGTGCTTTCATCAGGCTTTGTGGTTCAGTGCCTGCACTGGCAACATAGAAATATTCATCGTTGGAAAAGATATACAGTCCGGCTTCATTTTCACTGGAGATTTCACCGTCGATGACACTGGCATAGAGACCATCATTGAGAATAACGTTATCTTGACCAATGCAGTTACTCTGTTCACACAGGGTGACACCATAGTCAGTACCGCGTATGCCTATCGTGGTAAATGCAGTTTTTACTTTGTAGTTTCGTTTATTGCGTTTGCCTATTAACCCGGATATGGTTTTAAAGCCGCCTTTAAATAAACTAAAAATACTACTGCCGACAGATTTGTCTTCTTCATCATATCTGTATTCTTCAAAATGCATTTCAGAATTTTGACGTAATACGATTAAGGCGCCATCCTTCATTCTTAACTGGGCTTTTGAAGTGTCGCCGGAGCTAACTACGTCGCCTTCTGTAATATAGGAGCCTCTTTCCAGTTCTCTTGATGAGCCATGATTAGAGGCAACCAGATTGCCGCTGGTATGGATCACTCGACCAATATTATTTTCGGAAATGGCGCTGCTGGAGAATAAAAGCCCGATGATCATTAATGAGCTTTTAATCCAGGGAGTTAAATTAGCTGTAATTTTTTTCATGACCGTTGCCTCAAAATGTTTAAGGGGGTTATTTCATTTCATAGTGAAGGGAAACGATGAATTGTTTTCGATCATATGCATTTATAGT
>Ga0224496_10002467_pt1 | contig 11000 bp, 11 predicted proteins | sample SF_Jul11_sed_USG_2_FD_168127 | JGI IMG/M metagenome (GOLD analysis project Ga0224496, IMG submission 168127) | Sediment microbial communities from San Francisco Bay, California, United States - SF_Jul11_sed_USGS_8_1 | ecosystem: Environmental > Aquatic > Marine > Sediment | place: USA... | reverse complement strand
CGAGCCGCCGGGCTGCAGGATCTCGTACGGGCTCATGGTGGCATCCCCCACGAAGATCACTTTGTAGTCGTGGCCGTACTTGTGCAGGATGTCCCAGGTGCGCGTGCGCTCGGCGTGGCGCCGCCGGTTGTCCTTCCACACGAAGTCGTAGAGGCAGTTGTGGAAGTAGTAGAACTCGAGGTGCTTGAACTCGGTCTTGGAGGCCGAGAACAGCTCCTCGGCGAGCTTCACGTGGTCGTCCATGGTGCCGCCGATGTCCATGAACATCAGCACCTTGACGGTGTTGTGGCGCTCGGGCCGCATGTGGATGTCGAGGTAGGCCTTCCTCGCCGTCGAGTCGATGGTGGTCTCGAGGTCGAACTCCTCGGGCGCGCCGTCGCGCGCGAAGCGCCTGAGGCGCCGTAGCGCCACCTTGATGTTGCGGGTGCCGAGCTCGACCTGGTCGTCGAGGTTGCGGTACTCGCGCTGGTCCCAGACCTTCACCGCGCTGCGGTTGCGGCTGCGGTCCTGGCCGATGCGGATGCCTTCCGGGTTGTAGCCGTAGGCGCCGAAGGGCGAGGTGCCGCCGGTGCCGATCCACTTCGAGCCACCCTGGTGGCGGCCCTTCTGCTCCTCGAGCCGCTGCTTGAGCGTCTCCATGAGCTTTTCCCAGCCGCCGAGCGCCTCGATCTGCTTCTTTTCCTCTTCGGTGAGCGTGAGCTCGACCTGCTTCAGCAGCCATTCCAGCGGCACCTGCGCCTCGATGCCGGGAATGGTCTCCACGCCCTGCCAGAACTCGGCGAAGGCGCGGTCGAACTTGTCGAAGTTGGCCTCGTCCTTCACCAGCGTGGTGCGGCTGAGGTAGTAGAAGTCGTCCACCGACGGGCCGATCACGCCCTTGTCCATGGCCTCGAGCAGCGTCAGGTACTCCTTGATGGAGACTGGCAGCTTGTGGCTCTTCAGCTTGAGGAAGAAGTCGATCAGCACGGGCCGATTGTAGAATGAATTCATGGCTGCTTCCTTTCGGGCGCTGCTCGAGCGCATGACGCAGGCGATCTGCCGCGGCGACGCCGAGGCCGCGGCGGGCTGCTTCGCCGAGTCCGGCGTCTACCACGACGGGTTCTACGGCGAGTTCAAGGGGAGGACGGCGATCGCCGACATGGTGCGCAACCACTTCCACGGCAACGCGGCGGACTTTTCCTGGAGCCTGAGCGATGTGGCGGCCGAGGGCGATTGCGGCTATGCCAGCTACGAGTTCTCCTACACCTCGAAGATCCCGGGCGCCGAAGGCAAGCGTGCGGGCTTCGCGGGCATCTGCAAGGTCCGGCTGAAGGACGGGCTGATCGAGCGCTACGAGGAGATCTTCGAGCGCGCGCAGGTGCTCGCGCGGCTGGGGTTCGCGGATGAGCGCATCTTGAAGTCGGTGCGCAAGTGGGCGGGTGCGTGAGCAGCGCTGCCGACAAGCGGCGCGCCTTCCGGACGTTGCACGAAGCGGGGTGCTTCGTCATCCCGGACCCCCGGGATGTCGGCAGCGCGCGTTATTTGCGGAGCCTTGGGTTCAAGGCGCTTGCTTCTACGAGCCGATATCGATGACGCGGTGGAGCGGATGCGCGCGGACGAGGGCAGGTTCGATGGCTTCGCCGGCGCGGTGTCGGGGCGGGAGCTCAATGCGCTGTTCCGCGAAAGACTGCAACATGGATTGCGTCACAGCACGCCGGGCGCGCTGCGCGTATCCTTCGCTTCGAAGCTACCGGGCCTGAAGGGATAACCATGTACAAGAACATATCCGTCCTCCTCCTCCTCGTGCTCGCGGCCGGCTGCATCAGCACGCCGCGGGATGGTGCCGTCGCGCCGCCGATGGATCAGTCGCGGAAGGTGAGCGAGGAGGACTGCACCAGAGCATTCGAATCCGACGGCGGCAACCTGCTGTGCCGTGAGATCACCGAGGCCGAGCGCCGCGCCCGGATCGCGGCAGCAGAGCGGCAGGCCAGCGCCCGGATGGAAGCCGAGGCGCGCGCTTTGCGCGAGCGCCTCGAGCGTGAGCGCGCCGAGCAGCTTGCCCGGGAAGAGGCCGCCCGCAAGGCGCGGGAGGCGGAGGAGGCGCGGCTCGCCGCCGAGCGCCGCCGGCTGGAGGCCGAGGCCGCACGCAAGGCCCAGGAGGAACTCGAGCGCCGGGAGCGGGCGGAGGCAGAAGCCCGTGCCCGCCTGCGCGCCGAGCAGGAAGCGCGTGAGGCAGCCGCGCGTGAGTGCCGGCGTCTCGAGCAGGAACGGAACGACGGCCGAGCGCTACTCGAGACCTTCGTCGCCGACTACGGCAAGGTCGAGGAATTCAAGGAGATCGCCGGGCAGATCGCCGCGTTCCTCGCCAAGGCTCGCAAGGTGAAGCCGTGCCCGCCGGCATGAAGGCACGACGGGCCGCGGCATCCGATGCCGCACGCTAGCCGCTGTTTCTCAACCCCGCCGCCACCCCGTTAATGGTCAGGTGTATCGCCCGCCGCGTCCGCTCGTCGGTATCCCCCGCCCGATAGCGCCGCAGCAGCTCCACCTGCAAGTGGTTCAACGGATCCAGATACGGAAACCGGTTCCGTATCGAGCGCGCCAGCGCCGGGTTGTCGCCGAGCAGGTCCGCCTGCCCGTTGATCGCCAGCAGGTACCGCCGCGTACGCTGCCACTCTTCTGAAATCCGCCCGAACACCTCCCTGCGCAACCGCGCATCCGGCACGAGCTCGGCGTACCGGGAGGCAATCCCCAGATCGGACTTGGCCAGCACCATGTCCATGTTGGAAAGCACCGACCGCCAGAACGGCCAGCCGCGCTGCATCTCCCGTAGCTCATCCAGCGTCCCATCCTTTCCAGCCAACCACGCCTCGACGGCAGCCCCGAATCCGTACCACCCCGGCAGCATCAACCGGCACTGGCTCCAGCTGAACACCCACGGGATCGCCCGCAAATCCTCGAGCCGCTCGGAGCCCCGGCGCGACGCCGGGCGGCTGCCGATGTTGAGCGTGGCGATCTCCTCGAGCGGGGTGGAGGCGCGGAAGTACTCGATGAACCCCGGCGTCTCGCGCACCAGCGCCCGATAGGCGCGCAGTGCATGGCCCGCCAAGGACTCCATGATCTCCATATGCCGCTCGCGGTTCGGATGCGGCGGGCGCCGCCCGAGGGTCGCTTCCAGAGTCGCCGCAGCCAGGATCTCGAGGTTTCGCCGCCCGCGCACCGGATCGCCGTACTTGCTCGCGATGACCTCGCCCTGTTCGGTCAGCCGCAGCGCGCCATCCACGGTCCCCGCCGGCTGGGCGAGGATCGCGTCGTAGCTCGGCCCGCCGCCGCGCCCTACGGTGCCGCCTCGCCCGTGAAACAGCCGCAACCGCACGCCGCGACTGGAACACGCCTCGCGCAGCGCCGCGGCCGCCTTGTACAGCGCCCAGTTGGAGGCGAGATAGCCGCCGTCCTTGTTGCTGTCCGAGTAGCCGAGCATGACCTCCTGCTCGTCGCCGCGCGCGCGCACCCACGAGCGGTACAAGGGCTGCTCGAGCGCCGCGCCGATGACCTCGCCGCCGCGCTCGAGGTCATGGATCGACTCGAAGAGCGGCACGATGTCCATGTCGAGCGCACCGGCGCGCAGCAGCCCGGCCTCGCGCAGCAGCAAGCCGACCTCCAGCAGGTCGGACACCGACTGGCAGTGGGAAATGACGTAGTGGGGCACCGCGTGCACCCCAAGGCGCCGCCGCCCTGAAGCCGCGGCCGCGACGACCGCGAGCTCGGCCTCGGCGAGCGCCGAATACTGCAGGTGTGGCGAGCGCAAAGGCCGCGGCCCGGCGAGCTCGCACGCGAGCAGGGCGACGCGCTCCCTCTCGTCCAACCCCGCATAGCCGTCGGCCACCTGCGCGCGCGCGAGCAGCTCTGCGACAACCGCCTCGTGCTCGGAAGAGCTCTGGCGCAGGTCGATGCGCGCGAGATGAAAGCCGAACACGTCCACCTTGCGCCGCAGCGCGCGCAGCCGCCCCGCCGCGAGGCGCCCGGCGCCTTGCGCCTGCAGTCCGCGCTCGATGAGCGCGAGGTCGGCGTCGAGCTCCGCCGGGCCGGCATAGGCCGGCCGCGCCGCGCTCGGCGCGGGCACGGCCTCGAGCCCGCCGAGCGATCGCGCCGTCGCCGCGAGCCGCGCGTACACGCCCGAGACGATGCGCCGGTACGGCTCGTCCCTGCGGTACGGGGAATCGTCGCCCGAGGCGTCGGCCGCCGCGGCGATCTCGGGCGGCGCCGCCCGGATGCGCGTAGAGACCGAGAGCTCGCGGCCGAGCTCGTGGAGCTCCTGCAGGTAGTGCCCGAGCGCGAGGCGCGCCTGCTGCTCGAGCGCGAGCTCGAGCGTGCTGGCGCCGACGTTCGGGTTGCCGTCGCGGTCGCCGCCGATCCAGGTGCCGATGGCGAGGAACGAGGGCAAGCGCTGCGCGCCGAGCGCCGCCTCCAGCTGCGCGTAGAGCCGCGGCAGCTCCTCGAAGAAGGTGAGCCGGAAGTAGGCGAGGCCGTTGGCGATCTCGTCGGCGACCTCGAGCTTCGAGAGCCGCAGCATCGAGGTGAGCCACAGGCGCAGCACCGCGTCCTGCAGGGCCGCCTCGCGCGCCGGCGCGGCCGGCTGGGCGACGAGCCGCGCGATCTCGCGCTCGCAGTCGAGGACCGACTGGCGCTGCACCTCGGTGGGGTGCGCGGTCAGCACCGGGCTCACGCGCGCGCGCTCGAGCGAGGCGGCGAGCGCTTCGCGCCCGACGCCGGCCTCGGCGATGCGCTGCAGCGCGTGCGCGAAGGTCCCCGGGCCGCCGGCGTCTTCGCGCTGCGCGTGCGCGTCCTCCGCGATGTTGACGAGGAGCGAGAAGTAGCTGAAGGCGCGGACCACGTGCAGCGTCTGCTCAATGTCGAGCGCGTTGAGCTGCGCCTCCAGCCGGGCCCGGTCGCCTTCCGCGCGGTGGAAGCCCACGGCGCTCTGCCGGATGCGCTCGATGGTGTCGAAGATCGCCGCGCCCGCCTGCTCGCGCACGACGTCGCCGAGCAGGCGCCCGAGCAGGCGCCGGTCCTCGCGCAGCGGCTGCTCCTCCGCGTCCGCGGACAGTACGGGTGTCGACGTCATGCGCGGGTCGGTCACTTCGCCGCCGCGCGGGCCGGCAGCCGGCGTGCCAGCTCGCCGCGCAGCTCGGCGAGGATCGCGGGGCGCGCTTGCGGGAGAGGCAGCGCCCGCTCGATGCCGTCGGGTGTCAGCGCGACCAGGCGTTCCGCGTCGCCGTCGCGGTACAGCTTGAAGTATTCCTCGCCGAAGTGGCCGACCACGGCATAGGTCGTTCTCCCCTGCATGAGGGCGAAGCGTCGCGTTGCGGGTTGCGACAGGGGGATCCCGGACCAGTGCTCCGGAATGTGGGCGCCGATGCGATCCAGCAGAGTGGGCGCGATGTCGATGACGGAGGCGAGCGGACGCACCGGATAGGCGAACCGGTCGGTGTCGTAGATCAGCAAGGGGACGCGCACCACCGGGTCGAGCGGCAGTCCACCATGGTTCACCTGGCCGGATTCGCCGAGCATTTCGCCGTGGTCGCCGGTGATGGCGACGATCGCGTCCCGCAGCAGGCCCTTCGCGTCCAGGATGCGGAAGATCCTCTCGATCAGGGCGTCGGCCTGCAGGATCCCGTCGTGGTACTTGTTCGCGTAGTCCATGCTGCCCACGCAGCAGCTGGGGACGTCGCGCGAGCCCGCATCCGTCTTGTACCAGACGCGGTGCTGCGGCAGCCGCTTGCCGATCAGGTGCACCGACATCAGGTGCAGGTAGATGAAGCGCGGGGCGGGCGCGCTGAGGTCGAGGCGCGACAGCGCCTCGACGACCAGCGTGTCGTCGTTCATGTAGCCGCCGGCCATCGAGCCGTCGAAGTAGTCGTCGATGTTCAGGCCGTAGAACGAGCGCAGGCCGTAGAAATTGGCATGGTCGCCGCCGAGCAGGAAATGGTTGCTGTAGCCCAGGCGCTTCAGCGCATCGGCAAGGGCGAAGTTGCGCGTGCCGAGCTCGTGCCAGTAGCGCGACGCATGCACCGCAAGGAGGCCGCAGAGGGACTCGGTGCAGACGGAGAAGGCGTTGTCGAAGCGCGCGAGGCGACCCTCGCGCTGCAGGCGGCTGAGAAACGGCGTGTTGCGCCTGACGTGCCCATACACGTGCATCTGGTCGGCGCGCAGTGCATCGACGGTGATGAGGACCAGCGTCTTGCGGTTGAGCCGGTCCGGCACCGGGTAGCGCGCGGCGACCTCCCGGTCCGCCGCCAGCAGCGCCGGGTCCGGCGCGAAGGGCATGCTGAGCGTTCCCGGCTGGTCCTGCCGCACGAAGAAAGTCGTGATCAGCGGGTCGGGGGCGTCGCCGTACGCCGCGTTGCGGAACACCCATTGCGCGGCCAGCGCGCTGCTACCGATCACGAGCACCAGCGCCGTCGCCCGCGCGCGGTCCGTCAGCAGCAGGCGCAGCCCCGCGCCGATGGAATAAAGCTCGCGCACCACCCCCGGAGCGACGGCCAAGTAGACAAGGAGCAGGGCGAGAAACAGGCCCGCGGCGGCCGCCGGCGCAATCCAGGTCTGCATCGGCAGCGCGGCGATCAGCTCCGGCAGCTGCCAGAAGTAGGTCACGAGCAGCTCGCGCGAGACGACCTGGTTCCACGTCTCCCGGCCGATGATCAGGATCGCGTAGTAGGCGAGCAGCAGGAAATTGAGCGCGGCGAGCGTCAGCGCCGTCGCCGCGCGCACGAGGCGGGCAGGCGCCCGCGCGAGCAGCGCGAGCCCAGACCCGGCCAGGGCGAGCGCCAGAAGCCCGAGCACGATCACGACGTGGAGGAACTGGAACGGGTGATGGAGCGCCAGCAGCAGCGCCGCGACGCAGCCGAGGGCGACCGCGCCGGCGCGAAGCCGACCCGGCAGGAACAGCAGCACCAGCGCGAGCGCCGCGAGCGCGCCGTGCGGGACCAGGGCGACGCCGGTGTACTCGTAACGCCGCGCATAGAACTCGATCGCGGCCGCCGCCAGCAGGAGCCAGCACGCGAACAGACGCCGGAGCATGCCGGGTGGGGCCGCCGCCGGGTCAGCCCTTGGCGCGGGTCATGAACACCAGCCGCTCAAAGAGGTGCACGTCCTGCTCGTTCTTGAGCAGCGCGCCGTGCAGCGGCGGGATGATGGTCTTGCGGTCGTTCGAGCGCAGCGCTTCCGGCGGGATGTCCTCGGCGAGCAGGAGCTTCAGCCAGTCGAGGAGCTCCGAGGTCGAGGGCTTCTTCTTCAGCCCGGGCACCTCGCGCACCTCGAAGAACACTTCCATCGCCTCGCGCAGCAGCGATTTCTTCAGCCGCGGGAAGTGCACGCCGACGATCTTCTCCATCGTTTCCTTGTCGGGAAAGCGGATGTAGTGAAAGAAACAGCGCCGCAGGAACGCGTCCGGCAGCTCCTTCTCATTGTTGGAGGTGATGAACACGATCGGGCGCTGGCGCGCCTTGACCAGCTCCTTGGTCTCGTAGACGTAGAACTCCATGCGGTCGAGCTCGCGCAGCAGGTCGTTCGGGAACTCGATGTCCGCCTTGTCGATCTCGTCGATCAGCAGCACCACCGGCGTGTCCGAGGAGAACGCCTGCCACAGCATGCCCTTGACGATGTAATTGTGGATGTCGTGCACGCGTTCGTCGCCGAGCTGCGAATCGCGCAGACGCGACACGGCGTCGTATTCGTACAGGCCCTGCTGCGCCTTGGTGGTGGACTTGATGTGCCACTCGAGCAGCGGCACGCCGAGCGCCTTCGCCACCTGCACCGCGAGCATCGTCTTGCCGGTGCCGGGCTCGCCCTTCACCAGGAGCGGCCGCTGCAGCGTGATCGCCGCGTTGACCGCGAGCGTGAGGTCCTCGGTGGAGACGTATTCGTCGGATCCGGAGAAGCGCATTGCGGTCCCTTGGCGAAAATCGCATTATAATCGCCCGGTCTTTTTCACCTCCCACAATCCGACAACATGCTCGCTCGCCTCGCTCTTGCCGTTTCGCTCGCCGCGTTGAGCGGCGCCGCGGCGGCGCAGCAGCCCGCGGCAACCCCGACGCACGACAAGGTGTCGATGTGCATCGGCTGCCACGGCATCCCCGGGTACAAGACCGCCTATCCCGTGGTCTATCACGTGCCCAAGATCGGCGGGCAGAATCCCGCCTACCTCGCCAGCGCGCTCAAGGCCTATCGCGCGGGCGAGCGCTGGCACCCGTCGATGCGCGGCATCGCCGCCAGTCTGAGCGACGCGGACATCGCCGAGATCGCCGCCTACTACGGAGGCGCAAAATGACCCGGCTCGTGTTCGTCGCGGTCGCCCTCGCGCTGGCCGGCATCGCGCAGGCGAGCGGCAATGCCGAGGCCGGCAAGCAGAAGGCGTCGCAGGTGTGCGCCGCCTGCCACGGCCCTTCCGGCGCCCAGCCGACGGCGCCCGAGAACCCGATCCTCGCCGGGCAGCACTACGATTACCTGGTGAAGGCCCTGCAGGACTACAAGTCGGGCAAGCGCAGCAACGCCATCATGAAAGGCTTCGCCGCCGCGCTCAGCGCGCGGGACATCGAAGATCTGGCGGCATGGTTCGCCAGCCAGCCGTCGGGACTGCACTACCAGCGCTAGCCGGTCTTGCCTTTGAAGGCGCACAGGTCGCGCAGCGCGCACCGTGCGCAGTGCGGCGCGCGCGCGACGCACACATAACGCCCGTGCAGGATCAGCCAGTGGTGCGCGTGGCGCAGGAACTCGGGCGGCGTCGCCCTGAGCAGCTTCGTTTCGACCTCGTCGGGATCTTTTCCGGGCGCGAGTCCCGTGCGGTTGGCGACGCGAAAGATGTGCGTATCCACGGCGATGGTCGGCTCGCCGAAGGCCACGTTCAGGACCACGTTCGCGGTCTTGCGTCCGACGCCCGGCAGGGCCTGCAGCGCCTCGCGCGACCGGGGCACCTCGCCGCCGTGGCGCTCGACCAGCAGCTTTGACAGCGCGACCACGTTCTTCGCCTTGGTGCGGTAAAGGCCGATGGTGCGGATCAGCTCCGCCACGCGTGTCTCGCCGAGCGCCGCCATCGCTTGCGGGGTGGGGGCGGCCGCGAACAGCCGCGGCGTGGCCAGGTTCACCGACTTGTCGGTAGCCTGCGCCGAGAGCACCACGGCCACCAGCAGCTCGAAGGGCGTGCGGTACTGCAGCTCGCTTCTGGGCTCCGGATTGGCTGCCTGCAGCCGCCGGAACAGCTCGTGACGCTTGGCGGGCGTCACCGGCGCCGCGCCAGCACCGCCGCGAGGACGGCGCGCCGCCGCCTTGCGTCGCTCTGCGGTACCTGGGCCTGACGCGCGAGACGGCGCTTGCGCGCCGCTGCACGCTGCTTTGCGGCGCGCGCGTCGGCCGCCGTCCACGCGACGGGCGCGGGCACGACGTCGATGCAGTCCACGGGGCAGGGCGGCAGGCACAGGTCGCAGCCGATGCACAGCTCCGCCACGACCGTATGCATGAAGCCGCTCGCGCCGACGATGGCATCCACCGGGCAGGCGTCGATGCAGCGCGCGCAGCCGATGCAGCGCGCTTCGTCGATCAGGGCGACGGTGGCGCGCTTCATCGGCCGGTGTCGCGCGCGAGCTGCGCGTGCACGACCTTGCCCGCCCGCACCTGCACGCCGGACCGCAGGTCGGCGTCGATATCGCCCGCGGCGAGCTTGAGCGCGTAGGGCAGCAGCGCGTGCTCGAGCGCGAGGCTCGCGGTGCGCGCGCACGCCGCCGGCATGTTCGGCACGCAGTAGTGCACCACGCCTTCCTCGACGAACACCGGCGCGCTGTGCTTGGTCGGGCGCGAGGTCTCGGCGATGCCGCCCTGGTCGATGCCGACGTCGACGAGCGCCGAGCCCGGCCGCATGGCGCGCAGCATCGTGCGCGTGAGGAGCTTGGGTGACAGGCTGCCCGGGACGAGCACGGCGCCGACCACGAGGTCGGCGTCCGCCACCTCCGGCGCCGAAATCGAGAACCGGGCGCCCGGGTAACGCGCCTGCAGCGCGGCGAAACGCTGCTCGCTGCGCGCGTACACGCGGACCGCCGCGCCGATGCCGTGCGCGATGGCGAGCGCGTTCGCGCCGACGCTGCCGGCGCCGAGGATCACGACCTTGCCCGGGGCCACGCCCTCGACGCCCGGCAGCAGCACGCCGCTGCCGCCGTTGTGCTTCTGCAGGCACCAGGCGCCGACCTGGAGGGCGAGGCGTCCCGCGATCCTCGACATGGGCTTGAGGATGGGCAGGCGGCCGCCGGCTTCGCCCACCGTCTCGAAGGCGATGAAGGTCGCGCCGGAAGCGAGCGCGGCGTCGAGCAGCGCCGCGTCGGGGGCGAAGTGCTGGAAGCAGAAGATCGTCTGCTCGGCGCGGGGCTTCGCCCGCTCGGCGGGCTGCAGCTCCTTCACCTTGACGAGCATCGTCGCCGCCCACGGGTCGGCCAGGCGCGCGCCGGCCTGCGCGTAGTCGTGGTCGGCGAAGCCGCACTCGACGCCCGCGCCCGGCTCGACCGACACCGTGTGGCCGGCGCGCGCCAGCGCCTCGACGCCCGCGGGCGTCAGCGCGACGCGGTACTCGCCGTCCTTGATTTCTTTCGGCAGGCCGATATGCATTCCGCCACCAGGTCCGGGCCGCGGTAGATGAGGCCCGTGTACAGCTGCACCAGCGACGCGCCGGCTTCGAGCTTCCCGGCCGCGTGCTCTCCGCGCAGGATGCCACCCACGCCAATCAGCGATGCCTCGCCCTTGAGCGCGGCCGCGAACGCGGCGAGGGTGGCCGTGGCGCGGGCGCGGATCGGTGCGCCGGACAGCCCGCCGGCCTCGTCCGCGTGCCGCAGGCCGGCGACGCCGTCGCGCGAGACCGAGGTATTGGTGGCGATGACGGCATCCACGCCGTGCCGGCGCACCGCGTCGGCAATGGCCTGCACCTGCGCGGGCGCCAGATCCGGGGCCACCTTCAGCGCGAGCGGCACGCGGCGGCCGTGGCG
>Ga0224496_10002464_pt1 | contig 11005 bp, 6 predicted proteins | sample SF_Jul11_sed_USG_2_FD_168127 | JGI IMG/M metagenome (GOLD analysis project Ga0224496, IMG submission 168127) | Sediment microbial communities from San Francisco Bay, California, United States - SF_Jul11_sed_USGS_8_1 | ecosystem: Environmental > Aquatic > Marine > Sediment | place: USA... | reverse complement strand
AGCCCTGAGCGAATTCGATACCGAGTGCACCAAGTTTGTCCAGCACCTTCTTGGATTCCACGCGCTCCGCAATCGTTTCTATGCCCATCGCATGGCCGACAGAGCTGATAGCAATAACCATACTTTCGTCAACAGCATCTTCCGCGACATTGCGAATGAACTGACCATCGATCTTCAGGTAGTCGACAGGCAGATTCTTGAGGTATGTGAACGACGACAGGCCGCTGCCAAAATCGTCGAGCGAGAATTTGCAGCCGAGCTTTTTCAAGGTCTGCATGAAATGCACCACTCTCGACAAATTTGAAATCGCCGCAGTTTCGGTAATTTCAAAGCAGATCGCGCCCTTCGGAAGATTCTGTCTCTTGAGTTCGTCAATCACGAATTCCAGGAAACGATCCTCGCTGAGCGATGTGCCTGATAGATTGATTGCCAGGGTATAACGCGCTTCGCCTTCGTCATTGCGGTCAGCCAGTTCTGTCAGCGCCTCGTGGATCACCCACCGATCCAGGGTCGACATCAGGTTGTAACGTTCCGCTGCCGGAATAAACTGATCCGGACCAACCAGTTCGCCTTTCTCGTCACGCATTCGCAACAGGAGTTCGTAGTGGCCGCGGCTTTTCCCTGAGCGATTGCCGATGCCGATGATTGGCTGGAAGAACAGTTCCAGGCGATCCTCTTCGACCGCGCTGGTAATTCGCGACACCCACTTCATTTCCTCATGCCGCAATGAGGCGTCGCTGTCTTTATAAAGATGGACTTGATTGCGACCCATATCTTTAGCCGAATAACAGGCCACGTCAGCAGAGCTCATGACACTCGCGACATCTGCGTTCTCACCAGAAACGATGACCACACCGATTGAACAGCGCACGGTCGTAAAAGAATCCTTCCACTCAAAACGATAGCCTTCAATGGACTGGCGAATGTCTTCCGCGACCTTGATGGCACGCTCTTCATTGCAGCGCTCAAGTAAGATGCCGAACTCGTCACCACCCAGGCGTGCGAGCAAATCGGTTGAGCGAATTTTTGCCTGTATTTGCTCGGAGAGTTGCCGCAGTAATGCGTCTCCGGCCGTATGACCGAATGTATCGTTGACGACCTTGAACTGGTCGAGGTCGACATACAGCAATGCATGATTATGTTCCGCATTGTCCCGGATGCTGTCCAACGCGGCAAACAATCGATTCTCGAACTCGCGGCGGTTGATTAATCCCGTCAAGGTGTCATGTGATGCCTGGTAACTCAGCTGGCGGAACAAACGTGAATCCTTGCTGACGTCGTGAAACACCATCACCGAACCAATAATGTTACCTATCCTGTCCCGAATCGGAGCCGCCGAGTCCTGAATCGGCACCTCGTCCCCCGTCCTGGTGATCAGGATCGAATTGTCGGCGAGCGTAATTACCCGGCCTTCCTTGAGGCAGCGAATAACCGGATTCTCAACCGTCGCCCGCGTGTGCTCATTGACAAGCATCATGATGTCGGTGACAGGAACGTTTCGCGCACTGCGCATATCCCAGCCAGTGAGATCCTGGGCGACCGGGTTGATGTAGTCGACCTTGCCGTCCGCATCTGTCGTGATAACGCCGTCGCCAATGGACTGCAGTGTTACCTGTGCACGTTCCTTCTCTTCAAATATTCGCGTTTCTGCGCGTTTACGTTCAGTGATGTCGGTGATCGTTCCTTCATGTGCCACGATAACGCCGTTTTCGTCCTTGATTGCGCGCGAGTTTTCCAACACGACAATCTGGACGCCATCTTTGCGGCGCAAACGGTATTCGAAGTTCTTCACAACCCCCTGCGCCTCGAGGCGGGCGAATACCCGTTCGCGATCGATTGGGTTCACATACAACACTGTCGTCTTACCGATGGCCTTTAAATCCTCGACGCTTTCATAGCCAAGCATCTCGATCAGTGCCGGGTTAGCTGCAATTATCTCTCCGTCACGCGAAGCAATATATACGCCGTCAACGACGTTTTCGAAAAGACCTCGATAACGCGACTCACTGCTGCGCAACCTGTCCTCGTCCTGCTGTCGTTTAATAGCGATTCCAGCCAAACGTGCCATACCACTGAGCTTGTCGAGTTCATCTGTCGTCGGAGCACGCGGCTCATCAAGATACGTGTCCAGTGTGCCTACCACTCGTCCAGCCGCACCATAGATCGGGAACGACCAGGCAGCATTGATGCCAGCCTGGGCGGCCGATTTCCGCTTGCCCTCCCAGGCCGAATCTTTCTTTATGCTTTTGGTGATACGGTCCTGGCTGTGATAAGCCGCCGCGCCGCAGGTAAGGCCATCGACTTCAACTTTGACGAAGTCGAGGCACAGCTTGAACTTCTCGGGCAAGCTCGGTGCCTGTGCAACCGACAGCGTATGGCTATTGGCATCGAGTATCATGATCGCGGCTTTGAAATCGCTGCCGAGCTTCTCGACGAAACGACAGATGGCGCGCAAGGTTCGATCATGTGGCGTACTTGACGCGATCATCTCAAGAACCTTGTTTTGTGCGTATGCCAGCGCTTCTTCGCGCTTGCGTTCTGAGATGTCAGTAATACTGACCCGGATCAGCCGCCGTTCATCTGACGGCAATTGACTGAAGCGCACCTCACAGGGGAATTCGCGTCCGGTTGAATCCTGGTGCGTCCATTCGAAGGTCGGGTGCTCGCCCTTGAATACACGGTCCACATAACCCCTGCGGATTCCAAATGACGGCGTGCCGTCAGGTTGCGTTGTTGGACTGATCGCTTCCGGGCCCACGGTAAGCAATCGGGCACGAGCCAAATTGAACAGGATGCAGGCTTTATCGTTGGCGTCTGTGAACCGGTTCTGATCGACATCAAAAACGATGATCGCCTCAGGCGCGTTTTCGACGAGTGCGCGATAACGACCTTCATTCTCGCGAAGGGCGGTCTCGGACAATTTACGATCGGTAATATCTCGCAAGCTGATGACGAAAATTTCGCCGTCGAGCGTCGCGACGCTGCTGGCATTGACCTCTGCAACGAATCGCTCACCATTCGCGCGCACGGCATCCAGTTCGCCCCCTGCAAGGTCAACATTGGTAGCTTCGAGATTGGACGTGTACGGCGCGAGGAATTCGCTGACGCACTGATTATTGGCGCCAGGCAGGAGAGCGGAAATCCTGGAACCGATAATCTGCTCTTTCGTCAATTTGAAGTAGCGCGAGCAGACCTTGTTGCAGTTTTGGATGATGCCGTCGGCAGCAACGGACAGAAGCCCTTCGCCGACGCTGTCAAAAATCGCCTCAATGGGGGTTAGATTAGTGGACTGGGTAGCGACCTGCACCGACTGCGTAATGGTCGCCTCCATTTTGTCATAATGCTGGTCGATCAATGACAGCAGCTCGACGAAGTCCGGCTTGGTTAGGCCGGATGCTACCGTGGCGGCCTTGATCTTGTCCCGTAAGTCCTTTTGCATTGACCAGCGTCCTACAGCTTGGTCAACGACTCTAGATTATCCGCCCGGTTTTGATCTGTGACGCAAATTCAATTCTGGAAAATTTTTTGGGAATTTTTTCCCTTTTTTGGATATAAAGTCACTGTCACCGTATATCCAAATTAAGGTGACAGTGACCTTATATCTGGCCTAGTCACCGGTCAGAACCCGCACCGCTTCGCCGTTTTCGTCCTCTTGCAGCTCGCCGTGTTCCTGCATTTCGCGTGGTGCGCTGCCGACCTGGATGGGAATGGCCATACCCGTGGACACCGTGCCGTCCTCAGTTTCGACGGACGCGCTGACGTTGAGATAGAACCGCCCCTCTCGCTGTGGAATGACCGTGACCCGCTGTTGAAACGCCTCTTCATTTTCCGCTAGCTCCATGCGAACACTGTCGGGCTGAGACTCGGCGAACATCATCGATGTCGCATCGTTAATTCGATAGTCGAGTGTCATCGGACGCACTGGCAGTGCCGAAGTAACGCGCAGGTCAACCGTCACCGGGCTACCCACGATAGGCGTACCGATGATTCGGTAGCTGATGGCGTATGGGGAACCCGGTTTTGCAACCGTTCCATCATACGGATCCTCGCTCGCCTTTAGCGCTGCCTTCTCCTCTTGCGCAATTGTCGTCGAGCTCGACTGATCGTCACCACACGCCGCCAGCGCCAGCAGGGCCAGCGCGGAGAATATGCTGAGTGTCATTCTGGTCATTACTATTACCTTGGTTGGGTGAGCACTCTATCGGCTCACTGAAACATCAAAACAAACCTGTGACGGGAATCCTGCAGCGCGTGAGTCATCGACGTGTCGCCATTCCTGGAGGCGCAATATGTATGTACCGGCGCTCATTGTTGGCGTCGTAAAAATTTCCGAGGCATTGCCGTCGTCGGTGCTGGTGGCAAACGGAAACCACCACTGCGGTACTGCGCGATGCAGGAACAAGTCCGGATCGCTGTCGTCCCGCGGCGGATCGTCGCCTGTCGTGGTGGTGGCTGTTGGCGCCGGATTTGCAGTCGCTGTGATCGTATAGCTGTCTGTGCTCGTCGTGGTAAATCGAAAATGCCTGAACATGCCGAACTTGTTCTCACTGTCACCGTCTGCGAAGTCCGCAAAATAGTCGTTATTGAGGCATACATTGACCGGGGCTGCATCGACAAAGAGCTCGGTATACGGCGGAAGGATATCCCGGCCCTGACTATAAGTACCGTTCGTCGGTGCCGTGGTCTGGCTGTCGCCCCAGATATCGACGCCTGCGGCTGTATCAACGTTGATTCGATTGAGCTGCCCATCCACGAAGGCCAGATCGGTAGCATTGAGCATGGGTCGCAGTCCCGCGGCAAACGTAAACATCGTCGTAAATGACCCAACAGTTCTTTGCGGCCCTACCATCGTTTCGTAAATGGGCCCGAATCCGATTGACCCTGTGTCGTTGCCGTTATCGGTTCCCGTGTCCCAGAGGTCATAGATGAGTTTGCCGACGGACAACTCGTTGAACCAGCCGACGAGACCGATATTTTGCGATTCCCAGTTAATGCCGAAGCCGCTGGTCAGTAGGTTCGGTCCACTGGTATCGCAGTACACGGGGTTATCCAAAGCAATCGCTGCCAGAGCGCTTGCGAAGCCTTCGCCAAACGCAACCCGGGGATCCAGCGGATCGCCGATGAAGTGGTTGCCGCCGAAGCTATCCGAGCGCGAAAAAACGTCCTCAAAATAGTGGCCCCACTCGTGAATGGAAACGTGATCGTCGAATTCTTCTGTGTCGACGTTCGCATCGCCGAGCATATAAAGACCACGATTTGTATAAAAGGTCGTTGACAGTTCGCCGGCATCGACGTCGGTCGGACTTGTGAGTGTATTGTTGACACTCCAGTAAACGTCAAGATTCGGGAACACGGCGTTACTGTCAACCTCAGTCACCATCGTCATCGCATCCAGTATCGAGTCGAGAATCGCAAACGGTGCAGCAGCGCGTGTGCCTGTGTAGGAGCTTCCGCCCCAACCGGTCCGGGCTACGAAGTTGTTGTCACTGTTGTCAGCGACACCCGTGTTGAACTGCGGCCAACGAACTATATAAATCGGTCGTTGTGTAAGCGGCGATCCTATGTTTGAAGTGTTGTCCCGAACTTCAACATTCCACGTCGCCGGCGAACCGTCAGCCAACACAGCTCGTGCCTGAACCTGTACATCCTGATTCGCATCGATATTGGTAAAGGAATAGGAACCGTCGTTGCCGGTTACCGAAGATGCCAGTACCACGGTTGGATTGGATGCATCCACCAGTTCAACCGTCGCGCGGCGAATCGGTTTCAGTACCGGATTATTCAGATTCAATCCATTGCAATTGTTATTCGGATTCACCCATTCAAATTCGAGTGTGCCGGAGACAGTCACGGCGCTCAGCGCCTCTTGAATCGTGATCTCCACCGTGTCCGTGCTGAAGTCCGTACCATCGTCAACCGTAAGTTGAAACGTCAGGACTTCCGGCGTCGCCGCGGCGACATCCGGCGACGTAAAACTCGGCGATGCTACCGTCGCATTTGACAGGGCAACATTCGGACCGCCCGTTTGCAGCCATGCATGCGTGATTGCATCACCATCGGGATCCAGGGACGCGGTACCATCAAGATTGACCGTAGTAAGCTCTGCGCGGGTTTGATCCGGCCCGGCGTTCGCTACCGGCGGTGAGTTAATGCCCAGACCCACATCGTTGACGACGACGTTCATGGTGTCGCTGGCGCTCGCAGTCCCGTCACTCACTGTCAGCCGAAACGTCAATGTGGTCGGTGTGTTGACAGCCGTAACGTCCGGTGCATCAAAATTCGCCTGCGCGGTATTGGCATTGGTGAGGGCGACGACCGCGCCGGCTGTCTGTGTCCATGCGTAGCTCAACGTAGTGCCGGCATCCGGATCCGAGGATCCACCGCCGTCAATCGTCACGGCCGCAAATTCACTGACCGTCTGATCGGCGCCCGCGACGGCGACCGGTGATCGATTACCCGATCCACCCGAAGAGTCGCCCGAGCCCCCGCTGCTGCAAGCCGATACCGCCAGCGAAGCGATCAGCGGCAGCAAAAACTTGCCTGGTTTCAAATCTTTCAACATATTCATCGTCTTGCCCAAGACTGACCCGATAATACCTGCGAAACCTGAGCGCGAAAACCGGCGCAGGCGTCCGATTTTTGCGACATTTCAAACTGTTAGATCACAGATTAGAGTGCGATCCAGGTCCGTATTCCGCCCACAAGTATTGTTAAACTTCGTCCCTCGAAACAGCTCAGGGTTCACAATTTCTGCGGAAAAGCGCAGGCTAGAGTAATTAACTGATGAAAAACAACAAGATACTGGTTACGGGCGGAGCCGGGTATATCGGCAGCCACGTCGCTCGGCAACTCGGCCTGGCGGGCGAAGACCTGGTGACACTGGACAACCTGTCGACGGGTTTCGAGGCTGCCGTGACCACCGGCACTTTTATTGCCGGTGACACGGGCGACGCCGCCCTGCTGGAGCGGATATTCAGCGAACACAAGATCGATACGGTGATGCATTTCGCCGCACATACGGTCGTCCCCGAGTCGGTTAGCGATCCGCTCAAGTACTACCGCAACAACACCGCCTCGAGCCGGACATTGCTCGAAGCATCGGCCAGTCACGGCGTCAGGAACTTTGTCTTTTCGTCCACGGCAGCGGTTTATGGCATTCCCGCTGGCGGCCAGGCCTCGGAAGAGTCGCCGACGCAGCCGATCAATCCTTACGGCACGTCCAAACTCATGACCGAGTGGATGCTCCGCGATCTCTCGGCGGCGGGAGGGCCCAGGTACGTCGCGCTGCGTTATTTCAACGTGGCAGGCTGTGAGCCCGGTGGCTCGATAGGACAGTCCACGCCGAAAGCCACCCTCCTCGTGAAGGTGGCCTGCGAAGCGGCGACCGGACGGCGCCCCGGCGTGTCGATATTCGGTACCGACTTTCCCACACCCGACGGCACAGGTTTGCGCGATTACATCCACGTTGAAGACCTGGCGACCGCGCACCTCGACGCTTTGCGCTACCTGCGCAAGGGTGGCGAATCGACCGTGCTCAACTGTGGCTACGGCCATGGCTACAGCGTGCGCGACGTGCTTGCCGCCGTTGAGAAAGCCAGTGGCAGTCCGCTCAAAATCAGGGAAGAAGCCCGGCGCGCCGGCGATCCGCCCGAGCTGATTGCAGTCGCCGATCGCATCCGGAAAATTCTGGGCTGGACACCCAAATACAATGACCTCGATACTATTGTCCGTACCAGCCTTGAGTGGGAACGAAAAATTGCCGCCCGCGACCCCAGCGCCTACTGGGCAGCGTAGACCTTCACGATGAGATTCCCCCGCCCACGATCGCTCAACGGACTGATACTGGTCGGCTTCGGCCTGGTTGCACTGCCGTTGCTGATTGCCGTGATCTGGGCACTCGTGAACCTGGATCGTGTTACTGAGCAAAGTGAACAGCTTGTGTTCACGGGTGTTGCTGCCGCTGAAAACAATCGGCGCATGAATGAGCAGCTGATTTCGCTGGAACGTGTGGCCCGCCAGTACCAGGTATTGAAGAATCCAGCCAGCCTGCAACTTATGTCGCAGGACTTGCAGACTTTTGAATCCCTGCTAAATGCCATGGCGCCGCTGATTGCGGAGGTCGACGCGACGACGCTCGCTGATACGCTAAGCAAGGAGGCTCGTGCGATCATCGTCACGTTGTCGCAAAACTCGTCCGATGATGCCGCACTAGACACAGCGATTGCGCGATTCGCACCGCTGCGGCAAAGCCTGTCCGTCCTGACCGGCGAACTGACGGCACACGTCGACAGCAAATTGTCAGTGCTGCAGGAAACTGCACGCAATGCACGCCGCGTATCGGCCTGGCAGGTTGCCGCTCTGGTACCCGGCACCCTGATTCTTGTCCTGATATTCACATTGCTGGTGGCGCGCCCAATTCGTCAGATCGACCTTGCAATCGGGCAACTGGGTGCCAGCGGATTTTCCAAGCCGATACAGATCAAAGGTCCGACTGACTTGCAGCGCCTGGGCCGCCAGCTCGAATGGCTGCGCCTGCGCCTCCTGGAACTCGCGCAGGAGAAGAACAAGTTTCTCCGCCACATGTCTCACGAACTCAAAACACCACTCGCCAACATTCGCGAGGGCACTGAATTGCTCCTCGACGGCTCGGTCGGCGAACTCGATAGCCCGCAGCGCGAAGTCACTGACATCCTGCGCATGAATGGATTGAAATTGCAGCAGCTTATCGAGAACTTGCTGAGTTTCAGTGCCTGGCAGGCGAAGAGCGAAGTTTTGACCCTGTCGGACTTTGAACTCAGGAAGCAGGTCATTTCCATTGCACGGGCGCAGCGATTGGCCCTGAAAGCGGCAAATATCCAGTTAAAACTGGAAGTTGATGACATTATTGTGAACGCGGATCAGGATAAAATTCGCACCGTGCTGGATAATCTCCTGTCAAATGCAGTCAAATTCACGCCCCGTGGCGGATTTATAACGATTCGGGCACATCGATTGCCGAGCGCCTTTGTGCTGGAGTTTGGTGATACAGGCCCGGGAGTACCTGAAGAAGAGAGGCCTCGGATTTTTGACGCCTTCTTCCAGGGTAAGCGTAAACAGGGTGGGCAGGTTGGCGGCACGGGCATCGGGCTGTCGGTGGTGCTGGAGTGCGTCCAGGCACACAATGGTTCCGTTGAATTAATCAACTCGGAAGAATTTCCGGGTGCACATTTCAGAATACACATACCGCAGAAGCGGCACGTGGGACAACATAGACTGGCAGCAAATGGCTAAAGTCACGACGAAAACAGGTGTACGAACATTCGCGATGGCGGTATCGGCCGCCGCCTTGTTGTCAGGTTGTGGCCAGACCTCGGACTGGATCAAAGGACGAATCGATTCAAGCGCGAGCGAGCCCGAAATCCTCGGCGCGCCTGAGATCGAGGTCTATATCAGCGAGCTCGGCAGAATTGCGGGCGGCGATCCTGCGGCGCAGGCTGAGATTTATGCTGACGCTGCAGCGGCCGCTAAGCTCACGCCGAACGCATCGACCAATTTGCGCTTTGGGCTCGTACTTGCTATTCCCGGTCACCCCGAATCGAACCCGGAACTGGCGCAAAGCATCTTGCGTGAAGTTCTGGCGCAGACCATTTTATTGACGCCAGCCGAAATTTCGCTGGCGGTCATTCATCTCAATAGTGTCGAACGGCAGATCATCGCCAATTTCGAGACGGAGCGCTTGCGCGCTTCAACGTCGCGCGCCGCGCAATCACAACAGCAGGCGACCGCCCAAAGGCTCGCCGCGGCGGAAGCGGAGAACCGGCGGCTATTGAGAGAGCTTGAAGAAGCCGAGCAAAAGCTTGAGGCAATCACCTCTATCGAGCGCTCGATCCGCGAGCAGGAATGATCTAATCTGTGCCAACTTAGAGTCCCATGCGACATAATCCGATATGACCAACAAGAAGTCCCAGTTCAGCGGCAAGATCCTCCTCGTCGACGACGATCCGGGTCTGCTGCGCCTGCTGAGTATCCGGCTCCGTGCAGAAGGTTACGACGTCGAAGCTGTCGAGTCCGCGCATAACGCCCTGGCGGTCCTGAATCGATTCAGTCCGGATCTCGTGATCACAGACCTGCGCATGGACAAGATGGACGGTATTGGGCTCCTGAAAGAGCTGCAGACGCGTTCACCGGGACTGCGTGTCGTCATTATTACGGCACATGGCACGATTCCGGACGCGGTAACGGCAACCCAGCACGGGGCTTTCGGGTTCCTGACCAAGCCCATCGACAAAGACGAACTCATGACGCTCGTGGAACGGGCATTGAAGGTTTCGGGTTCGGTCGACGTTGACGAGGACTGGGCGTCCGCGATTATTACGCGCAACCAGGCGATGAAAGAAGTCATACAGCAGGCCAAGATGGTTGCCGCAACTGATGCTCGCGTTTTGATTACGGGCGAGAGCGGCACGGGCAAGGAACTGCTCGCGCAGGCAATTCACAAAGCAAGCGATCGACGCAATAAACCGTTTGTCGCTATCAACTGCAGTGCAATGGCAGAGAACCTGCTCGAGTCAGAATTGTTCGGTCACGAGAAAGGCGCATTCACAGGTGCGACTCGCAGTCACGAGGGCCTGTTTCAGGCAGCAGAAGGCGGCACCCTGATGCTCGACGAAATTGGCGATATGCCCATGCGACTGCAGGTCAAGTTGCTGCGCGTGTTGCAGGAGAGCCAGGTACGTCCGGTAGGCAGCACCGAGGCGCTGGATATCGATGTGCGCGTGATCTCGGCAACGCACAGGGACCTGCAGGAACTGATGGGCCAGGGTCGATTTCGCGAGGATCTTTATTACCGTTTGAACGTGGTCAATATCCGCTTGCCGGCACTGGACGATCGCCGCGAAGACATACCCATGCTGGTCGCACATTTCCTGCAACAGATATCGCGAGAATCGGATCAGGAAAGAAAGGTTTACGCGCCGGAAGCTGTCGAGATGCTGGTCACGGCGGAGTAGCCCGGCAATGTGCGTCA
>Ga0224496_10002463_pt1 | contig 11006 bp, 12 predicted proteins | sample SF_Jul11_sed_USG_2_FD_168127 | JGI IMG/M metagenome (GOLD analysis project Ga0224496, IMG submission 168127) | Sediment microbial communities from San Francisco Bay, California, United States - SF_Jul11_sed_USGS_8_1 | ecosystem: Environmental > Aquatic > Marine > Sediment | place: USA... | reverse complement strand
TCCCAGTTCGCGACAACGATGTACAACGCGGTCTTCTGGGGCGGCTATACCGACGTCACGCACAAGCCGCACAGTATCTATTTCTCGCGTTATCCCGAGGGTATCGAAGCGACTCTGGACTATCCCTCGATCGACCTCGCCTTCCGTAACCAAACCGACGGTGCGTTGTATATCAAGACCGAATACTCCGACACCTCGCTGACGGTGAAGATCCTTGGCAGAAACGGGGGTCGGACGGTAGCCGGCGAACAACGCAACGGATCGACGAACCTGACCGTGGTCTCGGAGGGTGATCCCTCGACGGCGATACGGGTTTCGGCGACGGTCTCAGACCGGTACGGCTTCACATCGCCCGACACCGTGTACCAGGCCAACCCCGAAATCGAGCCGGGGACGTCCGACACAATCGAGTCGGGCCTTGAGGGCTGGTCGGTCAAAGTAACCCGGGTCCTTACCTATCCCGACGGCACCACCACGTCGCAAGAATGGGTGGCGCGTTATCGATCGAGACCAGTGATCGTTGAAGTTCACCCTTGTGACATCCCGAAGGGTAATGAGGGCTATACCGGAAGTCCCTGCCCCACGACAACGACGACCACCGTTCCGCTAGCAACCACGACAACGACGGTGGCTCCGACAACTACGACGGCTCCCTAGAAACCGCGCTATTCGACTTGCGGGCCTTTGTTTGAGTCATAGACAACAAAGAAATCGCGGATTGCGCCAGAGACGACGTCAAGCGCAGCCTCATCCCACCCTGACGGACGCTCCACCGACACTACATTCGAGTAGACGTATACGTTCGAGAGCACACGATCTTCGGCAAACAACCTTACTGCGAGAAGGGCTGGAAACGTGACTCCCGCCCCGGCCTGAGCGGCGGAAGAGAAGGCTTCACCGTCCTGGCCTCCCAGGCTCCGATCGGTATCGAAAAGGGCAACCCGGCCAATAACCGTCGGTGAAGAAACGCTGATTGTCTGGCCCATGATTATCCCTTCGTGCTGTGCGACTTTAGCGCCGCCGTTTGGAAGCGCCGCCGCGTTCGCCTATCCGATGTAACTTCATCAGGTTGGTCGATGCCTGCTGGTTGGGCGGTGTGCCAGCGACCATCACCACTCCCTGGCCCACTTCGCACATCCCGCTCTTTTCCAAATGCTTCTCGGCGCTCGCCAGCATAAGGTCGGTGGAGTCCCGCCGTTCGGCCATTTGCGGTTGAACTCCCCAGTAGGCCGCCATCCTTCGATACGTACTCGGTTCGGCCGTGAATGCCACGATGTCAGCTGCGGGACGGTATTTGGACAGCAGACGGGCAGTGCTGCCTGATTCGGTAAACGCCGCGATGACCTTTAAGTCCAGGTTCTCTGCGGCTTCGACAGCCGCCTTGGCTGTTGCCGAAGCAAAGGTTCGGTGAGACTCGAGGAAATCAACCGACTCAGTCACGGCTTTCTCGGCTTCAACACAGATACGAGCCATGTATTCGATCGTCTCGACGGGGTACTTCCCCACCGCCGTTTCTCCGGACAACATGACGCTATCGGTCCCGCTCATGACAGCATTGGCGACGTCGGTAACCTCGGCCCGGGTCGGGCGGGGCGAATTCGTCATCGATTCGAGCATTTCGGTTGCGGTTATGGACAGCCGTCCCGCCGCATTCGTCCGGTTGAGGATGTCCAACTGAACTCTCGGCAGAGTCTGCAGAGGCAGTTGAACCCCTAAATCACCGCGGGCCACCATGGCCCCGAACGCCTCGCTGAGAATGTCATCGAGGTTCTCATAAGCTTTGGCGAGTTCGATCTTGGCTATGACGGGAACTCCTCCTGCCAGCTTGGCCACCTGAGCAACATCATCACCCGAACGGACGAACGACGCGGCAACATAGTCGACCCCGAGTGAGCGACCGAACTCCAGGTCGGCTTCGTCTTTGGGAGTAACCGACGGCACTTTCAACGATGTCGCCGGAAATGCCACACCTTTGTGATCGGACAGGTGGCCGCCTGTCGTGACGCGGGCTAGCAAAGAATCGACGCCGACTTCTTCTACAACCAACCGGATGAGGCCATCGGCGAGGAGGACATCTTCTCCAACGCCGACGTCTTCCATCAAGTACTCGTAGTCGATGGGAACCACCCCATCGGATCCCAATTGAGTTCCGGGGACCAGTCGCACCCTCGCTCCGACCACCATCTCGATCGGTCCGTCCGCGAATACACCTACCCGGACTTTCGGGCCCTGAATGTCTTGCAGAATCGCCACCGGTCGACCGTGATGATCGGCGGCCTTGCGGACCCAATCGGCCATCTGAGTGTGGGTGTCGTGCTTGCCGTGAGAGAAATTGAGGCGGGCTACGTCGAGTCCTGCACCAACGAGGTCGATGATCACCTGTTGGCTCGCCACCGCCGGGCCCATGGTGGCAACGATCTTGGTTCTGCGCATTGCGACACCTTACCGCAGTTCCCTTCGGCGCCTGAGCCGCGTTAGTGTCATCGCTATGAGATTTGGAGCTTTTGTACCGCAGGGCTGGCGGTTGGATCTTGCCGGCATCGACAGATCAGATCATTGGCCGACCATGCACAGCGTGGCAACCTCGATCGAAGCCGCCGGCTACGAGTCGCTATGGGTCTATGACCATTTTCACACGGTTCCCCTACCAACCCAGGAGCCGACCTACGAGGCCTGGACTTTGATGGCTGCTCTCGCAGCTACGACTTCAACGGTCCGACTCGGGCAGATGTGTACCTGCAACTCGTACCGGCCTCCCGCCTACCTGGCCAAGGTGGCGGCGTCGATCGATGTGATCTCGAACGGTCGGCTGGAAATGGGCATTGGAGCCGGCTGGTACGAACACGAGTACATCGGTTATGGCTATCCCTTTCCCAAGCCGTCCATTCGCATCGGCCAGCTTCGCGAGGCCGTGGAGATCATGCGTGCCTTGTGGACAGAAGACGAAGTCGATTACGCCGGGGAGCACTACCAGCTCAGTGGCGCCATTTGCTCGCCAAAACCAGTCCAGGAACCCCATATCCCGCTGTGGATAGCCGGCGGCGGGGAGAAACTCACGCTACGGGCGGCCGCTCAACACGCCAGCTACACCAACTTCGGCGGCTCGCCTGAAGAGTTCATCCGCAAGTCGGAGATCCTCGCCGACCACTGTCACGAGGTCGGGACCGACTACTCGGCGATTGTTCGATCTAGCAACCTGAACATCATTTGTGCTCCCACTGAGAGCGAAGTCGCCGAGCGGATCGACCAGGCGGTCGCCCGACTGGTGCCGCTAGTCGGCGCAGAAGTTGCCGAGAGCGCCCGGCGCAATGTCGAGCCGATGTCGGGCACCCCTGACCAGATCCAGGAGAAGCTCAAGCCGTGGAGGGATGCGGGGGTTGCCTACATGATCGTCAACTTCCCGGACGCCGCCTACGACACATCCGGCCTGGAGCTCTTTGCCAACGAAGTGGCCGGTTTTAGCCAGCGCTAGCCGCCCCAAACGGAACGGTCGGCCCGATTGGCATCAATCGGCCTGTTGGTATCAATCGGCGACGACAACCTGGCCCCAAAAAGCTACATAGCCCTTGATGTTCGCGGCGGCGTCGCTGGGGTCGCGGTACGCCCAGGCGGTGGCGCGGGCAACCGCCCCAGGAACCGTCACGTCGTAGTAGCTGGCCGTACCCTTCCAATGGCACACGGTCGTCTTCGTTGCCTCGGTGAAGTGATCAAACTTGACGGAGGCCGGTGGGAAGTAGTGGTTCCCTTCGACAATGACAGTTTCGTCGCTGCTGGCGATGACGGTTCCGTTAAGGGTAGCGGTAGCCATATGGATGCTTTCGGTCGGGTATCTCGGTAACGCTTGCATCCCTGTCCACTATTCCCGCTGGTCCGATATGGGGTTGGGCCGCCAGCAACGCCACTAACGTCTCCACATGCTGATCGGTATTCCCATTCGGAGCTTCGCCACTGCCAAGGAGCGGCTTTCCGAACACCTCACTCCTCCCCAACGCCGGGAACTCGCAGTCCAGCTAGCCGACCACGCGGCTGCCACCACATCCACGCTGTGTGACGTGATTGTCGTTACCGGCGATCGCGAGGTACGCCAATGGGCACAAGCGCGATCACTCCCGACCCTCGACGATGGCGGCTCCCTTGACGGGGCCGGGCGGGCGGTCGTGGATCAGCGTGGCAATGCGGCTTGGGGGGTCCTTCACGCCGACTTGCCAACCCTCTCGATAGCTGATCTGAAGGCAGCGCTGGCCGGGTTCAGCGACCGGGGATGCGCCATCGCTCCGTCGTGGGACGGCGGAACCAGTCTCATCATGTCCCGGGGGAGTTTCCACTTCGCCTACGGACCAGGCAGCTTCCAACGGCATTTCGGCCAGCGTCCATCAGCGGCGGTCATTGTCAGAGCAGGGCTGGCTCTCGACGTCGACGAACCGGAACACCTGGGTTGGATGAACGACGTTAAACTCGCCCGATGACCACGAATATCTACTCTCCCGCCCGTTTGTTCGATTCGCAGGAAGGGATTCCTACCCCGGCACGCGCCTTGACGATCGGCGCGCACCCCGACGACGCCGAGTTCGGGGCAGGCGGCACCCTGGCCAAATGGGCGGCAGCGGGGTGTCACATCACCATGCTGGTGGTTTCTGACGGATCGAAGGGCACCTGGGATCCCGACCTCGATCCGGAGCTACTGATCGCCGCCCGGCAAGCCGAACAACGACGGGCTGCCGATCGGCTCGGCGCGACAGATGTCGTGATGCTCGACCATGTCGACGGGGAAATCGAAAACTCTGTTGCGCTACGCCAGGAATTGAGTTTTTGGATTCGGACGGCGCGACCCGACGTGGTGCTGTCGCATGATCCGTGGAAGCGCTACATGCTTCATCCCGATCATCGGGCTACCGGCATGGCCGCCATCGACTCGATCGTCGCTGCCCGCGACCACCTGTTCTTTCCGGACCAACTGAACGAAGACGTGACCAAGCACCGCCCCTCCGCAGTCCTACTGTGGTCGGCCGATGAGATCGACTACTGGGAAGACATCAGCGCAACGTTCGACATCAAGATCGCCGCGCTTCTTGAGCATTCGACCCAGGGTCCCACGACCATGGCCAGTGCTCAGGAAAACGACGACGCCCGCCAAGAGTTCGTAACAAAGCTCCGCGTTTGGTCGGCAAGCATGGGTGAACCGGTAGGGCTCGGCGCCGCCGAGGGCTTCAAGCGACTTTCACCGTAGGCGTTTAGTAGATCGCTTGCGACGTATCGGGGTCAAAGAAATGCAACTTCGCCGTATCCACGGCCAGCCGGATGTCGTCGCCCAGAGCCGGAGCAAAGTCAGGGTTGATGCGAGCCACAAATTTAGTGGTGCTGCCGAGCGTCGACTCGTCGGCGCCTTCATCGGCGAGCAACTCCCGGATGTCCTGGGTCACCACGGGGCGCGAGTCATACTCGAAATGAACGAACGCTTCAGAACCGAGCTGTTCCACCAGTGACACCTTCACCGGGACGTCACCTTCGGCGCCGATTGCTGCCGCTGCCTCGAATGCTTCGGGGCGGATACCCAGCACGATTTGCTTGCCGGCGTAGGCGGCGAGCCCGGGCCGAGCCGCGACGTTCTGGCTGTCAAGACGCAAGACACTGTCCCCGAACGTAGCTGCCATGCCATCTCCCGAATCGGTGAGATCGGCATACACAAGGTTCATCGATGGCGAACCAATGAAACCTGCGACAAAAAGATTCACCGGTTCGTCATAGAGCTCACGAGGGCTGGCGGCTTGCTCAATAATCCCCTTGCGCATGACCGCCACCCGGTCGCCCATCGTCATCGCCTCGACCTGATCATGGGTGACATATACGGTGGTCGTCTTCAGACGAGCATGAAGCTGGCCCAGTTCTGACCGCATTTGGACCCGTAGCTTGGCGTCAAGGTTCGAGAGGGGCTCATCCATGAGGAACGCGGCCGGTTCACGCACAATTGCCCGACCCATCGCCACTCGCTGACGCTGGCCACCCGAAAGGGCCTTAGGCTTGCGCGGGAGGTATTCGGTGATCTCAAGGACCTTGGCGGCCTCCTCGACGCGGCGGGTGATTTCATCTTTTGGCATCTTGCGCAGCTTCAGACCGAACGCCATGTTGTCGAAAACAGTCATATGCGGATAAAGGGCGTAGTTCTGAAAGACCATCGCAATATTGCGATCTTTGGGCGGAATATCGTTTACGACCGTGTCGCCGATTTTCATCGTGCCCTCGGTAATGTCTTCGAGGCCGGCAATCATCCGCAGGAGGGTCGATTTGCCACATCCAGAGGGACCCACGAGCACCATGAACTCACCGTCATTGATTTCAAGGTTGACATCGGTCAGCGCCCGGGTACCCCCCTCATAGATCTTTCCAATCCCATCCAGGCTGATAGATGCCATCATTCCTCCAAAAACTGCGATCGACTGCATAACAAATTACCATGATCAAGACCAGCATGAAGGGTGAGGGTTCGTGAACGGAAATGTTGTCGTAATAACGGGAGGCACTGGCAGCCTCGGAACGGCCCTCGCCAAGCGACTCGCCGCCGCCGGTTCCTCGCTGGCCGTCACCTATTTGATACCCGAAGAAGCCGAACAATTCGAGGCAGATCTCCAACTCGACGAATCGCGTCTGCTTCTCAAGCGGGTCGACGCTACGTCTGCCAGCGGACTCACAGAATTCGTGAGCAAAGCGTCCGCCAAGTTCGGGAACGTCAACGGACTGGCTGCTCTCGTGGGAGGTTGGGCAGGCGGTCGCGATATCGACGAAACCGACGACGTTCGCCTGGAGCGCATGTTGGACCTGAATCTCCGGTCGGCCTTTTACGCGGTCCGAGCGGTAACCCCGTTCCTCAAAGCGAACGGATCGGGTCACATCGTCCTCGTCGGTAGTCGCGGCGCCGACGACGGACCATCCGGCCAAGCAGCCTTCAATATTGCCAAGGCCGGTGTGGCCGCCCTGGGCAGGTCAGCCGCCTCCGAGCTGAGCGACTTCGGCATCAACACCAACGTGGTCCAGCCGTCGGTCATCGACACGCCTGCCACCCGTAGAGCGGTCCCGTTTGCGGACTATGTCAGCTGGCCAACACCCGATGAGATTGCCGCAGTCATCGAGTTCCTCCTGTCAGACGCTTCGAGCGTCATGTCGGGTGCCACGTTGCCCGTCTACGGCAACACCTGATCAGGGTTCACCGATTTCAGCAACCACCGCCGAGTAACTGTGTAGGTATGAGGTCCCGGCCACCGGGCCGATTTCTGCTGAGCTGATCATCCCAACCAAAGCGGCTGGTTGACACGCCGAAGCCACCAACGAGGCATCGTGGTGGGGTTGGTCAAAGAAGCTGCGACCTCTCCCGCTACAGCTAAACATCAACATTCCCCCGCCACCCACCAGGCCAGCCACAGCATCGTTGAGAGCACCAGAAGCGGCCTGAGGGTCCCGGACGTGGAACTGCACCGTCGACCCGACAAAGATCTCATCGCCTACCAGGATTGACCCGGACGCCCGATCGGCGGCAGTCACACTGATAATCCGATAATCACCCGACCCTCGGTTCTCGGCGTACTCGTCGAGAGCGACACCGATCTGGACACCGTTATAGGCGTTCTTCTGTGAGGCCTCGTCGAGCCGAACAATAAGCTCTTCGATGAAACGAACTGCCGGTAACCCGGCGATCTCCTCGATGACCCTACCTGCTGCCTTGGTAACGATGGCTGGCTCACCAACCGGAGTACCCCCTGGCGACACGACCACTCGGAAGCTCACCGGACCCGACAGCGCCACTGCGACGGCGCCATTCGTGAAAATTTGACCGTCGATGAATAGCATCGATTCTTCGGTGAGCGATCCGGGGACGCCACCCACCACCGGGACGGAACCGAGCGAGGTAGCGAACTGGCCAGCCGGGAAGCTGTACGGATCGGCGAGAAGCAGGATCCCTTTCGTGTTTTCGGGTGGGTCGGCCCCTCCGATACCGATCCCCTCGTCCGTTCGGAAGGCAACCAAACGCATCGCCGACGCCGAAGCGTTGTCAAGCCAGGCGGCCCAAACAACCAGCGCGGCACCTGACTCGAACTCTTCGGAACCGGCGATCACGCCACTTGAAATCGCTCCGATGCTCACCCCGGTCATCGAAGTCGCCGAGGCGAGGCGGCCAGCCACGGTCGGGGCTGACCGACCATGATGGAACGTTGCGAAACAAACCAGCAGATCGGGGGCTTGCGAGATTCCGGTCAGTGATCTGCGCAGCGCCTCGTCAAGGGCATCACCAGTGTCCTGAGAGATCGAGACCCCGGAGGCGAACCGCATGCCAGCACGCTAGCGGGTCCTACAACCGGCGACCGGATATGTCCTGGAGTGCGTCGTACGCAGCGTATTTGTACGCCTCGGACCTCGTAGGCGTGTTAAACGTCGTATGGATGAAACGTTCAACGTCGTCTTTGGCGTGGATGGCTGCCTGTCCGATGTGGACGAGTTCGGCAGCATCCTCGCCAAGAATGTGGACGCCCAGCAGTCGCTTGTTGTCACGGCCCACTACGAGCTTGATAAGTCCGGTCGTCGTTCCGGCGATCCGGCTCCGACCGTTGTCGGCAAAGAACGCTCGGCCCACCGCATACGGCTGACCGGATTCACGGGCAGCCTGCTCGGTCAGCCCGACCATGCCGACTTCTGGCATCGAATACACTCCGAATGTCGGGACGGAGTCCAGCTCGTCGACCACGTGGAGATCAAAGGCGTGCGAGGCAGCCACCCGACCCTGTTCCGCCGACACCGAGGCAAGGGCGGGAGGGCCGACGACATCACCGGCCGCATAGACGTCCGGCCGAGAGCTTTGAAAATGCTCGTTGACGAGGATGTGTCCGCGATTGTCGACCTCTATGCCGGCACCTTCAAGACCGAGACCTTCGACGTTGCCGGTCCGTCCGGCTGCGAACAAAACCTTTTCGGGGTAAAGGATCTCGCCGTCGGGCAGTCCCACTTCGAGGCCGACCTCGGTGCGGCGAATCGTCGTACCGGGTGCGTCGAATACAAACCTGGCGCCATCGGCGGTCAGAGCCTCAGCCAGCCGATCAGAGATCTCTTCGTCGGCAAAAGGAATCAAACGCGGCCCCGCGTCGACCAACGTCACCTCCGAGCCGAGGGCGGTAATGATCGAGGCATATTCGGTCCCCACCGGACCGCCCCCGATCACCACCAGCGAAGCAGGGATGGACTCAAGCGACAGAATCGAATCGGAGTCGTCCACAGCCGGATCATCGAAAGGAACCGTGTCGGGCCGGAACGGCCTCGATCCGGTAGCGATGAGAACCTTGTCGGCCGTCAGGATCTGCGCCGTGCCATCCGACCCGGTGACTGCGACCGCACCATTCGGTGTCAGTGATGCCGATCCCGTGATGTATTCAATCCGGTGACGGTCAAGATTGGCTGCAACGCCTTCTGCGACAAGGCCAGTAACATCACGAGCCCTCGCTTTCAAGACCTCGAGCACTTCAGAAGTCGAAAGCTCCAAACCGACCCCATAAACCTCGCGCCGATGAAACCCCGAGACGTACATCGCCGCCTCACGCAAGGTCTTGGTGGGAATCCCACCTCTCGAAACAACCGTTCCACCCGGGCGCGGGTCTCGCTCGATTACGGCGACGGACCTGCCGAAGTAGGCAGCCATCGCCGCCGCTTTTTCGCCGGCAGGTCCCGATCCGATGACTACGAAGTCGTACTTCTGAGACATGATGCAACCGAACCTAGCCTGCCGAAGCGGTGACCGGCTACCCAACCGTGCCGTCGACCACAGACGCGCCAACTAGACGGCGAAGCAAAGCGAAGAATCACCTGGCCGACGATCTCGATGTCGCCCTGATTGGAAGGACGACCTCGCTCGCCACGATCACACAAACGGAGCGGGGAACGCCTCGGAGCGAGACACACAACCAAATGTTCCATAGAATTGACCAATGTCGGGCCAGCCAACATGCAACCGAGAATCCTCACGTATGACCTAGCTGGAGCTGGCGATCCTCTCGTCCTCCTACCTGGCGGGCTGACCGGCTGGCTGTCATGGATTCCTCTCCAGGGACCGCTGAGCGCTCACCACTTCGTTGTCAGAGTTCAGACCATCCATAACGAACTCGGTTCAGAAGGCGTGGTTGGCGACGTGCACTACAACTCTTTCACAGAGCGGGAAAGCCTTCGACTCACGTTGGACGAGCTCCAGATTTCCACAGCGGACTTCGCAGGGTGGTCACGCGGTGGGGGCGCGCTGCTGGACTTCGCGCTGGCCTATCCCTCGAAAGTCCGAACGCTGACGCTCATTGAACCGGCGGCCGAGTGGGTACTCGACGAATCGGGCCGGGGCGCGACGCTGACGGATCCAGAGACAAGGGTAGCAATGAAGAAGCTGGCCGGCAGAGAGGTCAGCGAGGACGACCTCGCGGACTTACTCGTCTTCGCCGGCCTGGCCGGCGACGCCGCGACGGTCCGATCAGATCCCTCATGGGATCAATGGGTGGCCCACCGCATGGCGCTCTCGTGGCCCTACGAAGATGTGGATCCCGCCCGTCGGGATCTCGCCAACCTCGCTGACGTGTCATGCCCGGTCCTCCTCGTGCGAGGCCGCTCCACCGGGCAATGGGAGTACGAGACGGTCGAGGTGCTGGCCGAACATTTGCCGGATGCCCGCGTAGTCGAACTAGACGGGGGCCATGCGTCACACCTGGAGAAACAGGATGAGTTCCTCAACGAGCTGGAGCGCTTCCTCCACTGAATCCGCCCCGCCCCCTTATCCGAACCGTATTCGGTTCAATCCGGACACAAAGAACGCTAAAAACCCCGCCGTTGCAGAGCAACTCACCCGAATCGGCAAAGCCGATTCGGGGCAGCCAGGATCCGATTCGAATCCGCACAGCAATACCAAAACGCAAAAAGCCCGCCAAACAGCGGACATTTCGCGTCTGTAGCCCCGACCATGATTCGGTTCGAATCCACACAGCAATACCAAA
>Ga0224496_10002462_pt1 | contig 11007 bp, 5 predicted proteins | sample SF_Jul11_sed_USG_2_FD_168127 | JGI IMG/M metagenome (GOLD analysis project Ga0224496, IMG submission 168127) | Sediment microbial communities from San Francisco Bay, California, United States - SF_Jul11_sed_USGS_8_1 | ecosystem: Environmental > Aquatic > Marine > Sediment | place: USA... | reverse complement strand
TCGTTTGGTGTCCTTGGGTTCCATGGTCGGGGCGGTGGGTGGAAGGATGAGGGTTATGGAAAGGTTTCAAACAAACGTTTTAGTCAAAGCTTGCGTGGAGGTCAAGAAGTTTTGCCGGGGGCATGCCCTGGGCCGGGCCAAGAAGGTTGACTTTGCCGGGACCGTAAAGTAGTTTCTGGAAAACCGGCGACAGGCCGGTCGGTACTCCCCATCGGGGTTTATCCCCGCAACGCCTGAGAGGTGGCTGATGGCCCTTATTCATGATCTGTTCGGGAAGTCTCCCTTTGGTCCTCTGGTGGAGCATTCCAAGAAGGTCCATGAGTGCGTGGAAATGCTCTGGCCGCTCATGGAAGCGGTGGTCAACGAGGAATACGAACTTATCCCGCAGCTGCTCGACAAGGTGTCGCGGCTCGAATACGAGTCGGACAAGCTCAAACACGCCATTCGCGACAACCTGCCGCGACGTTTTTTCCTGCCCGTTTCCCGGGAGGACCTGGAGGCTTTTCTCCGCCGTCAGGATCGGATCGCCGACAGCGTCGAGGACTTCGCCGTCATCGTCTCCATCCGCAATACTCGCATCCACCCCGACCTCACCGAACGCTTCACCGATTTTGTTAACCAGATTTTTCAGGTCACCGGCACCCTGCTCACCGCAGCGGTGGAGCTGCACAATCTGGCCGAGGTTTCCTTTACCGGCGCCGAATCAATCGTGGTGCTGGAACTCATCGAGGGGCTTGGCAAGGAAGAGTGGCGGGCCGACCGGATGGCCCGTTCCTTGAGCCGGGCGATCTATAATCTCGAGTCGGAGCTGGACCCGCTTACCATCATCTTTTACGAAAAAATGCTTCTCAAGCTCGGTGAGATCGCCAACGAGGCGGAAAACGCCGGCGATCTGCTGCGGACCATGATCATCAAGTAGTCTCGTTGTGGTTTCCCCCCTTCAACACTTCTTATAGAAGACGATATGGCATTTTACATTCTTGCGGTTACGGCATTGCTGGGGTTGTACATGGCGTGGAATATCGGCGCCAACGATGTGGCCAACTCAATGGCCGACGCGGTGGGCTCCAAGGCCATCAGCATCAAGCAGGCCGTTATCCTGGCCGGCATCTGCGAGTTTGCCGGCGCGGTGCTGGTGGGTTCGCACGTCACCAACACCATCCGCAAGGGGATCGTCAGCCCCAAGGTCATTGCGGCCCTGCCCGGCCTCATGGAGGGCGAGGCCGCCACCATCCTGGTATTGGGGATGACCGCGGCCCTCCTTGCCGCCGCCCTCTGGCTGCATGTGGCCACCTGGGCGGGCATGCCGGTCTCCACCACCCATTCCATCGTCGGGGCCGTGGCCGGCTTCGGGGTGGTTGCCGCCGGTTGGGATTGCGTCAACTGGGGCAAGATGGGCCAGATCGTCGCCAGCTGGTTCATCTCGCCGGTGGCCGGCGGCATCATGGGCTATATCTTCTTTAACTTCATCAGTATGACCATCCTGCGGAAAAAAAAGCCGGCGCGGGCGGCGATGCTGATTACGCCGTTCATCGTTTTCGTTCTGGCCATGGTGGTCACCATGGCCACCGTCTTCAAGGGCTTGAAGCATGTCACCAAGGGCGCGACCTGGGCCTCGGATTCGAACACCCTGCTTCTCTCCCTGACCATTGGCGTGGTATCGGCTTTGGCCTATGCCGTGTTGCTGCGGATTCGTCTGAAGGGCAAGGACACCCTGCCCATCGGCAAGCAGCTTGAGTTGGTGGAGCGTGGCTTTGCCCCCCTGGTGGTGATCAGCTCCTGCGCCGTGGCCTTTGCCCATGGCTCCAACGACGTGGCCAATGCCGTCGGCCCCCTGGCCGCGGTGGCCCACATCCTGCACACCGGTTCGGTGGAGATGAAGGTGGGAGTGCCGCTCTGGATCCTGGTGCTGGGTGGTGGCGGTATTGTCATCGGCCTGGCCACCTATGGCTACAAGGTGATGCGCACCGTGGGCAGCGACATCACCGAGATCACCCCCTCGCGTGGCGTGGCCGCCGATATCGCCGCTACCTCCACGGTGCTGATCTGCACCCGCATGGAGCTGCCGGTCTCCACCACCCATACCCTGGTGGGCGCCATCCTCGGCATCGGCATGGCCCGGGGCCTTTCCGGTATCAACAGCGGCATCACCGGCAAAATCTTCAGCTCCTGGCTGATCACCGTGCCGGCGGCGGCGGTGATCAGCGTGATTCTCTTTGTGACCGGCCGTTTCTTCCTCTTTGATTTTGTTCGTCACCTGGTGCTTGCCGCCGCTGCTGCCGGCTGAGTTCCCCTTCCTCCGCTGTTCGCAATTTTTCCTCCCCCATCATTGCATTGCCGTTGCCGGTTTGCTGCCGGCCCGCCGTGATCTGTTTCCCGCCTGGCTGTCCGTCCTTCCTGGAGGCTGTTTTTTCTGTAACTGTTTGATATCCCGTTTGAATTGGTAAGACAAGTTCCTTGTGCGCATCCGCGCCACTCTCGCACGCATCACGGATGCAAGGTCTCTGGCATATTTTTCTCGGCGAGTCGCGTCGGCCGTTAATGTTTTTGGTGCCGGCGGCCGAGGAGAATGAGAAGAACTTTTGTCCTCTCGGTCGCGGCGGGGTGCCATGGCCGAATGTTTTGGGTGCCATGGGGTGTTATGACGGAACCAAAAACAACAAAGCGTGGCGTGACCGCAGGTCTGTCTGGGCAAGGGCCTCGATTGCTGCTGCTGTCGGCGTTGGCGGGCTGGCTGCTGGCCGCGGCCGGTTGCGCCGTGACTCCGCAACCGTTTTCCGTGGCCGAGTGGACCGCGCAGGCCCAGGGCGAAGCGGAGCAGTTGTACAGCGACCAGGAGCCGGTGGGCGAGCGGCTGGATTTTTACGAGGCCCTGGCCCGGGCCGTCAAGTACAACCTGGACCATCAGGTGAAGCTGGTGGAGCAGGCCCTGGCCCGGGGGCACCTCCTGCAGGCACGCTACGATCTGCTGCCGCAGTTGGTCGCTTCAGCAGGGTATTCCCGGCGGAACAACGAAAACGGTTCAGCGAGCAAATCCCTTCTTTCCGGCACCCAGTCCCTGGAGTCCTCCACGTCGCAGCACAAGGACAGTTTCAGTTCCGAAATCATCTATGTCTGGAATGTTCTCGATTTCGGGGTCAGCTATGTGCAAGCCCGGCAGGTGGCCGATGAAACGCTGATCGCCGAGGAATGGCGCCGCAAGGCAGTGGAGAATATTGTTCAGGATGTCCGGCGTGCTTACTGGCGAGCGGTTGTGGCCGAGATGCTGCTGCCGGAGATGGACGCGCTGCTGGCCAGGGTGCAGTCGGCCCTGGCTCGGTCCCGGCAGGTTGAGTCGCTGCGGCTGCAGGAGCCGATGAAAACCCTTGCCTACCAGCAGGAACTGCTCGAAACGGTGAAACAGTTGTGGCGGATGCGTAAGGAGTTGGCCCTGGCCAAAACTGAGCTGGCGGCGCTGATCAATCTCAAGCCCGGCAGCGCCTTCCGGATCGGCATGGAAAAGCTGCCGGTGGTGGTGGCGGCCCGCTTCGATCCGGCAGCACTCGAGGAGCAGGCCCTGGTGCAGCGGCCGGAGCTGCGGGTGGAGGCCTATCAGGAACGGATCGGACGATTGGAAGTGCGTAAGGCGCTGCTGCGCATGCTGCCGGGGCTTGAGTTCAATGTCAGCGCCAACTATGACGACAACTCCTATCTCTACAACAACTCCTGGCTGCAGTTGGGGGGGCGGCTGTCCTGGAACGCCTTCAACCTGTTGTCCGGGCCGGCGGCGGTGCGGACGGCAACCATTCAGCAGGAGCTGGCGGTCAAGCGCCGCATGGCGGTGGCGATGATGGCGTTGACCCAGGTGCATCTGGCCCGGCAGCGCTATGGTCTTGCCTGGCGGGAGTATCGAATCGCCGCGGAGCTGGCCGCCGTGCACCGGCGTAAACTCGCCCACGCGGCGGCGGCCAGAGAGGCCGATGCCGGCAGCGAGCTGGTGGAGATCGAAAACGTGGCCGCCGCTCTGGCTGCCCGGATGTATGAAGGACTTGCGTATGCCGATTTGCAGACCGCCCTCGGCAGGATCTTGCATTCCACTGGGATCGATCCCTTGCCAGCCGTGCCCCCCGACATCGATGTCCATGCGTTGGGGCTGGTGATGAAGCGTCATGAAGCAGAGGTGCTGGCTGCCTGGCGAGGTGGCGACGAGGCGGGCGATCCGCCCCGGACGGCGATTGGTGCCGGATACTCCGTGATGCCAGCGGTTTCCGGCCCGGAGACGGCGTCCCCGGTGCCAGCACCTTCTCCTTCCTCGGCAGCTGGTTATGAAGTGGAGGCGCTGGCCGCGCCAACACGCCAGCCCACCCCGGCGGCTTCTCCTGCCCCGCTTGAGGAGGCAGGCCGCGAGGAGGTGAAAACCACCACTGCGACCGCCGTTGTCGTTCCGGTCGCCCCGGCGGCGTTGGCGCCCGCCGCGGTTGAGCATGAGGGCCTTGCAAAGGAGGAGGCCGCCGCCGAGGTTGCCAGTGCCGACGGGCATGCCGAATTGGCGGTAACCCGGCAGTCGCCAGCGGCGAAGCCGGCAACCGGTAACGCTCCTGCAACGATGCCTGCCGAGCAGGACAACACCGGTGGGTTTCGGGTGCGCTTGACGGCTCCGGGAATCGCGAGCGGCATCGGCGGAGGGGGCATTGCCTATCGGTAAGCGGTGCGGTCGAGGGGAGGGCGGTGGGCACGACGGGGGGCTTCTGCCCCCCATGTCGGTTTATAAGATCGAGGATGATTTTTCGGTGCGTTTTCCCCTACAATGGAAATAGGCTGCAGTCTCGTCGGCGTGGCTGCCAAAGGATGTTTTGTCTTTGGGGAGGAAAGCGGTGACTGTACAACGTTTCATCCTGTTGTTATGTCTCTTGCCCATGTTCTGTTGTTCGGTCGATGTCCACGGCGCCGATGAGCCCCTTGCCGGGCGCCTGGAGCAGGCCCGGGAACGGTTTTCAGCCGGCGCGTACCCGGAAGCCGCCGCACTTTTCTTTCAGCTTTTTCAGCAATATCCCGCCAATTCGGAAGTAAATTTCTATCTCGGCCGTTCGGCCTTTGAATCCGGTGATTACGAGACTGCGGTCATGGCCTACGAGCGTGTCTTGCTGGCTGATCCCGGTGTAACCCAGGCAAAGCTTGAGATGGCCAAATCTTTCTACCGCCTGGGCGCTCGGCCCACCGCGGTTCGTCTTTTCCGGGAACTTGCCGACAGCGACTTGCCGGCGGAGGTTCGCGCCCAGATCAAGGCCTTTCTCGCCACAACCGACGCGGAGCCGCAGTGATGGGGCTGGGTGTCGCTACGGCGCGAGCTGCCGGGACGGCGTGGGCCGGCTGGGGCGGATGCCTGCCGTTGGCGCGGGCGTTGCTGTGGGGGCTGTTTGCCTGTCTCTCCCTTGTCGGCGGGTCAGTGTGGGCCGCCGATACCGGAGTTGCCGGGCCAGGCGATGCCATGGAGCAGGTGGCCACGGTGGTGGCGGTCCGGGGCGAGGTGACGGCCAGCAGTCGCGCCGGTGTAATCAGGAAGCTGACGCTCAAGGCGCCCTTGTATCGGCAGGATACCATAACCACCGCTGGCAATGGGCGTTTGCAGATCATGTTTCGGGACAACACCATTTTCAGTCTCGGCCGGCAAACGGTGTTGAAGTTGGAGGAGTACAACTGGAACGCCGGGCAGAAAAAGGGGCGACTGCAGACGGAAGTGAAGGATGGCGTCTTTCGTGTCATGGGCGGCCTGATTACCAAGACCACCCCGGAAGAGTTTGCCGTTAAAACCGCTTCCTCGGTTATCGGAATCCGTGGTTCCATGTTTACCGGCAAGGTCGCGGCGCGGGATGTGACCGTCATGTTCGAGGGCGGCAAGGGGATCACCATGCGCAACGGCGGCGGTATGGTGGTCATCGACAAACCCGGTTTCGGCTCCCGGTCGGAGAGCTGGCAGTCCCCGCCGGCGCCGCCTTCTCGGTTCAGCGAGCGTGATGCCGGCGGCCTGTATCAAGGCATGACGGTGAGTCGGGGCCGGGGAGGAGCGGCTTCCCGTGTTGCTGGTCCCGCCTCCCGACTGCCGGCGCCGTCCTTTTCTCCACGGCAGATGCTCGCCCCGCCGCCGATTGGTGGCCTCGGGGCACCTCCGGGTGGCGGCGCCCCACAATCCCTGGCCACTCTGACCGCCACCGTCAAGGCCGAACCGGAGAAAGCCGTCGAGTTGTTGCGCGACGCCGTGGTCAAGGATGGGATACCGGTGGACAAGGCCCTGGGGGCTGTTTTGGGCGGCATGGCCAGCCCGGACCGGCAGCAGTTTGATTCCGTTGTCCGGGAAGCCATGGATCACGGCCTGACCGTGAAGGAAGCCAAGGCGATTGCGGAGCAACTGAAGGCGAGTGGAGGCGCGTGCCAATGAGAGCAGGCAAGCACGGCAGGGACGAGAAACTGGCAAGAGCGGCGGCGCGGTGGCGGTCGGCCGGTGGTGAGGCAGCCTCCTGTCTCATGGCTCTGGAGCCTCGGGTGATGTATGACGCGGCCGGCGTGGTCAGCCTGGTCGATGGGGTGGTGGATACCGATCCGCAGGATATTGGTTCGGGCGGGCAGGAAGCGGCCGCTGAAAGCACCGTGGACTCGGCCGAGGTGGCGGATCTGTTCAGTGGCTACGTGGCACCTCCCGCGGCGCAGCCCAAGGAGCTGGTCTTTGTCGATGCCGCGGTTGCTGATTACCAGCAGTTCCTGGAGGGTGGCGGCGACGACCGGCTGGTGGTTCTCCTGCAGCCAGGGGAGGACGGGGTGGCCAGGATCGGTGCGGAGCTGGCCCAATACACCAATCTTGACGCCGTTCATATAGTCTCCCACGGCGATGCCGGGAGCCTGCAGCTGGGTTCCGGCACCCTCAGCCTGGCCAGTTTATCCCAAAATCCCGCCCAGATTGCCGGCTGGGGAAATGCCTTGAGCAGCAACGGCGATATTCTGCTCTACGGGTGCGACGTCGCGGCCGGCGCCGAGGGACGATCCTTTGTCGATCAGCTCGCCGCCCTCACCGGCGCCGATGTGGCCGCCTCCACCGATACCACCGGCCATGCCGATTTGGGGGGAGACTGGGATCTGGAATATGCCGATGGAGTTATTGACAGCGCGGTGCCCCTGGCCTGGCACAGTTATACGTATACCCTTGGGCAGATTGAATTTGTGGACAGTGGCCAAAATATCAATATCGGCCAGACCGAGGGCGGCGCCTTGGGCGATTTTGACGGCGACGGCGACCTCGATGTTTTTCTGGTCAATACCCAGAGTGTGGATAAAGTTTTTCTGAACGACGGCAGCGGCAACTTCACCGACAGCGGCCAATCGCTGGGGAACGCCACCGACTTTGGCCAGGAGGTGGCGGTGGGGGATCTGGACCGCGATGGAGATCTCGATGCCTATGTGGTTATTGCCGGTGCACCGGACAAGGTCTACTGGAATGATGGCGCCGGCAATTTCTCCGACAGTGGCCAAGCGCTCAGTGCCTCGTCCGGCAGGGCAATAACCCTTGGAGATTTGGATGGTGACGGTGATCTCGATGCCATGATCGCAAACTATGGCGGCAATGAGGTGTACTTGAACGACGGGGCTGGTTTGTTTTCAAATTCAGGTCAAAGCCTACTCGTTGGACTTGGCAGTAGCCAGGATGTCGACCTGGCTGATTTGGATGGCGACGGTGACCTGGACGCCTTTGTTGCGAATTGGGGCAGCCAGGCGAATGATGTGTGGTTGAATAATGGGGCCGGCTCTTTCACCTTCCTGCAGTCGTTGGGCGGTTCCGTGAGTATGGGTGTTTCCCTGGGCGATGTGGATAAGGATGGCGACATCGATGCCTTTGTCGCCAACCTTGATGGCCAGCCGGACAAGGTCTGGCTCAATGACGGCAGTGCCAATTTCAGTGACAGTGGCCAGGCTCTCGGCAGTTCCGCGTCATATGGTGTCAAGCTTGCCGATATCGACCGCGATGGCGATCTGGACGCTTTTGTCATCGGCGGCAATGTCTGGCAGAATGACGGCTTTGGCAACTATAGTGACACCGGTATTTTGGCCGGAGGTCGGGAAGTGCTGTTGGGTGACCTGGATCAGGATGGCGATCAGGATGCCTTTCTGGTCGCAGGCTCCGCCAACCGGGTTTGGTACAACCAGGCCCTGGCCTGGGATACTGACCTGGTCTGGCCGACAACGTATGGGGCTGATCTGGGCGAGGGAGTGGCCCTGGGGGATCTGGATGGCGATGGTGATTTGGACGCCTATGTCGCCAATGACGGTCCCGATCGGGTCTGGCTCAATAATGGCCTGGGGGGGCTCAGCGACAGCGGGCAATCCTTGGGGAGTTCGGTCAGCTACGCGGTGAAACTGGGGGATCTGGATGGCGATGGTGATCTCGATGCCTTTGTCGCCGGGGCAGGCAGTAATGTCTGGTTGAATGACGGCAATGGAATTTTCACCGACAGCGGCCTGAGTTACGGCACTGCCAATCGGGGGACAGCCCTTGCCGACGTGGATGGCGACGGTGACCTGGACGCCTTCCTCGCGGATGATTTTGCTAGTGGTTTGTGGCTGAACAATGGCTCCGGAGTCTTTTCCGACAGTGGCCAGAGCTTTGGGATCAGTTCGGACGTGGCCCTGGGGGACCTGGATCGTGACGGTGCCCTGGATGTGGTGTTCGCTACGAACACAGGGGTGAATAATGTTTTCTTCAACGATGGCTTGGGCGTATTTGCAAGTGGGCAAAATATCGGCAATGGCCACAGCGTGGCGTTGGGCGACGTGGATGGCGACGGTGATCTGGATATCTACTATGGAGTCGAATTCGCTGCCGACAGAATATGGCTCAATGATGGTTTTGGCACCTTTGTCGACAGTGGCCAATCCCTAGGGAGCGGCGAGAGTCGCGCGGTCAGGCTTGGGGACTTTGATGGCGACGGCGATCTGGATGCCTTTGTCGTCAATGGCGGTGGTTTGAGTGCAGTGTGGCTGAATGACAGCTTCGGCAACTTCATGGACAGCGGGTGGAGCGGCTGGCAGGCGTATGGCACTGCTGTTGGGGATCTGGACCGGGATGGCGACCTGGATGTCATCGAAGCCGGCAGTCTTTCTGTGACTACCTGGTTCACCAACCGTGTTCCCTTTGTCTCCGCTGGGTCCTCCCTCGCCTACTTTGAAAATGATCCGGCGACCGTCATTGATCCGGCCATTGAGCTCGTTGATCTTGACAGCACCACCTATGACGTCTCCGGGGCAACCATCACCATCAGTGACAACTACGTCCAGGGGGAAGATGTCCTCGGCTTCACCGATTTTGGCGCAATATCTGGCAACTGGGATCCGGATACGGCAACCCTGACCCTTTCCGGTTGGGACACGCCGGCCAATTATCAGTTGGCTCTCCGATCGGTGACCTATAAAAATTGGTGTGATAATCCTTCTGGGGCGGACCGGACTATCAGTTTCAGTGTCGAGGAGGGCGGATTCTACCCCAGTGCGGTGGCCACCAGCACGGTTACCGTCACCGCCGTCAACGATGCCCCTTTCCTCGATAACAGCGGGACACCGACCCTGCCTGCAATCAACGAGGACGATGCGGCCAGTCCGGCTTATTCCATATACGATCTGCGCGCCATGTTCGGCGATCTGGTCAACGATCCTGATTTTAATGATCCCATTGGGGTTGCCATCGTTGGCGCGGATAACAGCAATGGCAACTGGCAGTACTCCACCGATGGCGGCGCGACCTGGAATGATGTCGGGATCGTTTCCGACAGTTCGGCGTTGCTGCTGCAGGGGTTCCCGGAGCTCATGGGCAAGGTGGAGAACACCGCCGACCTTGCGGCCAACGATCTGCTGATCAACGGTGTTGATGTCGGCGCGGTTTCCTTGACCGCCATCCTGAACAATGGCGTCAACATGGTGGGCGCGTTCAATCTTGCCAATGCCATCAATGCCATTTCCGGCAGCACCGGCGTGATTGCCGAACTGGATACCCTGTACTCGGGAGGAATGGCCGCGGATCTCACCGGCAATCCTTCCATTGAAACCATTGATTTTGATCTCAATGGAATTCCCATCTCGGTAAGTGTCTCCTCCTACGCCACGTCCTTTCAGGTTGCCCAGTCGGTTGCCGATGCCATTGCCAGTGCTGCTTTTCCCTTGGACATCCACGCCTGGGTCGGCAACGGCAGCAATGGCGGCGGCCCGGATTCGGTGGTGATCGAATCTGACGGTGCCATTACCCTGGCGAACCTTTCCGAAACCATTGCGGGCATGAGCGGTCTTGTGGAGGGAACCTATATCGCCGATGCCAGCCATAACCGCGGTGATTTGTCCCTGATTCCCACCGGAGGCGGCTATGTCATCACCACCAGCAGTTCCACGGATGATTCCATTCTCGCCCTGATCGGCCTGGATGGAGGGCAAACGCAGACCCGTATTGATGGAGACGCACCCGGTGACGGCGCGATCAATGTCAGCTTCCCCTTGAATAAAATCCGTTATGTGCCCAATGCCGATGCCAGTGGCACGGCCTCCCTTTCCTTCCGGGCCTGGGATCAGAGCGATGCGCTTGCCAATGCCTCCACCGGAGTCGATGTCTCCGTCAATGGCGGGACCACCCCCTACAGTTTGGATGCCGAGTCGCTGGATATCACGGTGAATCCGGTCGATGACGCGCCGGAGGTGGTGGCGGGCGGCGTGCTCGATTATACCGAAAACGATCCGGCAATGGTGATCGACCCCGCAATTGTGGTGGGTGACATTGACAGCCCCGATCTGGTGAGCGCCCAGGTCAATATCAGCGGTAACTATGTCGATGGCGAAGATGTGCTCGGTTTTACGCCGGTTGGGGCCATCAGCGGCTCCTGGGATGCGGCGACCGGCATTCTCACCCTGAGCGGCACGGATACGGTGGCCAATTATCAGGCGGCGCTGGCCTCGGTGACCTATCAAAATTTGAGTGACGCTCCTTCCGAGTTGTCGCGGACG
>Ga0224496_10002460_pt1 | contig 11015 bp, 6 predicted proteins | sample SF_Jul11_sed_USG_2_FD_168127 | JGI IMG/M metagenome (GOLD analysis project Ga0224496, IMG submission 168127) | Sediment microbial communities from San Francisco Bay, California, United States - SF_Jul11_sed_USGS_8_1 | ecosystem: Environmental > Aquatic > Marine > Sediment | place: USA... | reverse complement strand
ACGCGAAGACCTGCAGCCTGTGTTCTCTTTCAAGCTGCGCGGCGCCTACAACAAGATATCCGGCCTGTCCGCTGACGACCTCGGTCGGGGAGTCATCTGCAGCTCGGCGGGCAACCACGCCCAGGGGGTAGCGCTTGCGGCCAGGCGCAAGGGCATTCAGGCCGTGATCGTCATGCCGGTCACCACGCCCTCGATCAAGACTGAGGCGGTCGCCGCCCTCGGCGGCTCGGTCGTGCTCCACGGCGACACCTATGACGACGCCTACGAACATGCGCGGAAACTTGCGGCAGAGAAGCACCTGAAGTTCATCCACCCGTTCGACGACCCCGATGTCATAGCCGGCCAGGGCACTATCGGCAAGGAGATCCTCGAGCAGGCCGAGGAAAACATCGACGTCCTGTTCGTCCCGGTGGGGGGCGGCGGCCTCATCGCCGGGATAGCCGCCTGGGTCAAACAAATGCAACCTGGCATTCGTATCGTCGGTGTCGAACCTGCCGACTCGGCCGGTATGCAGGCGTCGATGGCGGCCGGTCATCCCGTGACGCTCGACCACGTCGGCATCTTCGCCGACGGTGTCGCTGTGCGGCGCGTGGGCGATGAAACCTTTCGTCTCTGTCGGGAACTTGTCGATGAGTTCATGACCGTCGACACGGACCAGATATGCGCCGCCATCCGCGACATCTTCGAAGACACGCGCTCGATCGTCGAGCCTGCCGGCGGACTGACGGTTGCAGCGGCCAAGCGCTACGTCGCAGAGAGGAAGGTCAGTGGCCAGACGCTCGTGACGATCAGTTGCGGGGCCAATGTCAATTTCGATCGCCTGCGTCATATCGCCGAGCGGGCTGCCGTCGGCGAACAGACCGAGATGCTCCTCGCCGCCGAGATACCCGAGCAGCCCGGCAGTTTCCGTCGTTTCTGCGAGGCCGTCGGCCGCCGCGGCATAACCGAGTTCAACTACCGCTACGCGGACGAGCGGGCTGCACATATTTTTGTCGGCATCCAGCTACGCCACGGCAAGCAGGAGCGCATTGATCTTCTGGCCAAGCTGAGTGGCGAAGGCTTTCCGGTCGAAGACCTGAGCGATAACGAAATGGCAAAGCTGCACGTGCGGCACATGGTCGGCGGAAGATCGAAGAACATTCGCAACGAACGATTGTTCCGGTTCGAGTTTCCGGAGCGCCCGGGCGCACTACTCGACTTCCTGGATGCGATCGGCACGGATTGGAACATCAGTTTGTTTCACTACCGTAATCACGGGTCGGACTACGGTCGCATCCTGGCCGGCATCGATGTGCCACAGGAAGAAACCGATGAACTCGAAGCGCACCTGGCCAAGCTCGGCTACCGGCATTGGGAAGAGAGCGACAACCCCGCCTATACGATGTTCCTTGTCTGATTCCGGGGCCGGCCGGTCCTTATTCCAATATTGCATGCAACCCTTTTTGCGGCCCGCGCATCGTATAGTTAACAGAAGCGATAAGAACGTACATATACCGAGGAAATCCGCGTGACATTACGTACATTGACTGTGTTCTTCTGGGCCTGCCTCATCGGTACCGCTGCCGTCGCAGGCGAAGAACACCGCACGAAAATAGAGATCGCTGTGGATGGCGAGGACACGGGACACCGGGTCTTTCGCTTCGACAGCCAGGACTCCGACGTCGACCTCAATGCCATGGCCGTCGGCGATAGCCAGGTTATTGCCGACGATGATGGCAATCAGGTCACGGTTCGCCGTACGGAAGATGGCTTTGAGTTCGACCTGGAAGGCGAAACGGTCGAGGTAGCCGAAATGCATGGTGAGCACCATGCCCGGGATGTCGTCATCGAAAAGCACAAACACGTGCGCATGATCAAGACGGACGACTCACACGGCATCACGATTATTTCGGGTGCCGAGATTGACGAAGAGACACGTGCCGAGCTCGAAAGAGTCTTGCAGGACGCCGGTCAGGATGGCGAAGTCCTGTTTATCGACGGCAGTGAACTGAGTGGTGATGAGCAGGCTCATGAAGTGCGAGAGGTGCGCATCATCAAGAAGGAGATCGACGTAACAGACTGAATATCCCTTATGCTGTTTGTTTCGTACTATTTGGCGGTGACCTGACAGTCACCGCCTTTTTTGTTCACCACATCTGGCGCAGGCGTGATGCCACGTCGATTTGTCGGTCCGATCGCACCCTGAAGGCTCCGCCCTCGTTCTCGGGCCTGCCCGCTAAGCGCTTGTCCATCGTCCCGAGCAATCGGTCCGACATGAAGCGACTGCGCGCCCCGTAGACGTGCCGATCCCCGTCACGACGTTGTTGTGTCACATGAAAGCGCAGTGGCGAAACCAGTGACAGGGACTGTTTGGCTCGTGTCATCGCGACATACAGCAAGCGACGCTCTTCTTCGATCATCTCGGGTTTACCCGTGGCGAATTCAGACGGGAAATTGCCGTCTGTTACATTGAGCAGGAATACCGACTCCCATTCCTGGCCTTTGGCCGAATGCACCGTCGACAGAATAAGATAGTCCTCATCGAGCAGCGGATCACCGGCCCTGTCTCCCGCCGCACTGGGTGGGTCGAGAGTCAACTCAGTCAGGAAGCGTTCGCGCGTCGGGTAGCGCCCCGAAATCTGCTCCAGCTGTTCGAGGTCGGCTTCGCGCGTATCGAGCGCATCGTAAATGCGTTCCAGGTGAGGTTGGTACCAGCGCCTGACCTGGGCAACCTGCGACTGCCACCCGCGATCGACGACTTCGGCATCCGACAATGATGCCAGCAGGTCACAAAACGCCGTCCAGTCATTTGCTGCCGCAGCGGGCGGTCGAAATTCCGCCAATGCGCCGAGCCGGTAATCGCTCACTGCGAGGTGTTCAAAACAGCGGGCAGCCATCGCGGGACCCATACCGGGCAGCAGTTTGAGTACGCGGAATGCGGCTACCTCGTTCTTCGGATTCTCCGCCCATTTCAATACAGACAAGAGGTCTTTGACATGTGCGGCCTCAAGGAACTTGAGCCCACCGTATTTCACGTATGGAATGTTTCGGCGTACGAGTTCGAGCTCCAGTCGATCGGAGTGGTGCGAGCCTCGAAACAGGACCGCCTGTTGCTTGAGCTGCAAACCAAGCTCACGATTGGCAAGTATCGATGACACGACGTATTCCGCTTCCGCATCGCCATCTTCTACCGTGACATAGAGCGGCTTGCCCCCGTCCTTGCGCTCGGAAAACAGGTGCTTGCGATACTGGCGTTCGCTCTCGGCAATCAGGCAGTTGGCCGCGTCGAGTATCGGCTGTGTCGACCGGTAATTCTGCTCGAGCGTGATGACCTGCGCTGACGGCATGTAGCGATCGGGAAAACCCAGGATATTCTCAACCTCGGCGGCTCGAAATGAATAGATGGACTGTGCATCGTCGCCCACAACGGTCACGCCGTCACCGTCGGGTTTGAGCGCATTCAGAATCTCCGCCTGTACGAGGTTCGTGTCCTGGTACTCGTCGACAAGCACATGATCGAACCAGGCACCGATTTCCTCGGCGAACTCCCGGTCCGCGACCAGATGACTCCAGTAAAGCAGCAGATCGTCATAGTCGAGCGACTGGCTCTGTTGCTTGCGCAAGACGTAATGCTTGAACAGCGCGCTGAGCTCGTCCTTCCAGTCCGCACACCACGGGTAGGTTAGATCCAGCGTATCGGCCAGCGGTTTCTGCGTGTTGACGCACCGCGAGTAGATAGCGAGACAGGTGTCCTTCTTTGGAAAGCGGCGCGACGTCCGGGTCAGCTTCAACTCGTGACGCACGACGTCCATCATGTCGGCTGAATCGCCCCGGTCCAGTACGGAAAATCCCGGGTCGAGGCCGAGGTTGTGCGCGAAGCGCCGCAACAGGCGGTTGGCAATCGAGTGAAACGTTCCTGACCACGGCAATCCACCCGGAGGCAGCGGCGCCGAATCTCGTGACGATGCCCGGACGATATTCTCGACACGCCTCGTCATTTCCTGGGCGGCCCGCCGGGTAAAGGTCAACAGCAGGATGCGCTCCGGTTTTACGCCTTCAATCAGCAAGTGCGCGACACGATGGGCCAGTGTCATCGTCTTGCCCGTCCCGGCGCCGGCAATGACCAGCAGGGGACCGGCACGAAAGCCGCCGGCCTCGCGCCGCGCGCCATACTCAGCCGCCAGGCGCTGCGCCGGATTCAGTGAGCCCAGATGGTCAGATTCCTGCTCCGCGACCTGCACAAGACACCTCTCAAAAGTCTGTATTTTTATACAGTACTGGATGAATTTACAAGTATTTGTTCAAGAATGCCTCGCGCGCTACTGCCCGCCCGCGCGGGGATTTCTGAGCGGCCGTCGCCACGCGGTTTCGGGGCACCAGACGCTTTTGCATCGAAGGTCGTGTATAAACGGGTTGAACTTTAACAACGACGCAGTCGCCTACCCAAAGAATCACCGAATGACCTTCGACATCGCACTGGTACTGGGCATCCTGGCAATTTCTCTGGTCCTGTTTATCAGCGAAGTCATTCGCATGGACGTCGTCGCGCTACTCGTGTTGGGCGCTCTCGCCGTCACGGGACTCGTCGATTCCGACCAGGCGTTTTCCGGCTTTAGTAACAGCGCGGTCATTACGGTCTGGGCGATGTTCATCCTCAGCGAGGGACTGACCCGCACCGGCATTGCGGACATCATCGGGCGGCAGGTCATGCGCATAGGCGGTCGCCGGGAATTTACATTGATCGTCGTCATCATGATTACCGGCGCCGTTCTGTCTGCGTTTATGAACAACATCGGTGTCGCCGCGTTGATGCTGCCCGTCGTGGTCGAGGTCGCTCGCCGCACACGGATCGCTGCATCAAAGCTCCTGATGCCGCTGGCGTACTCGACACTGCTCGGCGGCCTCATGACCTTGATCGGCACGCCGCCTAACCTGCTGATCAGTGAATCCCTGGTCCTGAACGGGTATCAACCGTTCGCGCTCTTCGATTTCACGCCGCTTGGCGGCATCGTCATGGTTGTTGGCGTGCTTTTCGTCGCACTTGGGGGCCGCTTCCTGTTGCCGAGACAGAAAGCAGCGCGCGATAAACATGTCAGCCAGCGCAGCCTGCGCTCGCGCTACAAGCTGCAGGAACGCACCTTCATGCTGCGCGTCCCGACCGATTCGATTCTCGTCGGCAAGACGCTGGCCGAGAGTCGTATCGGGGCATCGACGGGACTGATCATTCTCTCGCTATTTCGCGCCGGACGCAGCGAGACCCTGCCGGGCCGGCAAACGGTGCTGCGGGCGGGCGATGGCCTGCTCGTACAGGGCCGCGTCGACCAGTTCCGGGAATTGCGTCGCTGGTCCGACCTCGTCATCGAACGTGAGGCACCCGTACTCAAGTCGATGGTTGCCGCCAAGGTCATGTACGCCTCCGTCACAATCGGCGACCGCTCTCCCGTGGTCTCTGAACTCGTACGACATGCCGCGTTTCGCACACGATTCGACGTTTCCGTTGTTGGCATCATGCGCCGCGGCTCGTATCGACTGACGAATCTCGCCTATGTGCCGATCAAGGCGGGTGACGAAGTGCTTGTACAGGGAGAAGTCGAGGCTATTACGCAACTCGAGAAATTCTCGGATTTCTCGTCGGTCGAGATCTTCACTAACGAAAAGCTCGCCGAATACCAGGCTGACGAGCGCATGTTCGTCGTGCGTCTTCCCAAGCACAGCGGCCTTGTGGATGAAACGCTGGAAAAGAGCCGCCTGGCCGAAGTCTTCGACTTCCGCGTCATTGCCATCTTTCGCGAAGGTGAGCTCAGGGTCATGCCGCGCGGTGATGAAGTCCTTCTGGGTGGCGATCTGTTGTTGATCGAGGGGCAGCCCGGCGATCTCGATGTCTTGCGAGGCCTGCAGGAACTCGAGATTGATACGAAAGTTCCGGCGAATGTCACACCGTTCGAGTCCGAACGGCTGACGCTCATGGATGCCACGCTGGATCCGCGTTCGTCGCTGGCAGGCCGGACAGTCGGCGAGCTCAACTTCCGCGAGCGTTACGGCATTGAGCTTGCAGGCATCTGGCGCGAAGGCGAAACAGTCGGTTCCGAGCTGGCTGACGAACGCCTGCAAGTCGGCGACGCACTCCTCCTGCTCGGCCCGCGCGACCGTCTGCAGCTATTGTCCACGGACTCGGACTTCCTGATCCTGACGCCGCTGGGACAAGAACCACCCGACACGCGTCGGGCACCTTTGGCCGCAGCCATCATGCTTGCCGTTGTGCTTTCCGTGATGGCGGGCTATGCGCCGATTTCCGTCGCGGCCGTCATTGGCGGCACGATCATGGTTCTGACTGGCTGCCTCAATATGGAGCAGGCCTATCGTGCTATCGATTGGCGTGCAATCTTCCTCATCGCCGGAATGCTGCCGCTGGGTATCGCAATGCAGGATACCGGTGCGGCGGAGTACCTTGCCAACCAGGTTATGAGCTTGCTCGGCGATGCCGGGCCATGGCCGGTCATCATGGGCCTCTATATCCTTACGGCAATGGCGACGATGATCATCCCTACGGCAGCCCTTGTGGTCCTGATGTCACCGATCGTCCTCTCCGCAATGAGTGACCTTAATGTCGCACCGGAAACCGCCATGATGGCGGTCGCAATGGCCGCATCCGCCAGTTTCACGAGCCCGATTTCACACCCCGCTAATATCCTGGTCATGGGTCCGGGCGGCTACCGCTTTGTCGATTACCTGAAAGTGGGTGTGCCGTTGACGATCGTGGTCTTCATTACCGTCATGGTGCTGCTACCTGTCTTGTGGCCTTTGGTACCGATCTAGGGAGAGTCAAGTGCGTGAGAGAGTCGTTATCGCCGGCGCCGGCCATGCTGCCGGTCAGGTCGTTGCCAGCCTGCGCCAGCACAAGTTCGCAGGGCAGATCGTACTCGTCGGGGACGAACCCTACCTGCCGTACCAGCGCCCGCCACTGTCGAAGAAATTCCTGGCTGGAGAAATGCCGGCGGAGCGACTGTACGTGAAGCCCGTGAGTTTCTACGAGGAAGCCGAGGTTGAGCTGCACCTGGAAACTTCCATTACTGCAATCGACCGCGACGGCAATCGCCTGCACGTCGAGGGCGGCGACGACATCGCCTATGACAAGCTGGTGCTCGCCCTCGGCTCCCGGGTTCGCCCGCTTCCCGTCGCCGGAACGAAGCTAAAGGGCGTGCACTACTTGCGCAGCATTGCCGATGTAGAAGGCATTCGGGACGACCTGGAGCCAGGCCGAAAGCTCGTCGTTATTGGCGCCGGATACATCGGACTCGAGGTTGCGGCCGTCGCCCGCCAGGCGGGGTTGGAAGTCACGGTTATCGAAATGGCAAACCGCGTCATGAGCCGCGTCGTGTCACCGGAGATCTCGGACTTCTACCAGATTGAACACACGAACCAGGGCGTCAGGTTCCGCCTGTCCGCAAGTGTCGCCGCGCTGAAGGGAAAGAAGCGGGTCAAGGCAGTAACGACCTCCGAGGGAGAGCAACTGCCTGCCGATCTCGTCGTGATCGGCGTAGGAATCTTGCCCAACACGGAGCTCGCGTCGGCGGCCGGACTCGACGTCGAGGACGGTATCGTCGTTGACGATCACTGCAGAACCTCGGACCCCGACATTTTCGCGGTCGGCGACTGTACGCTGCACCCCAACTCGATATACGCAAGACGATTGCGACTCGAGTCGGTACACAATGCGCTCGAGCAGGCAAAGACCGCGGCGGCGAACCTGTGCGGTAAGGACGTCGCCTACACACAGGTGCCCTGGTTCTGGTCGGACCAGTACGATCTCAAGCTCCAGATTGCCGGACTTTCAGAGGGCTACGATGACGTTGTGGTTCGTGGCAACCCGGCCGATCGCTCGTTTTCCTGCCTGTACCTGAAGAGCGGTCGCCTGATTGCGGTGAATGCGATCAATGCGCCGCGCGACTTCGTGCAGTCGAAGCCCTTGATCGCCGACCGGGCGGAGTTAAGTCCCGATCAGCTCGCCGACACCGGCATCCCGCTCAAGGACATGCCGGCCTGACGTCAGGGAGTGTCCGCGTCGTTGGCAGGGTCCTGGTCATAGGGCATCTCTATGATCAATCTGCCTTCTGCCGAGACCAGTCCGGTCTCCGCCGAGAAGGCCTTGACAGTCATTGACTCGACAGCCGCCATACTGAGACCTTCAAGCCGCCCTGAACCGCCGGTAACTGCCGCAGTACCGAGCGCCCCCGGTCCGGCGGTCACGTCGCCCAGCCAGTTCCCGCGCCAGTGATTCGCCGAACTGCGCCATGCCGGGAAGGCCACCTCCCGAATAAACGGAAAGTAGTTCTCAGTTTGTTCAATGAACAGGCTACCGTAGTCCGGCAGGTACACGTACCAGACGCTGTCGACGATGGCCTCGCCGGTCCACAGCCTGGTGCTCTCGGATCTTGACGAGAATTTCACCCCGATACCGGCAACCCGGTTGCGCGCATCGCGCATGACGGTCGCCATTGCACTGGTCATGCGAACGGGAGCCTCCCAGAGCTGGACTACTTTCTCCGGATGGGGGTGATGTAGCGTTTCACCATTGTTGGTATACGCAATACTCTCCGCCGGCACGTTGGCGAAATTAAGGGCAATGACCTCGGCATTGGTTACTGACAATGGCGACAACCCCCTGTCGGCATTGAACGGGTTGTAAAGAAGCCCTGCCGCGAACAGGATCACTCCGACGATCAGCCCAAGCACGAGAGAGACGAGGTGCTTCATTCGGCTGCCTCCTCGGTATCCAGGGGCTCGAGTGTGCTCGCGTAGGTTGCGGACAACTCGATGCGACCGGTTGGAGCGTCTTCGTCATCCGAGGCGGTCTCGACCCAGCGCTCTGTCATGAAACCGTGCAGCAGACTGAATTCGCGCGAACCCGATCTGATCTGGCCGAGACGAAAACCCCCTTCGCGCGGCGTGACATCCATATTGACGAACAGTGACCCACGGGCCGGCAGATGCAGTACCCAGTCGATGACATCTGTGTCATCGGTCTTCGCTGCCGTACGTGCCGCAACGCCGACGATTACACCCTGGGCGTTACGGATCTTGAACAGTTCCGCACGGACGTTCGCCAGGATTTCATCGCTGGGCCATTCCAGTCCCGGTGGGACACTGCCGGCCTGCCGCGGGTCGCCCTGGAGGATCTGGTCCATGGGAATCCTGCTGTGAAACACCTCCGTATTGCCGCCGTTCGGCGCCACGGTGACGATAGAAGCTTCACGCTTCTGGTCCACGGCCGGAACCGCATACAAGACGCCGGCTGCGGCTAGCAGCCCCAGTACGACTCCAATGAAAAATGTCTTCAACAAAACAAACACACCACGCTTTGGTCGATTGCCAAATCAGGCACACGCAGGAAGTTTAGTTAAGTTGGCGCCAGCGGCCTACTCGACAGTCTCTTTTTGTGACAGAACGCACAGGATTTGGCGGGCCAAGCGCGAACCCGTCCCTGTCGATCCGGCCCGTTTTCTCAACACGCGGTGAAATAGCGCTGCAGGTACTCGTCGAGACCGATGTCGTCCGCTGCCTCAATGGCGGCCTGACGCACATGCGATGCCGCGGCCTCCTCAGCGAGAATCTGCGCCTGCTCCTCACGCAGGGGCGCTATTGCGGAGAAGTAGTCCCGGTGACACTTCGCCATGCCAAGGGCGAACTCGAAATAGCTGCTGCCGCTCTGCTCGAGTTCTGCAACGATGCGCGCAGACAACGTCGCATCAGGATGGTCGACAAACGCCTGGAGGCTGCTGACTGCAGCCGAGTAGCTGTCGTCACCCTGGTGCCGGTCAATCAACTCGGCGACGGCCGATACGTTTGCCAGGATCCGTGTGGCCCACGACTGCAACGTTACCGCCTCGCCCTTTTCCCGCAGGCGAAGTTCCGGATCACGCCCACGCTTCGCGACACCGGAATGATTGTGGCGAATCGCGTCCAACTCGACACTATCGAGCTTCGGGCTGTCTTCAAGCATACAGTAAATCAGGAACGCCTCTATGAAGCGCATCGTATTCTGGTTGATGCCCGACGGATCGAAAATATTGATGTCCAGGGAACGGATTTCAACGTACTCGATGCCGTCTCGACGCAGGGCCGCAGTCGGTTGCTCACCTGAACGGGCGACGCGCTTCGGACGAACCGACGAGTAGTATTCGTTCGCGATTTGCAGCAGGTTGGCGTTGAGCTGCTGATACTGGCCGCCGACTTTCACCCCGATTTTTTCGTAGGAGGGCTCCGGCGTACAGATCGCGTTGCTCAGGTCGCGAACGTATTCGTCGAGGCTGTTCAGCGAAATATCGATACGCGACTGGTTCTGGTTGCTGTAACCAAGGTCACTCATGCGCAAGGACGTTGCGTAGGGCTCAAACCATGTGTCCGCATTAAGCGATGGCAGCCCCGCCGCAGCACCGGCAAATGACTTGCAGACCGCCGGCGACGCACCGAACAGGTAGAGAACGATCCACCCCATGCGACGGAAATTTCGGATCATGCCGAGGTATTGGTCGGAACGGAACGTTTTGTCATCCCGATCGTCCGCCAGCACCTCACGGTACGCCGGCCAGAAGACCGGTGGCACCGAATAGTTGAAGTGCACGCCGGCAATAACCTGCATCTGGCGGCCGTACCGATGACCGAGGCCACGACGGTAGATCGTCTTCATGCGACCGACATTGGAATCGCCGTATCGCGCGAGCGGTATCTCGCGATTGCCGGGAATGCGACACGGCATGCTGGCGGTCCACAGCATTTCGTCACCAAGGTGCGCATACGTGAACTGGTGAATGTCGCAGATACACCGCAGCGCTTCCCAGGTCGTCGGAAATGCGGGCGTCACGAATTCGAGCAGCGCCTCCGAGAAGTCCGTGGTGATATACCGATTCGTTAGCGCAGAACCGAGTTCCTTCGGGTGCGGCGTTTGCGCCAGGAATCCGTCAGGACTGATGCGCAGCGATTCTTTTTCAATACCCTTTAGGCCACCACTGAGCACGTCACTGCCGGTAGCAGTAAGC
>Ga0224496_10002459_pt1 | contig 11015 bp, 7 predicted proteins | sample SF_Jul11_sed_USG_2_FD_168127 | JGI IMG/M metagenome (GOLD analysis project Ga0224496, IMG submission 168127) | Sediment microbial communities from San Francisco Bay, California, United States - SF_Jul11_sed_USGS_8_1 | ecosystem: Environmental > Aquatic > Marine > Sediment | place: USA... | reverse complement strand
GTGTTGGTCTGGGTGTCGTGGACAAAGATATCCGCCTGGACATTGGTGTCGCCGGTCACCAGATCGGTGGCTGTTGAATAAAAAGCGACATAACGGCCATCACCACTGATGGCAGGATTGTAACTGCCGCCGCCGGTGGCCTCGATACCGCCGGTGGCCACCGAGGCCCGGGTGGTGGTGTTGGTCTGGGTGTCGTGGACAAAGATATCCGCCTGGACATTGGTGTCGCCGGTCACCAGATCGGTGGCTGTTGAATAAAAAGCGACATAACGGCCATCACCACTGATGGCAGGATTGTAACTGCTGCCGCCGGTGGCCTCGACCCCGCCGGTGGCCACCGAGGCCCGGGTGGTGGTGTTGGTCTGGGTGTCGTGGACAAAGATATCCGCCTGGCCATTGCTATCGCCGGTCACCAGATCGGTGGCTGTTGAATAAAAAGCGACATAACGGCCATCACCACTGATCGAGGGATCAGAACTGCCGCCGCCGGTGGCCTGGACCCCGCCGGTGGCCACCGAAACCCGGGTGGTGGCACCGGTCTGCCGGTCATGGAGAAAAACATCGCTCTGGGCATTGGTATCACCTACCACCAGATTGGTGGCGCTGGAAGCAAAAACCACATAACGGCCATCGGCACTTGCGGCCGGAGTCTCCCAAGTCCCGGTATCGGCCAGAGAGCCGCCGGAATCAACGGAGACCAGCTCCGCGGTATCAAGGCTGCCCTGCCAGGAATCCCTGATTAGCCCAGTTACCGCCACATCAGTCTCGATGCTGCCGGTCTTTGCCTCCAGATCCCAGTCGGCCCGAAGCGATTCATGGCCGGTGAGATCAACGGAGGCGGCTACATCGGCGCCGGTGAGCTCGGCCAGTTGGTGGACAAACTCCCGGCCATCCGGCCCGGCCGCCACCTCGCAGCCATAGAGCATGATATCGCCGTCGGCTGACAGGGCCTGGCCCAGGGCCTGCACCCGGGCCGCCTGCTCGGCCAGGTTGTCCAGGGTCAAGGTCGCGCTGCCCAGCTGCAGGCTGGCCGCATCGCCATGGGAGATGATATGCACCGCGTCCAGATCGCGATAGCCCTTTAAGGCCTCGACCATCTGCGCCAGGCCGTCGCTTTGCGAATCTATGATTATTACTCGGGCCTCAGGGGAAATCCCCTGGAGAAGCTCCTGATAATTTGCCACCGCCGTATCAACAAAGACCACTTCCTTGCGGGCGCCAGCCAGGGGCGGGGTATAATCCTTGACCAGCTCCTGAAAATCAACCTCCGCTTGATCGATCGCCTCAGCACTTGCCTCGGCTTGGTCCGTGGTTTCCAGCGCAACATCCGCGGCGGTGGCGACCACCGCGCCGTCAAACATGATCCGGGGTTCAAGGGCCATCAGGCAGCTGGCCGGCGCACCGGCCAACTCATCGAGGCCCTTCAGGGGGTCATTGTTCTTTTTGATTACAGAGTTGAAGAGTTTCATTGGCACCCTCCTCCGCTCGCCTTGAGCTGTTCCGCAATTTTCTTGGCCGCCTCCGCCGTCAACCCCATATCAATGGCTTCCCGAATCAACTTATCAAAATTTTGGCGGTCCACCTTCTGCATCCCGGACAAGACCGCGGCAACCGCCACCTCAACCGGCACCTGACCGCCGGTCACCGCCTCGCGCAACAGGTTGGCGGCTTCCTGGGGATTGGCCTTGACCTGGGCGCTCAACTCCGTCATTTTGCCCTGATCCGGACTCGCTTTGCCCGGCGGCCGGCCATCACCCTTAACCCCGGACACCGGCAGCCGCGGCATGGCCCTTTTGCCAGCCTTTACCCCTGTTCCCCGACCAGGTGCGAGGCTGCTGAAATCTTTATGCAGATTTTTTATAAGCGCAGGATTCATCCTCGCCGGCGGGGCGAGGGGCGCGTTCCAATCCTTGACCTGGGAGCCGAAACCGGGCTGGGTAATGACCACCGTGCCGGTGCCGTTGGTCAGGTTGATCCCCTTGCCGCCCTCAAACATCACCGTGAGTCCTTGGCCGGATACACTGCCCGCATACATCGAGCCCCGAATGCCGATGGTGGCGACCGGAGTGTCGGTGGTAAGTTTTTCCGGCGCCTTTTTGGAGATCAGGCCGCCCATCACCCGAAAAAGACCTTCCTTGACCTCGACCTTCATCTCGTTCTTGCCTTTTGCCGGATCCCACTCATAGTTTTTGATCTTGAAAACGGTGTTGCCGCCGAGACTGACGATGGAATTATCCTTGAACATGATCTGCAGCCGGGCACGCTTGCCGGTGGTGATGAGATCGCCCAGAAAAATGGGCGATTTGATGGTGAGATCGCGTTTAACCTCTTTGCCGTCAACGGCGGAAACCTCGCCGCGAAGAGCCACCACCGAGCCGACCTCCTGCGGTTCGGTCGGTTGGGCGTCCGCAGCACGGCAGAGAACGGCCACGGCCAAAATGGCGGCCAGCAGTAGACCGGCCATCGATATGCGGCTTTTTCCTGATAATAACGACATGGTATCGAGCCTCGTCCACCAATGCGACCCGCCCCTAGGCCGGTTGCGGCAGAATCGCGCCTGTTAGCGCGGCCTGCCTGTCAGTTCCTTAAGAAACGCTTCAACCTCTTGCCGCAGATTATCCGGCAGCTCCGCCGCCAGCGCTTCTTCGGCATAATGAATGGCCGTTTCTTCCGCCCCCAGCCCCAGGTAGGCCTTGGCCAGCTCAATTTTTACCTCGTCGGCGGCCGGGGCGATGATCAACACCCGCTCAAAAGACATGACCGCCGCCTCGTAGTCACCCAGACCCAGGGCGGACTTGCCGAGATAAAAATTGATTTCTCGGTTGGCGGGATCCTGCTGAAACAACGAAAAATAAAGGGGATAGGCCTGAGTGTAATCACCGCTTTCATAAAAAATACGGGCCTGGGCCAAGGACTTATGCTGGTTTGCTTCCGCGGCAAAAAGCACCGGGCAGAGGAGACACAGGATAATTATCGTCAGCAAGCCGGTTCGTATCATGACAACATCCTCCGCGGTTCTCAAAACATATCCATCAATAAATTATGTTATCACATTTCAACCGGGAAGGAAAAGAACCGTCGATAAAACAAAGCAAAAAACCAGGGCCAAGCACCTTAGTCAACCGCCTGATTTTCCGTTGAATCCGCGCCGGAAACCTTATATGCCAAACCACTGGGCTCCCTGGCCCCGTAAATCCCCCGCCCGACCACAAGGCCCCGGCCGACGGATTTGATCCCAACCCGATGGGGCTCAGGCACGGCGACAATAATTTCTTCCACCAGCGCCTCGCCCTTTTCGGCCCTAACCGGGGCTGATTCGGGCTGCGGCTTGGGCGGGGCGGCCACTGCAACCGAATCCGGCTCCACCTCGCCAACTTGCCCGGAGGTCTCATCGGGCCCAGCTTGGGCGGCCGCTTCGTCCTGCCCAACCATCGCCGCGAGTCCAGGCGGCCCAGACGGAACTTGCCCAATCTTGGCTTCCGGTACCGCGCCCCCCTTTTCGGGTATGGATACAACCTGCTCCGCCACCGCCGGCGGCAAAACCTCGGTCTCCTCCGCCCGCAAAGGCTCCGGGGGCTGCTCGGCAAAATAGGTTTCCATATAATCAGCCCGGGCAACCACCTTGTTTTGCGGCTCCTCAGTCGCCTTAAAGCTCAGCAGGACACCCTGTTCATAATCGCCGATTCCCCGGGCAAGAGTGCTGATATCATGGGCCTGGGCAACCTTGGGCAACGGGTCCATGCCGGTGGAATGAAAAATCCGGCCCAGGGCGCCCTGGAGCTCGGCATAGGCCACCCCCCGATTCATCCGGGCCGACAGGGCGGCGGCCAGTTTTCTGATCTCCTCCAGTTCGCTGCCGGTCTGCGCCTTTTTGGCGGCGGCCGCATGCCAGAGCTGCCGCTGGTGCACCGCGTCAAGCTGCTCGGCAATCCGGTACTCTTTAAGGGCCAGATAATAACGCTGGTGGGCTAGATTTACCTGGGTAAGGACCATCATCGCCGTGGCCAGATAACGCTTTTGAGCCAGCTCTTCCTGGAGTTCGCCATTTTTCACGGCGGCCGGGCCGGACAAGAGCTTGAACGCATTCCAGGAGAGGTTGAGCCCGGCATGGAGCCAGGCCTGATTTTCCAGGTACTTGTTATCATCGAAGCTGCCGCCCACGTTAAATTCCAGGCCGGGCAACATGCCAAGCAGGGCCTTGCGCACCTCCAGACTGCTGATTCTTTTTTGATACGCCTCCATCCTCAATTCGGAGCGCTGGACCAGGGCCTGCTCCTCCAGGGCATCTATCGAGAGCAACCGCTCCAGATACTGCAGGTGCTCTTCGTCAAGCCCGAGCCGGTAATCGGTGCCCGGGTCAAGATTCATCAATGCGGCCAGCTCGGTCTTGGCGGTGGACAAGGACTTGCGCATGGCCCAGAGCTGCTTGACGGTTTCGAGAAGCTGCTGTTGATAAAGCAGGGTTTTGGCCGGTTGCTGCACCCGGCTCTCCTCCATTTGCCGGGCCCGCTCCAGAGCCCCCTCCACCCGGGTGAGCAATTGATCCATCCGGGGCAGCAGCAATTCAGCGCTGGCCGCCCGCCAGTAGGCATAACGCACATCCTGGACGATATTCTGCAGGGCGATCCGCCGCCATTCCTCGGAGATCAAGACCTGATCCGCCTGCTGCTGGGCCCGGGTGTAGCCCACCCCGAAATCAAGGATATTCCAGACGGTAATGATGTTGGCGGTAAACGATCTTTTTTCAGCGGAAATAGAATTGCCGGATTCAATTCCATTTGACAAGCCGGCCGAATCACTGTCATTACTGCGATGGCTGTATCCCGCCGATGCCACCAGCTGGGGCAACAACTCATAACGGGCCAGATCCAGGGTGCCGCTGGCCAGAGCTTTCTCCAGCAGCTTGACCCGGTGCTCCAGATTATATTTTACCGCCCGGGCCATCGCCTCATACAGGGAAATTTGCGCGGAGACCGGCTCCTGCTCTTCAAAGAGCAGCGCGCGCTGCTCCCGGGCCATGGCCTGAAACTGTTCCTCGGAAAAAGGGGTCGGAGTCACGGCGCAGCCGCTCAGGACGAGCAACAAAATAAAGACCGCGCCCCAAATACCAAGCAGCGCAAATCTCTTTTTTTTAGGTACCGCTTCGTGGTTGAGTGGCATACAATGATTCCCAACTAGGAGTTGTCCATATCGTTAATATGTTAGCAAAGGCCGGCGGCCCGGGATAGATTCTGCCCTAAACTCTTTTCGGCCTGTGCAAATTAAACTTTAAGATTCTATTATTATAGCAAAGAGGACTTACCCGATGTTTGATTTTGAATTTCATAACCCGACCAAGATTATCTTTGGCAAGGACCGGGAAACCCTGATCGGCAGCGAGCTTAAAAACAGCGGAATCGGCAAAGTGTTGCTGGTTTACGGCTGCGGCTCGGCAAAAAGAAGCGGCCTGTTCGATCGGGTTATCACCTCACTTAACCAAGCGCAAGTTGAGTTTGTCGAGTTCGGCGGCGTGGTGTCAAACCCGGTGCTATCCCACACCCGCCAGGGGGTGGAGCTGGCCAAGACACATGGGGTCGAAGCGATCCTGGCCGTGGGCGGCGGCTCGGTGCTGGATGAGGCCAAGGCCATTGCCGCCGGAGCTCTTAGCGAGGAGGATGTCTGGCAGTTCTTTCTCGGCCGGCAGGTTACCCGCGCCCTGCCCCTGTTCACCATCCTGACCCTGGCCGCCACCGGCAGCGAGATGAACGGCAACTCGGTGATCACCAATGAGGAAACCCGGCAGAAATACAATATCTCCTGCCCCCATGTTTACCCCAAGGTCTCGATCCTCAACCCGGAGCTGACCCACACGGTGCCCCTCAACTACACGGCCTACTCGGCGGTGGACGCCATTGCCCACGTGATTGAGGGCTACTTTACCAAGCAGCCCGGCACCCATCTCCAGGACCGGCTGGTGGAGGGGATCATCAAAACGGTGATCGAGACCACCGAGATCATCATGGCCGAGCCGGAGCACGCCAAGGCGCGGGCCTCGTTCATGTGGGCCGCGACCCTGGCCTTAAACGGCCTTACCCCCGCCGGGATCGGCCCTTATAAATTTCCAAACCACCTGATCGAGCACTCCCTGAGCGCCATTTACAACATCCCCCATGGCGCCGGCCTGTCCATCGTGATTCCGGCCTGGATGAAATGGTATAAGGGTCAGAATGAGACACAATTTGCCAGGTTTGCCGAGGAGATATTCGGCCTGCGCGGAGCGGAGGAAGGAATCGAGGCGCTGGAGAGCTGGTTTAAAAAAATCAACTCCCCGGTGCGGCTTGGGGAAGCCGGGATCCCGGCCGGCGACATCGGCCTGATTGCCGAAAACGCGGAGGGGTTGGCCACCCGCTGGGGGATCAATGAAACATACAACAAAGAGGTGATTGCCGAGATTTTACGGCTGGCTGGGGACTAAGGGAATTTCGAAAAAAAGGGGGGGAAAACTAACGAGACTTGTTATCCATTGCCCTTGGCGGGGAGGGCGCCGTGGTGATGGTAAAAATCCTCAACCATCTCGCGCCTTTTCTGCAAGGGAGATCGCAAATAAAGGGGGCTCAATAACAATATCCGCACAATTTCACGCTTGGTCATCCTGTTGTCTCCACGGCCTGAAGTTATAAACCTCTTTCCTAACAAGGATAAGTTACTTCATAACAAGATAATCAGCGGAATGCGATAAAAAATTATCGGCACCTTAACTCGAACTTATCATGCTGGTTTAGCCGCCCCCCACAACTGGTTACAGCCAATCATCTTCCGCAAAAAAAACCGTTCTTTTCAGGTTATGAACCCCGACGCTTGGCCCGGCCAGAAAGGCGAGACAACCTTCCCGGCTCTCCAGACCGACCTCCGGATAAAGCTCCTTGTTAAAGCGGTAAAAAATGGTGCGCTTAAAAAACTCCCGCCGGTCGCGCTTGGCAAAATAGGGGGGGACGCTCTCCGGCAACCGGTGCCAGAGCTGATCCTTGAGTTCTTTCATCGATGCCGCCTCGAGAAAATCAGGCAGGATATGCTGCCCGCTCCTGAACCAGTCATAGCGGAGCAGCTCGACCAGCAGTTCCCGGTCGCTTCTGGAGTCGGCCAGCCGCCAAAGAATCCTTGCCATCAGCGCTTGGGTCTTGGCCAGCTCGAAAAAGTTTTCCCGCTTACATAAGGCCAGCAGCTCTGCAAAAAAGGCGAAATAATTCTCTTCTTGCTTGCGGAGATAACTGAAGGTTGCCCGGAAAAACCGGTTGTTATAAAAGGCCTCCACGCATTCGCCCAACAGATAAAGCTCAGCCATAACCGAGTGGTCGAGCCAGCGGGTGGCCAGCACCGAATAAGGGGCCGCCCCGGAGCTGATGATGCCGAACTCCTCTTTTTTCTTGCTGATCGCAGTGCCCGGCAGGGTTTTGAGCAGACCCATCTGTACATAATGGGGGCGCATGGCAAAAACATCGTTAAAAGAACGGGCAAAACTCGCCTTATCCTCAAAGGGCAGACCGAGAATAAGGTCGAGGTGGAGGTGGATATTATCAGCGGCCAGCAACCGTTCGATATTATGACGGGCCCGGTCCAGATCCATGGTCCGGTTCACCGCGGCCAGGGTCTCGGGGTTGGTGGACTGCAGGCCGATCTCAAACTGGAAGCGACCCGGCTCCACCGTGGCCAGAAAGTCGAGCATCTCCTCGGTAAAAAGGTCGGGGGCGATCTCGAAATGAAAGGTGGTCGCCCCGGGCTGGGCCAGCAGAAAGCGCCACAGGGCCAGGGCTCTGGCGGCCGAGGCATTGAAGGTGCGATCGACAAAGCGGATAATATTGGGCTGATGGGCGAGGATAACCGACAGCTCCGCCTCCACCTGGGCCAGCTCGAGGTTCTGCACACCGCGGGCCACCGAGGAAAGGCAGTAGGTGCAGCCGAAAGGGCAACCCCGGGACGATTCATAATAAATATTACGGTTTGCTAAAAATCGGTCGAAATCCTCCGCCCGGTAGGGCATGGCAAAGGGGCGGCCGGCGGCGGCCTGATACTCGGGCTTAAGCTTGCCGCCCTTGAGATCCGCAAAAAAATCAGCGCCCAGCCCCTCGACCTCGCCCCGGACAATGGTGCAACCAACGGGCAGTTCAGCCCGATCCATGAAGGTCGCCTCCGGCCCGCCCAGGATAATGGGGGTCGCCGGCAACACCTGCCCGATATCGCGCAGCAGCTTGTTGACATAGCCGACATTCCAGATATAGACCGAAAAACAGAAGAAATCCGGGCGGGTGGCGGTCAGCTTGAGCAGGGTTTCATAATAGGGGTCATTGATGGTCAACTGCTGTAACGTAACCGCCGCCTCGGGCAGCGCGGCCTCCAGCACATTGCGCACATAAAAAATCGCCGGGCTGGAATGGGTATAACGGGCATTGAATGCAATCAGGCTTATTTTCATAATTAAGTAACGGGTGACAACCATTAAGCAACAGGTTAAAAAGATTTAGTTAGTGTCTGTCCATAAATGGTCTTTTTTACCGATAACATTGTCGCTTCGCTCTTTGAAAGTGCTCACGTACCCAAGCACGCTGCGCTTTTCAAAATCCTAGCTCCTCGTTCTCGAAAAAAAATCATCATTTCTGGACAGACACTAGTTATCCTGATAACCAGCTGCATGTTATTAAACAACAAGCTTTTCAGGCCGAACCAGGCTCGTCCTGATTGCCCAAGTGAATGGGTAACTTGTTACCCGTCACCCATAACTTGTCACTAAAAAAATGATCCCTTACCCAAATATAGATCCGGTTATCCTCCATCTCGGCCCCCTGCAGGTGCGCTGGTACGGGCTGATGTATGTGCTCGGCTTTCTGGCCGCCTATTCGCTGATCCGGCTGCAGATCAACCGCTATGAACTGCGCCCCCTGGCGAGACATTTTGAAAACCTCAACCTCTGTCTGATTATCAGCCTGATCCTGGGCGCGCGCCTCGGTTATGTTCTTTTTTACAACCTGAGCTATTATCTGGAAAACCCCCAGGAGATCATGGCCACCTGGCTCGGCGGCATGTCCTTTCACGGCGCCCTGCTCGGCCTGCTGCTGGGCGGCTTTATCTTCTGCCGGCTCACCCGGCTGCCTTTTCTGCAGACCGCCGACGTCTACATCGTCACCACCCCCATCGGCCTGGGCCTGGGCCGGATCGGCAATTTCATCAACGGCGAACTCTACGGCCGGGTCAGCGACGTCCCCTGGGCCATGGTCTTTCCCGGCGGCGGCCCCAACCCGCGCCACCCTTCCCAGCTCTACGAATGCCTGCTGGAAGGCGTCCTGCTCTTCATCATCCTCTGGAGCGCCAAAAACCGTTACTGGCAACGAAACTGGCCCACCGGCTCGCTGCTCGCCATTTTCCTGATCTGTTACGGCCTGTTTCGCGCCCTGGTCGAGCTTTTTCGCCAGCCTGACCCGCAGATCGGCTTTATTTTCGGCGCACTGACCATGGGCCAGATCTTGAGCGGCCTGATGATCCTTGCCGGAATCATCATTTTGGCAATCAGACGAAAAAGCGTCCCGGCCCCCTGATTTCTTGACGCGGGCCGGTCGGATGTTTACACTGACTTTTGACAATCCTTGCCGATCAGCTTTTTTGCCATGATAAAACCCGAGCAACAGAGGCCCCGAAATGTTGTATAAAACAAAATTGAAGCGCGGAGCAATGTTAGAGCTGCCCCTGTTCCGCATTTTTTTATTTTCCCTTTTTCTCCCTCTCACACTGATAACGACTATGACGATCACAGACGCCCACGCCCTTGAAATCGCCCCCTATCTCCATAAAGCCACCCTTGCCAACGGCCTGAACATCCTGGTCAAAGAGACCCCCGGCACCAAGGTCGCCACCGTCCAGATCTGGGTCAAGGCCGGCAGCATTTACGAAGAAAAGCATGAGGCGGGCATCACCCATCTCATCGAACACATGATTTTCAAGGGCACCCCCACCTTAGGCCCCGGCCGGGTAGCCGGCGCCATCGAAGAAATGGGCGGCAGGATCAATGCCTACACCTCCTACGAAAACACGGTTTATCACGCCACCCTTTCCTCCCGCCACTGGGCCACGGCCATGGAGGTGCTGACCGATGCGGTGCTCCATTCGATTTTTGATGCCGAAGAACTGGAACGGGAAAAAAAGGTGGTGCTCGAGGAAATCGGCATGCGGGAAGACCGGCCCGACATCATGCTCTTCCAGGAGTTGATGACCAATGCCTATACGACCCACCCCTACCGGTTGCCGGTAAGCGGCACCAGGGAAAGCGTGTCCGCCATCAGCCGGGACGATATCCTGAAATACATGAAGGACCATTACCACCCCGACAACTTCACCGTGGTGGTGGTGGGCGATGTCCGGGCCAAGCAGGTGCTCGACAAGGTCGGTGAGCTGATGGGCGCCCTCGAACGCAGCGACCACCAGCCCCCGACCATCCCTAAAGAGGCCAGCCAGAAACAGGCCCGGATCTTTACCCTTCAGGAGGATGTCAACCAGGCCAAGATGGCCATGGCCTTCCCCATTTCGCCGTTTACCAATCCCGACACCGCGGTTATCGATGTCATGACCCAGATCCTGGGCCAGGGAGAAACCTCGCGGCTCTACAACCGGCTGCGCAATGAAACCGGCCTGGTCTATCAGATCAACGGTTCGGCCTTTACCCCGAAAGACCCGGGCCTGCTGGAGATCATGTCCACCCTGGATGCGGACAAGGCCCCGGCCGCCTTGCTCGAGATCCTCACCGAAGTATTCAAGCTTAAATATCTCAAGGTGAGCGATGATGAACTGGAACGGGCCAAGCGCAATCTGGAAAGCGATTTCGTCTTCAACCTGGAGCGGGCCGAAGGCCAGGCCCGGGTGCTGGGCTCCTTTGAGTTTCTGACCGGCGACCCCCGGGAGAAAAAATACCTGGAGCAGGTGCGGGCGGTGAGCAAGGAGGATATCCAGCGGGTGGCCGCCTTTTATCTCAAAGGCAACCATCTCACCACCGG
>Ga0224496_10002455_pt1 | contig 11024 bp, 9 predicted proteins | sample SF_Jul11_sed_USG_2_FD_168127 | JGI IMG/M metagenome (GOLD analysis project Ga0224496, IMG submission 168127) | Sediment microbial communities from San Francisco Bay, California, United States - SF_Jul11_sed_USGS_8_1 | ecosystem: Environmental > Aquatic > Marine > Sediment | place: USA... | reverse complement strand
TTCACGGCCTTTCTACGCTATAAGGGATTAACTTCAGGTTTTTTTGACGTAGGCTTTGTAGATAGTTTTGTCCCCGGCTGGTTCTTCTTCTAGGCCGACCCATTCGTGGCCGGTGGTTTCACACCATGCAGGCATATCCTTTTTGATTCCTTCATCATCAGACGCCACCTCAAGCACTTGGCCTGGAGTCAGGTCTTTGATTTTTTTGGAGGTCAAGATGATGGGCATGGGGCAGAAATATCCAAGGGTATCGAGTTTGACATCGGCTGGTATCATCGTGTGTCCTTCTTTATTTGATTCCGGGGTGCTATTAAATGAATAAGTTGACGGAGCCATGCCGGGCTTCAGCCAGATAGGTGCTGACTCCGGCGAGTTGGTCGACGCCATCAATGAGCGTATCTTTTGAAATGCCCATCATTCCTAAGGTGGTGGTGCAGGCGATCATTTGTACGCCAAGGTCTTGAGCCGTTTCTAACAGTTCGGCAATGCCAGGCATGCGATTGTTTTTCATGACTTTTTTCATCATGGTTGTGCCGAGTCCACCGAAATGGAATCGGGACAGGGGCAAATTATCCGACCCACCTTTGTTGATCCACCCAAATGCGCGGCGCATCCAGTCCTTAGCCGAACTGGTCGATCCGGGTTTTCGAATGATATTTAAGCCCCAAAACGTGAAAAACATGGTAACTTTCATGCCCATAGCGGCGGCGCCCGTGGCAATGATGAAGGCAGCCATGGCTTTATCCATGTCACCACTCAGAACGACGAGGGTCACACTGTCGGGTTTCGTTTCTTTTAATTCGGCGAGCGCAGTGGCAGGTTCAAGTTTCGTGGTATTCATGGGAATCACCTTTTATACGGTAATAAGTGAGAGCATGAGTTGAAGCCTTTGATAAAGTCTCCATTTCTCGGAAAGTGTGACAGGACTATATCAGGTTTGTGCGTCTTTTTTTGTATGGTTCTTGACGAATTTTTCGGAAACCCTTGGAAATCAGCAGGTTAGACTATAATATGCGTTTTTTGTGGACGTCAAGGAAGGTACTTGGCCTTGCCTCTGGACCATCGGGTTGGGCTCAGATCCTTCGCGATGCCCAGGCTGATAACCACTAGCGTAGCACCTGAGGCGTGAGGGACCCATATGAAATAGCGAGCGTCAATTTTTTGATGGATCTCTCTTCAGATCAGGCGGGTATGATGCAATCACATGGCTTTATCGCGCTGACCAGCAGGGACCGAAGTCTTGAGGAAAAAGGAATCGGCGATGATACCTCAGCGACTCGTTGAAAGCGTGCCAAATATTAGTGAAGGCCGTGATCCTGCTGTGATTGCGGAATTGACCGCAGGTATCCAAGCCATTCCGCAGGTGGCATTGCTGGATGTGCATGTTGATCCGGACCACCATCGTTCGGTGTTCACGATGGTTGGCGAGCCGGAAGCAATGGGTACGGCTCTTTTTCGTTTGGTTCAAAAAGCCCAACAACTTATTGATATACGCCAGCATCAGGGAGCGCATCCACGAATTGGTGTGGTGGATGTGGTGCCCTGGGTTCCCTTCCAAGGGGTGAGCATGGAAGATTGTGTCATGTATGCCGAAGATCTTGGAGCGCGGGTCGGGCAGGAACTTAAGATTCCCGTGTATTTGTATGAACAGGCCAGTCGTGTTCCGTCCAGGGCAAAACTGGAAAGGATTAGACAGGGCGGGTTGTCGGGTTTGGCCACTCGAATGAAGACTGATAGCAAGTGGTCCCCGGATTATGGACCGTCGATGATGCATCCCACGGCTGGGGCCATCGCTGTAGGGACACGGTTCTTCTTGATTGCCTTTAATGTGGTGCTCCAGAGTGATGACCTTGAAGTGGCCAAACATATTGCTCAAGCCATTCGGACGTCGAATGGCGGATTGCCGTCGGTCAAAGCCATGGGCGTTCCCTTGCTGTCTAGACAGTTGGTACAGGTGTCGATGAATCTCACCGATTTTCGTAAAACGTCTTTGCGCATGGCTTTTGAATTTGTGAAGCGAGAGGCGCATTGTTATGGGGTAGAAATTATCGAAAGCGAGATCGTGGGACTTGTGCCCCAAGTAGCGTGGGATCAAAAATTATTGTACGATCTTAAGGTAACGCCAATGAAATTTGACCCCATACTAGAAAATCGCCTAGAACAATCCACTGTTTTTTGATACAAATGAAGCCATATCCGGTGTGAGCCGTGAAAGGGTTCTTATCCACTATTCAGGAGGTGAGTGATGAGTGAAATAGCTGAAGGACGTGCAGCGATACGAGAAAGTAAGTTTGGCCATCTAACGGTTGGCTCGATTATGGAAACGCAGGTGCAAAGTGCCACGAAAGACACTCAAGCAGAAATGTTGGCGTCCTATATGATGGAAGGTTTTGGGTCTGTGCCTATTGTTGATGACAACAACAAACTTATCGGAATTGTGTCGGAGTTTGATCTGCTCGCATCGCTTCGCAAAGGAAAAAAACTGGAAGAGGTGACGGCTGGAGACATCCTGACGTCCAATCCTATTTCGGTGACCAAAGATACGGACCTTATGACTCTTCTGGATGTTTTACAAAATAACCATCTCATTCGAGTTCCAGTTCTGGATAATGTTGGCAAGCTCATTGGTATTGTAGCCCGCCGGGATGTGTTACGGGGATATCTACACACATCGGGGAGTTGAGGCTCCCCCCGAGGAGTGATCATACTACCTCTCCTCACCAGATTCGTTCCTCCCATTTTTTATCATCTTGAATAGGTGCCCGTGCTCATTCTCATATATGAGAATGAGCATGTACCATGATATGTCTGTGAGTGAACAACGATGAATGATCGAGTGAATCAGATTGTCAGCGCCGCTTGGTTTGAGCGTGCGATCATTGGCTTTATCCTCATCAACGGGGTCATTTTAGGTATGGAAACGTCACCGGCTCTAGTCGAGCACTATGGTGACCTGATGCATGTGGGCAATCACGTGATTCTGGGAATTTTCATTCTAGAAGCCATGCTCAAAATGCTGGCTCTGGCTCCACAGGTCCAGCGCTATTTTCAAGATGGCTGGAATGTGTTTGATTTTTCAGTCATCGTCTTTTCCCTGATTCCTGCGACCGGGGAATTTGCCATGATCGCACGTTTAGCCCGCCTGTTGCGGGTGCTTCGTCTGATTTCGACGATTCCAGAACTCCGATTGATCGTCTCCACGTTGGTGAGATCCATCCCCAGTATGATCCACGTCATGACCTTAATGAGCGTGATTTTTTATATCTATGCCATCACGGGATATCAGCTTTTTCATGAACATGATCCCACTCATTGGCGGTCTTTGGGCATTTCGCTGCTCACGCTCTTTCGTGTGGTGACGCTGGAAGATTGGACTGATGTGATGTACACGGCCATGGATTTTCATTATTTGTCGTGGCTGTATTTTGTCAGTTTTGTGATCTTGGGAACGTTTGTGGTCATCAATTTATTTATTGCCGTGGTGATCAATAATCTCGATGAAGCCAAAGCCGAACGATTGGCTGAGCTGCAAGGTCCTGTCACGCAAAAGGAAATACTCAAAGATTTGAGAGAAACGCAAAAAGCCCTTAAGCGGTTAGAGGAGCGTTTGGAGAGAACTTCTTAACAAGACCGTATGTATAGGAAGGCTGGGAAGCGGGTAGGGATTTTCTGAAGGAAAGACACACAGCGACTAGACTTCCCGCCTAGCCGCTATGTGTCATCACGAAACTACTGTCGAATACCCTGCGTCCAAGCTATGGTTGGACTGACATTAGTCGGTGCAGGTTTTGTACATTTTTTCCCTCGATTTCCATAGCTGATGGTCGATGTTCTAATCGGGCATGTTCCGAACGCGGTACCGAATTCCACGATCCCTTCCACAACTGTCAGAGTTGTCTGGCCATCCGGCTGGACCTTGAGGGCGAATTCAGTTGATTTGACGGCCGCAGTGGCCACCGGGGTTTCAATTTCTAAGGGCTTGGGTCCTCCCATGGTTTTGACCCACACCTCTCCCGTGGCCAGTCGTAAAATCCTGGTGATCCCCTTGTCGCTTTCCCATCGAGAGAGAATAAGAAAGTCGGTATCTTCGTTGAGGGCCACCTGAATGCCATTGGTAAATTCCATTAACCCCTGACTTCCCCTCCCGGTCGTGACCCTATCCCCTTCGTATAACGGAAGAGACCCTTTGCCTTCCAGTTGTTCCTGGATGCCGTCGGTCCGAAAAACCGTAAACTCTCCAATGGCGTTGATAGCTTTGGCCACCGCCTCTCCAGCGGCATGGGCCGTGGATGCAGTGAATAGGCCTAGGCTCAAAGCCAGGCCGACCAACCCGGTGCTAAAAGCCCGGGTGCAAGACGAACGATGTGGTTGAATGAACTGACGTGATGAATATGTCATGGCAAGGCTCCTTGTCATTTTTGAGTCATGTGGGTGTGTTGTGATGTTTTCCGTTGGCTTCATTTAGCGGGAAGCCACCACTCGAATGGGTTTCTTGCCCACCGGCAAGGTGGCCGAAACCTGGCTCGTGCCCGTATCGATGACCATCACATTATTAGATTTGGTATGTCCCACATAAATGGTGGTTCCCACGGCGTTCGCCCAAATCCCATTGGGGCCTTCCCCGACATCGATTTGTTCTCGAATGGAGAGAGTTGGAGAAGTAGCGTTGACGACAACAACCTTATTGAGACCGGTGACGGTGACATAGGCATTAGGGCCAGCTGTGCCTTTTAAGGCAAAGGCGATTTGTTGAGGGGCGGGTCCGACTTCGATGGTCGCGGCGATTTCATTTGTGGCGGGATCGATGACGTAAAGGTCATTACTGCCCGTGTTGGTTCCCCAAATGCGGCCATCAGGCCCCAAAGTTAAAAAATGGGGATTCGGGCCGACCGGGATTTGCTTGATCACTTGATGAGCGGTTGTGTCGATGACATTGACCATTTTGTCCTGGGTGCTGACATAGGCAAATTTGCCGTCTCGGGAGAAGGCAATGCCCATCGGGCCTTTGCCTACGGGAATGGTGCCGAGAATGCGATAAATCGTCGTGTCGATGATCGAGATAGTGTTGTCGGCGATATTGGCGACCCACGCATGTTTATTATTGTTCGTGAGTGCCACCACATGAGCGCGCGTGCCGGTATAGATTGATGCGACAGGTTTGCGGGACTCCGTGTCAATGACCGTGACACGGCCGTTGGCCAAATTCGTGACCCAGAGTTGTTTTCCGTCACGACTCAAGGCTAAATCGTGTGGTCCATAGTTGAGGGTATCGATCTCGCCCAACACCTGATAGCTATCTCCGTCCATCACGGTCACGGTGTTGGAACTTTCATTGGCGGAATACACCCGGGTATTCAGTCCTTCAGGTTTAGGGGGGGAAAATACGCCTTGCATGCTTTCGCAACCGGTTAGATTGGCTGCTATCAGCAGAGGCAACCCTATCATCAATAGGGGGGTAGAAAGCTTAGTATACGGCTTCATGAGGTCTGTCCTCCTTCACTGGGGTGAATATTCATAATGATGAGATGTTACTGTTGAACCTGTCCGAGAATGATTTGGCCTTCGACTTCACCCTTTTTGACCGGGTGTTGGTTTTGACCGGTGACCTGGGGCACATGGATGGAAAGGTAGGAATAGGCTTCGTCAACGGTTACGATGTTATCCCCATCCACATCCGCTTTTCCTTTTAGCCCTTCTAATAAATAAAAGGTGAAGACGCCATGACCTAGATCATCACGTTCTTCACTCACTTCTCCCGCTCGGCTGGCGGTGAGAACTACCCGTCCCTTGCCTTTGGACAGACGGTTTAAAAATCCATCCGAGAGGTTTGCTCGATGGCCGGCAGAAGAAAATGTCCGACCCGCCGTGGCCCCACTATAACAAGAATCTGTAATGAAAATGACCCGTTCGGCGGATAATCGATGGAAAATGGTTTCGATTTCCCGCATAGGTAGCCCAGTGGTATAGAGGTCTTGGGCATCAGCATCATAAGGAATGAGATATTTTTCCAAACCATCCCCGTCTTGGCTGGAGGCATCAGGTTCTGGAGCTCCATGGCCGGCATAATAGATAATGACGGTGTCTTTCGGCCCGGCATTGCGTTTCAATTCCGTCCCCAACGATCGTTTCAGGTTCATCAACGTGGCGTTTTCGTTGAGCAGGAGCGTCATGTGATCTGGTGTGATCCCCATATTCTTGCTGAGATAATCGCCAAATGCCAAGGCGTCTTTATCAGCGTATTTTAATGGGCGGACGGTTTTGTATTGTGAAATGCCGATGACGACAGCCCAGATTTGTCCCCGGTTGACCTCTCGTGTGACTCGAAGCGTCCGAGTGGAAGCGAGTTGATCACCGTCGTAGGCGACCACAGTGATAATGTTTTCTCCCTCGCGAAGAGAAACGGACTCAGAAAATTCCAGGGTCGACTGCCGCGTTTCTTGAGAGGAGACGACCTTGACGCCTCGACCTTGCCGCCTGGCCAGGAGTTCATTATTCACGCGCACTTCGATTCGGGCAATGCCGCGGTCACTTGCTGCTGCTCCCACGAGTTGGACCCGGTCCACTTTGAGGATCTGTTGATCGAACGGAGTGGCCAACGCGATCGCGGGAGGCGTTTTGGCTGAAATCTGAGATTCATGCATTCTGTCCAATTTGGTCTGAATATTGGCCATTTCTTGCTTGAAATTCCGCAGGGCCTTCTCCGCTTGTTCCCGTTGCGCTTGCTCCTCTTGAAGGTGTTCCCGCATGGTAGAAAGTTCGCTCGATTTGGTATTGGCCGTGGCTTCGAGTTGCGCGCGGAGCTGCTGGGCTTCCGCCTCCCGTTTTCGCAAGGTCTGTGCAATTTGTTCCCGATCCCTCCGTTCCTGCTCCAATTGTTCCTGTGTGGTGGAAATCGTGGATTGTTGAGAGGCGCTCATATATTCCAACTTTTTCTGAAGACCGGCCATTTCCTGTTCCCGCTGACGCAAGGTTTGCGCGATGCGAGCCCGTTCTTGTTCGGCGAGTTGGAGCTGTTCTGACAGGGTAATGAACTGCGAGGCCTTATTGGCTTCTAGCCCTTTGATCATGGGAATGGGCATCTCGCCTTTGATTGATGTTTGGAGCGTGGCGACTTGTTGCTTCGCAATCCAGCCCGTTTCCTTTTCTGACAATTGGATCCGGTACCAATCGGCAAGTTCCCCGGTCACCGCAAGTATTTGCGATTTTTCAACTGTTGCGATGACGGAACTTTCTACTCCGGCTCCGCTAAGCAATGAGGCGTAGTCCTGGTTCACGGTCACCATTTTATTGGTGGCGAGAATCTGTTGAGGGGGGCTGGTGTCCACGACCAGATCGACCTTTTCGTTCAAAAACACATTCTGGGTTTTTTCCTTGATCAATAAACTAAAGCCGACTTCGGATTTTGGATAATCGGGCCACACAGTGAAGCTAATCCGGGCTTGCTTGGTGCCGTCTGGCTCCAGTTGACCGAATCGAATCATCTGAGGCCGTACTTCCAAGTGCTGCCCTTCTTCATTGGTCAATTCCACCCAGGTATCCTTGGCGGGAACGGTGCCCACATTTTTTATGGTCAACAAGAGATCGACCGCTTCACCTTTTTGAATTCGCCCATCGCCATTGCCCACCGATTGCCCGGTCCCGTCATCAAGGATTTGATAATTGTAAGCTAAGCGGGGTCGAGGAGGGCCAGAGAGTGTGATCAAGGCTTTGAGGGGGTCTGGTACAAAGCCGTTATATTCTTCAAATTGAATGTCCAAAGGGATTTCCTCGGTGGTCATGTCTTTGGGAATGCTGATTTTCAAGGTTTCCGACTTGGATTGTCCGGCCGGGATTTTCCCAAAATAAAAGGTCCGTCCATTCAGCAAGGGATTCGAGCTGCGGGTTTTGGCCAGGAATCGATACAGCGGGCCTTTTCCCGTATTGGAGACCAGGAGGTCCATAGTGAGTTCATCGCCAGGCTGAATTTCATGGGGTTGAATCGAAAAATCTGCCTCGGCGTGAGGAGGGGGAACAGGGGGCGGACCGACATCGGCATCCCTGGGAATCACTGGTTGTGTCTCGCCTTGCGCCACCTGAGTCTGGGGTAGAGTTGTCGCTTGAAGCTTTACGGTTCGTTCGCGACCCCCAAAAGCCATGAAATGTCCATTGTGGCTCAGAGCCAGAGCCCAGACCGGACCCTTGTGGTCCGAAAGGATTCCCGACGACCGACTCGTTGCACTGTCCCAGAAGCGCACGGTTCCATCGCTTCCAGCCGAAATCACCGTATCCCCATTAGCTGCGAATCCAACGGCGTTCACCTTGCCGGAATGCCCGACGAGGACTCCGCGTTCCCGGCCTGTTCGGACCTCCCAGAGCCTGACGGTTCCATCCGCAGATCCACTGGCCAGTAAAGATCCGTCTGGAGAAAACGCGACGGCAAGAACGGCTTTGGCATGTCCGGAAAAGACCGTCTGCTGTTGACCGCTGGAGGGATCCCAGATGTGCACCTGGGTATCGCTACTTCCAGTTGCCAGGACCGACCCTGAAGGGGAAAAGGCCACCGCATAGATGATGCCGAAACCACTTTTCATGGCTTTTAATTCTTTTTTGGCCTTCCAGTCCAATAATCGGAGGCTGCCGCCATCTCCTGTGCTGGCCAAGATTTCTCCGTCAGGGGAAAAGGCCACGGCCCGAATGTTTCCGAACACTGAACTAAAGGATACGAATTCTTTGCCGGTCTTGAGATCCCAAACCCTGGTGGTTTTATCACTGGCTCCGGAGGCCAGGAATCGTCCTTTAGGCGAAAAGGCTAGGGTGCGAACGGGTGCGGTGTGGCCTTTGAGAATAGTTTGAAGACGACCGGTGTTCACGTCCCACAGGCGAATGCTTTCATCCCCGCTTCCCGATGCGACGACTTGATTGTTGGGATCAAAGGCTAGTCCAAAGATTTCGTTGGTGTGCCCAATCAGCGTTCGTGAAGGAGTATCCTGCGAAAAACCTCCCTGGGGAAAAAAGGCGACTACTACCCAGCAAGCGAAAAGGGTGGTCAGGATTCGCCGGCGTAGGGGGATGTGTTGGAGCGTACTATAAGGGCTAGTCATGGTGAGTCCATTCAATTATAGGGGATTCTGTCCATTTGCCTGGTCTGTCGTGGCGGGAAAGCGAATGGTTCATAACTTTGGCTTGTATTGCCAATGGGCTCACGCTTCTCATTACATGTATATCATCTACCGTCATACATAGTAATGAATGCCTGCTCAAAGGACCAGTGCCTCGAAAGTACGAATTTGACCTTGTATATAGGGGAAAACCCGCAAAACTCGGGATGCAAGGCCTCTTCATAATACGGGCTACCTAAAGAAAAATGAAAAAAGCGTTGAACCTCCGGTCTATTTTTTTCGACTCATTTGTTAAGGTCAAGGAGCAAAGAGGCTCCGGTAGGGCACGAAAGACCATGGAAAATCTCATTAAGGAGGTCAGCTATGCGACCCAACTCATTCAACACATGCCTGTTTTCCATACTCATCATGGGGGTCTGGCCCACATTAGCCTTGGCTGCGAACGCGTTGACGACAACGGTGGAATTGCCCACCGCTATCCATTTCCTCACTCCTGCGGGAGACGATGTTGAAGTAGGGCCGGGAGTCTATCAAGTGGAAGCGGTGGAGTCCTGGCTGAAGCTGGTGCCGGAAGGGGCATCTCCATCAAATGCGGTGCTCCTTGAAGCCAATCGAGGGCCTCATGAGGAAGATGTCACGGAGCCAGTGGTTCGGACCATTTCTAACCCAGACACTCCAGAGGTCTTACATCTAGCCTTCCTCATGCCCGATGGATTCGGGATGGAAGCTGTGGGAACCGTCAGCGGCATTCGTCCGCGTGGATTAAATTTGGCCTTTGTGGGCCGGACCAGCCAACCCAAGACAATGGCGGCTACCACAGGGATGAATGCTCCAAGGCCCGGCTCCCAAACTCAGGCTCCGCCACCACGGCCCCGAGGACAGTCCGTGGATTGTGGGCCCTATCAAACAGTTATTTCAGCATGGGAAGGGGATCATGCGCCTGCTTTAGCGAATTTCCAAAACGCATTACACCTTGTTGCATCTCGGCATAAAGAAGCAAAGCGATATATACCTTTAATGAGCTACCAACTGGCTGAAAGATTTCCTTTAAAGCATTGGGTGTATTCAAATGGTCAATGGGACAACGGTAAGGAGATCGAAGATCAAATAAGTAAAACGGGTGTGGCGTTGGCCACTTTTCAAAATCGTCTTCATATGGTGCATTTGGGTGAAAGTTCTAATGATCTCTGGTACTCAACATTCAATGGCCAGAATTGGACTCCCAATGTGAAAATTCCTGGACAAAAGAGTAAGGCTACTCCTGCCCTAGCTGCCTGGAACAATCAACTGCATATGGTTCATCCAGGCGATAGCTCCAATAATTTGTGGTATTCCACTAATAAAGGCAATGGATGGACTGTCAATGTGCGTATTCCAGGTCGTTCCAGCGATAAAGCCCCGGCCTTAGGGCGTGTTCCCAATGGGCCTTTCGCTGGCCGCTTGCATATGGTGTATAAGACAGACGCCAATATTGAACCTCAGAGTTTGTGGCATGCCCAATTTGATGGGCGGCAGTGGCAAAGGAGTGCCATGATCCGTGGAGCATTGACCAAAGCCGCCCCCACAGTGGTGTCGGGATATCCCGATCAATTACATCTCATCCATTTGGGCAAGAGTTCGAATGATCTCTGGCACATGTTGTTTGGACCGAATAAAAGGAAGAACAACGCTGTGGAGTGGTTTGATGATCAGCGGCTGCTCAGCGAAAACAGTGAAGTGCCTGTGGACGTGGCCTTGTTCCAAGGCTGTTACCACATGGTGTCGATAAAGGACGATAAACTCATGCATACCACCTTTTCAACACCACTAGTCCATTCTGCTGTCCAGTAAACGGGACTTCTCTGAGGTCGGTTGGGAGCTAGGTCTCCCACTCGATAGAATTTTACGGAGGTACATTAATCATGCGGCGTGTATTCATTCCAACAA
>Ga0224496_10002453_pt1 | contig 11031 bp, 11 predicted proteins | sample SF_Jul11_sed_USG_2_FD_168127 | JGI IMG/M metagenome (GOLD analysis project Ga0224496, IMG submission 168127) | Sediment microbial communities from San Francisco Bay, California, United States - SF_Jul11_sed_USGS_8_1 | ecosystem: Environmental > Aquatic > Marine > Sediment | place: USA... | reverse complement strand
AAAGCTGTTAGAGAAAATCGCGACTGGTATCCAATCAGGAGATTGAGGTGCCACGATAATCATGTCTTCACACATCAATAACAGATTTCTAAATGTCGTCAAATTGTAGCTTCGCTCCCAATGGGCCTAGATGAATTGACTTTATTATGAGTTGGAAATAAATGGTGCAGGTCTGATTTCATTGGGGATCTTCTATCAAACCATGATTGCGGAATTGTATGTTCAGCATTTATTGGGTTAAGGAATGTTGTATTTTTACTTTCTTGCTTAAATCCTGAGTAAACACCTGTAACCATACCGTCTGAGTCTACATCTATAAAACTATACATAGCACGTCTAGCATTATCGTAACCAAGATCCTGATGTTTTCCGGTATGCCAGTTGTCTTTTAACCAAACTTTCAGTGTTTCACCAGTTAAGTTATCAGGTGGCAATGGTCCGGCATAGCTGAAAAAACTGAATAGAAGTAATATGACAACGGCAAAAGTTTTCATGGTTTTCTCTTTTTGTAAATCAGCTTTCCATTTTTTCCAGCATCAGCACCTATCTTGCCAAAGACTAAGCAGCAAAAACAATAATATAAAAATTAAACTGGTAAATTTGGGTGCTCTTTTTTGAGAAAAACTGGCAAATTTTCAATGCTGATTGACAGTTTGCCCGCCAATCCCCGTGCGCAGAAATGTCGGGCAACGACAAACCGATTATCTCAGTTTACAATTGGAAAATCGCTTATCAAAGCGGTGTAGTTTCCTTTTTTTCCTTTGCTGACTTCTTTGGTTGTGCCTGCAAGGTGGTGATGCTCACCCCAGCGTTCTGGATGCCTGGCTAAACTCCACAGACGGTCATAAAACAATGCCGCCTCTTGCTCGGTGGAAAGATCAACGCGTAAGGCATTAGTTTTGTGGCTGCCATAGCATAGTGTCCCAAGGCCCGCAAAACTGTTTCCTGTATTGGTGCGTTGCACAAATCCCAACAGATTTTGGGTTTCTTCCGGCAAGAACGGCAGAAGTTTTAAACCTTCAACTATTTCCTGCGCTTTCTTGCCAATCAGGGTCGGCGGCACATGCGGAACAATGTCGTCCCCGAATTCGATACGATGAATTGGGAGAGTAGCTGGAATGGATTTGGTGAACTCCAAATTGCCCGGACGAGGCGCGGCAAACGTATAAGTGGATACAACGGGGAATCCTCCGGCGAGCAGAGCGCGTGTCGCGAGAGCCGCTTCTGCTCCGCCCTGGCTATGGCCTGTAACATATACTGGTCGACTTCTGCCACCGCGCTTCAAAAGCTCTGTGACGACTCTATCCTGCACTGCGCTAAGTTCTTCAAGAAAGCCATTGTGTACTAGTCCACCCAGGTTGTTTTTGTCTATATCCTGCGGATGGTCTGCTCCCAATTGCTCGCTTGTGAGTTTGAAGGGTACTGGCTTAGCTTCCAAATTTTTTGTCCAATCCTTGCCGGAGGCTATGGCATTGGTAATGGTATCAAATTGGGTTTTTGTTCCCATGTAAGCGACAATGTTTCGATCTGGGTACGAAGCAATACATGCGACCGATGTCTTGTTTCCATGTAGAATGGTCGGATCATCGGTAGCAAGCCCGCCGGATTTCTTGATCCAACTCAAAGCGTCTTGCTTGTCTCCGTCATTTGCTTGATCGTTGAATCCCGCCGCATAGGTGTAGCGGCAAATCTCCAGCAAGAGTCTGGAAAATCCTCTGTCAAATGTCATCATTGCGATATCTCCTTGTAATGGTTTAATAAAGTTGGAATGCTTTTTATCTGACATTTTACTAAGCAGAATTCCGTTATTAATTCACCATTTACGGAGCCTGGACGATTCCTGAGCCGATGTCTTCGGCTTCCGAGGCCGGATCAAGACCTGTCCTCGTTCCACTCGCAATCAGTCTGGCCGTGAGCGTTTCAGAGTTGATGCTGCCGGTCAAGTCCGCCTGGCGCTGGGCCCAGAGAGCTGCGACGCCGGCGACATGAGGAGTGGCCATGCTAGTGCCGTTCAGCGAACGCAACCCCCCGCCAACGAAAGACGAAACCACACCGACCCCGGGCGCCGAGACGTTTACCTGGTTGTTCGAGAAAGAAGCCACTTTGTGTCCATTGGTGGTGTCTTCCTGGAGCGCTCCGACCGCGACGATACCAGTGCCGGCTGCGGGCGGCGCCACGCCGATCTCGAAAGTCGGGCGATTGCTCTCGTTTCCGGAAGCGCTGACGATGATGCATCCGTCGGCGAAGGCATTCTGGGCAGCGACGAGGCGCGACAACTGAGTGAAAAGATTGATGTTGGACCGATAACCCTCCAGAGCGATCGAAGTGGCGGGATTGATATTGAGACCATGGATATTGACCAGGTCATCCACGAAGCCGGGGAAGTCGATTCCGAGGGACATCGAAATGACGTTCGCGTCGTTCTTCACGGCCCATAGAATGGCTTCTGCGATCGTTTTGGACGAACCGCCGCCAGACCCGAGTACCTTTCCGATAAGGGCTCGCTTTACATTTCGGGCGACACCAATGCGGAGCCCGTTGACGTCCTGACCAAAGATCGTGCCGGCGCAGTGCGTGCCATGTCCGTGGATGTCGTCGTTCCCCTCGGTCGTGAAGTTTTCCTGGACGAGGTCAATACCGTTGAAGGCAGGATGGCCCGGCTCGATCCCGGTGTCGAGAATGGCCACGGTGATTCCACTCCCGTCGAAGGCAGACTGAACGGCGCCAACCGCTTCCACACCCCAGGTGTTGTTGGCTGCTGCTGCCGGAGCCTCTTCAGAAGCGACCGGCTCCATCAATTTCATTGGCATGGGTTTGGCAATCGCCTTGGTCCGCGGGTCGCGCCTGAGGTCGTCCCGTTGGGCCTTGTTCAGTTCAATCTCCCCGATAGTCATGGTTTCCGACGCCGCAGCGGCGGCTTCAGGACTTGCCGCCCCTGTCCTGGGCATGCCCAGATTGTCAAAAGACGGGACGAAAATTGACTCGGTACGCAGTACAATATAGTTTTGTAATGACATGATTATTTCTCCACGACGTTTACGATTCGAATTAATTGGTTGATTCTGGATTTTCTCCGCGACAAACGCGGCTATTCCGAACAAAAACGTGACGACCGTCCACTAATGGCGCTCGCAGAGGCTAGTGCTCAATAGATTCATAACCACTTACCTAATAACCTCAATACACAAACACAATCCCTAACTTCATGACTCCCCCCGCCTATAAAGGACAGTTCCATCTAATAGGGATATTTTCTTAACCAAACCCTCAGCGACCAATTGTTCAAGAGCCTGCTCAATTCTTGCTGCATCACCATTTTCATACGCCTGCGGTAACCACCAATTCATAACACCTTCCAGCGAATCGGCTGCACTTGGATTTCTCTGCAAATAATTAAGAATCACATCACGCAAATCTGCTAGCTCTGATTCTGACTCGCCATTTTCCACATTGCATACCTCCTTTAGCACGGAAAGCTGTTCCTCTTTACATGCTAGAATTACATACAGTTATTATGTTACGCATAAATCGTGCCAGGATCAGATAATTACATAGGATGTTGATTCTATTGAAATAGAATATTTTCTATGGAATTACGGATGGGTCACATTGCACCCATTAAAATTAATGATAATGGGATTAAATGAGCTGCAGAATGGTGACAGACAATGGAATGTGTCGAATTGACCCAGTTTTGGGTCATATTTGACCCAGATAGGTATTTGTGTAGTATCGAAATGAAAAAAGGAAGAATGAGTCCGGATTTAAAACAGAGAAAATACGATTACAAGCAATAAATATTCTTATCCAAATCGTACTTTTTTAGCAGCTTGCCAAACGCGCGTCGTTCCTTACCCGCTAATTTTGCGGCTTTGGTCACATTACCATGCGCTTTGATCAATACTTCAATGAGATAACACTGTTCGAATTTTTCAATTTCACGGTTTTTTGCTTCATTGAAGTCCATGGAGGTCAGACTTGTACGACGCCTGTCAATCCCAATACGCCGCTCTCCTTTTGCAAACACCGGCGATTCAAAACGAATGACTTCGCCATCTTCTAGCAGGTACTCGCTGGAAATCAGATTTTCCAACTCACGAATATTTCCCGGCCAAGAATATTGATCAAACCAAGCAAGCGTTTCCGGGTGCAACGTCTTATCACCACGACTAAATTTCTCTGCACAGGTTTGCAAAAAGTGATTTGCCAATAATGCTGCATCACCATGCCGCTTACGAAGTGGCGGCAACTTAAAATGTATTATCTTGAGACGGAAAAGGAGATCTGTCCGAAATTCGCCCCGTTCCGACAGTTTGCCCAAGTCCACATTACTTGCGACAACGATCCGCACATCCGCGCAACACGTCTTACCCGCACCGATTGGCCGATATAAATGATCTTGAAGAAATCGTAGCAGCGTAACTTGTGCTTTTGGAGATAGCGCGTCAATTTCGTCCAGAAAAAGCGTACCGTGTTGCGCTTGCGCGATAAGGCCAGCGTTATCTGATTGAGCACCAGTATAAGCACCCTGCTTATGACCGAACAGTTCATTTTCAACCAAGGCATCGGGAATGGCACCACAATTAATCGGAACGAACGGATATTTGCGCCTGGCACCGCCATAGTGAATGGCACGCGCCACCAATTCTTTTCCCGTTCCCGTTTCACCTTCAATTAATACCGGCGCATTGCAATCCGAAATCTTCTCAATAAGCCCAAGCACTTCCAGGAAAACTTTCGACTGTCCAATCATGTTCTAGCACCTTCAAATAAAATTAATTATTTTTATTTTGATTAGGCTAAAATTGGTATGTTCTATTGTTTCATGAAACCATAATGTTAGCTATTGTACTTAATCTAAAATTAAAAAGATATGATATTTCTCACTTACAGCGCTTCAAAAACTCCTGCTGCGCCCATGCCAATACACATGGTTACCATGCCGTACTTCTGTTTACGCCGCTGCAAGTAATGCATCAATAACTTCGCATTCTACTATAACCTACATCCTCAATTCATTGATTACTGTTAAATTTTTTCTATACTCTGCCCGGGTCAAATATGACCCAAAAGTGGGTCAATTCGGTGCATTCCATTGTCTGTCGCCATTCTGTAGTTCATTTAATCCCATTATCACTAATTTTAATGGGTGCAATATGACCCACCCGTAATTCCATATGAAATAATATATTCAAGTATAATCAATATATTAATTAATTATTCTGTCTTGGCACGATTTGTGCTTGGTAATTTTGGCTGGTGGAATGGAATTCGGGAAAAGATCATCGTTTTTGATCGAAAATTACAGCTTCAAACGAATATTCTGTCTGAAACTGTGTGAATTTCAACAGCCTACTAGGGAGGGCAAAGGTATGAGCGTGTTAACAGGAGAAATCATCGTTAGCGACCAACGGGTCGGCGGCGATGTTCAGCTAGGAATATTCGGTGATGAATTCTACGCCAGATACGAGGCGTTAGATGGCTACACCGTGGTGTTCGATAAAGACTACGGCGGTTATTGCTATGCCTTGTCGGCGTCGGGGCGGTTTGTCTCAAGTGGCATTCCCATCGGCAAGCCCGTGCCAGAGGGCTTGAGAAAACATCTGAAAGAAGACCCCGAGATTCGCAACGAAAAATTTGAACGAAACTACAATCGCTTACGCCCACGTGAGGTCGATCCGGATTCCAGCGCGACACGCACCATCGGGCCGGACAATGGGCTGCTGGAGGGGCGCAAACTGCACCAGGGCACCGTTTGGGGCTTAACTATCATCGTTGATTTCGATGACGTGACCACAAATATTTCCAGTCAGGCGGTGGAGGATATGTTTAATGCCGCCAACTATAGCGCCCATGGTAATTTCTGTTCGGTGAACGAGTATTTCAAAATCGTTTCAAGCGACAAGCTCAATTACCTCAACACGGTGGTCGGACCGGTTAAGCTGTCGAAGAGCAGGAGTCATTACATTAGTAACCTGCTGGTTCGGGAGGCACTGGATATCGCCGTCAATCAATTCAATGTCAATCTCGCGGATTTTGATTCCCGCGGCGAAGGGATTGTGGATGCGGTCAATTTTCTCTATGCTGGTGAATCGCAATATAATGGCGATCTCTGGCCGCACAATTCCATCAAGCAGGTGCGATACGGCGCGATGCGCACCCATTACTACCAACTCACGGGGCTTGGCGCCCACGAGGTCGACCTGCGGATCGGCACGATCTGCCACGAAAACGGCCACCTGCTGTGCCGGTTCCCGGATATGTATGACTACGGCAAGCGCGACGGCGACCTTGAAAAGAGCCAGGGCATCGGTCGTTACTGTCTGATGGGTTCCGGCAATCATCTCAACGAGCGCCGCACGCCCTCGCCGGTATGTGGCTATTTGCGCGAACTCGCGGGCTGGGTCGACAATGTGGTGCTTCTCAATTCACCTGATACCATCAGTGCCAGCCACGGTGTCTACGACACCATCTGGAAACACCAGACCGCACTGCCCAATGAATACTTTATTGTCGAGAACCGCAGCCAGCTCGGATTGGACAGCCACCTTCCGTCCAGCGGGCTGGCTGTCTATCATTGCGATACACTCGGTTCCAACGAATGGCAGGACGGTACGAGAAACAGGCACTACCAATGCGCCTTGCTGCAGGCTGACGGTAGTCTCGACCTCGAGAACAACCGCAATACCGGTGATTTCGGCGACCTGTTTAAGGAAACAACCAGTGTGGCACTCTCGGATCTGACCACGCCCTCATCCCGTGCCTGGGATGGCACGGATTCCGGCTTGATGGTCTCGGAAATTGGCGCCCCGGGTAGTGACATTTCCTTTACCTTGGGAGAGCCGCGAGAAAACCCGGTGGCCGAGGCGCAATCGTTTCCCAATCTGCTGATTCCGGACAATTCGCCGAGTGGCGCAACCGATTCCCTGAACATCGGCGCCTCCGGCGAACTCGTCGCTATCTCGGTGACGGTGGAAATCATCCATAGCTGGATTAGCGATCTCAAGGTTACCTTGATTACTCCCGATGGCACCGAGGCTGTATTGCATGACAAGGAGGGCGCCGACGGCGACGACATCAAGATGACCTATGCCGATGTGGCGGGCCTGGTGGGAACCGAGGTTGGTGGCGATTGGTCACTGCTAGTAGTTGATACGGCGTCGCAAGACGTCGGTCGGTTGGTAAGCTGGGGTATCGTCGCCCGGTACCAATAGAATTTCAAAACGATTCCGGATGCCGATGCGCAAGAGCTGTTCGAACCAAATTTACATTCAACAGGAGGGAAATGCCAGACGTATCGCGGTTATGGTGGAATCCAACATACCTACATCGGCAATCTTCGGATTGAACCGACAACTGTTGACACCGGTCGAGCCATCAAGGCCTGATGTTTCCGGTTTTCATTGTAAAACCGGAAATGCTTTTGCCAGCGATCGTTTAGCCTCAGATGCTGACTTACAGATATTGAGATAAGGTTCTGTCGCATTAAGCGAGGTCATCAACACAATTCGTGTAGACTGCTGACATTAAAAAAATGGTGAGGCTACATGCTGGTTGTAAAAGGAATGCGATTTCCGATTGAGGTGATTCTGGTTTGCATCCGCTGGTACGCGGCATATCCGTTAAGTTTCCGGCACCTGGAAGAAATGATGGAGGAGCGTGGCGTATCTGTGGATCATTCTACGATGAGCCGTTGGGCGATCCGGTTTCTACCATTGCTGGAAAAGATTTTCAGAAAGTATAAGTGCCCGGTTGGTGGAAGCTGGCGGATGGACGAGACCTATATCAAGGTCAAAGTCAAAGGTGCTTGGAAATACCTCTATCGCGCTGTAGACAGGAATGGTAAAACGATCGACTTTCTATTAACGGCCAAGCGCGATAAGGCCGCTGCTTAACGCTTCTTTGACAAAGCCATGCAAGCCAATGGCGTTCCTGAAAAGGTCACGATGGATAAAAGTGGTGCCAATAAAGCGGCAATTGATGAGATCAACGCCAACAGAGAGATGCCTATGCTGGTTCGTCAGGCCAAATATCTCAATGATATTGTGGAACAAGACCATCGAGCAGTGAAGCGAATAACGAAGTCAATGCTCGGATTCAAATCTTTTCAATCAGCTAAAAACATCTTGGCTGGCATCGAACTAATGCACATGATTCGCAAAAGTCAGATGATGATGGAGGGAGCTGACAAGATGTCTTTTGCTGAGCAATTTTATGCGCTGGCAGAATAAATCAGCCTAGTGACAGAAGCCGATACATCTGCTCATTTGAAATATGCATTTTTCAGTTAATGCGACAGAACCGAGAATATGCCATCTGAATTCACAACTAATATTCTGGGACGAGAGCTTCCAAAGAGTATTCGGACCGATGTGGCACTCCCGCGTCGGCAGCAATACCACCGCTCCCCCGCCGACTGGCGAGACGAGATCCTCTATTTCTTGCTCGTGGATCGCTTCAGCGACGGTCAGGAAAACAACAGGCCGGTGCTGGATCGGAAGAATCGCCGCGGTGCACGACCTCAAGGCCACGACGGACAGAGTTGGCGCTGGGATCGATGGGCAGAATCGGGAGCGTTCCGCTGGCAGGGCGGCACACTCAAGGGCGTCGAGTCGAAGCTCGACTATCTTAAAAGACTTGGCGTGTCGACGATATGGCTGAGCCCGGTCTTCAAGCAGCGTGGGCACCTCGACACCTTCCATGGATACGGCATTCAGCACTTCCTCGATGTCGATCCGCATTTTGGTACACGGAAAGATTTGGTTGATCTTGTCGCCGCAGCCCACGGCAAAGGCATCCGCATCATCCTCGATATCATCTTCAATCACTCCGGATTCAATTGGGTCTATCCGAATGGCGACATCACGCCTGGGTTCAGACCGTTTCCAAACCGGCACGAATTCGGGTCGTGGCTCGGACACACGGGGGAGCAAGTCGGCGCAACAGTGAGAAATGTGGATGAGGGCGTCTGGCCGGTTGAGTTGCAGGATTCAGATAGCTATACGCGAGCCGGCCTGGGCGATTTAGGCGCCGGCAGCCTCGAGGATCCGAACGCGGAGCACAAACGCACCGATTTTTTTACCCTACGCGATTTCGCCCTGGACCATGCCGGTGTGCTGAACAACCTCGCCGAGTGCTATAAATATTGGATCGCGCTAACGGACTGTGACGGCTTCCGCATCGATACGCTGAAGCATGTCTCCTTCGAGCAGGGACGTAACTTCTGCGGGACGATCAAGGAGTTTTCAGCCAACATCGGGAAAGCGAATTTCCTGCTCGTGGGCGAAGTGGCTGGGGGTGATTTCGCGCAGGACCGGTTTCTTGATGTGCTGGGGCGCAACCTCGATGCAGCCCTGGACATCGGCGACATGCGTCCGACACTGCAGAGTGTCGCCAAGGGATTGGTCCATCCGAACGCCTACTTCGCCGGATTCGATCCGGGCGACGCCGAAATGGGGTCGCACCGTAACATCGGCCAGCGCCACGTATCGATTCTGGATGATCATGATCACGTGACGGGCACGAAGATACGTTTCTCTAGCGAGGCCGCCTCGGAACAGCAAGTGGCCGCCGCCGTCGCTATCCAGTTATTCAGCCTCGGGATTCCCTGCATCTACTATGGCACCGAGCAGTCATTTGCCGGGCCGGAAGAATCGGAGCGGAGATTCCTGCCCGGATACAAAGGGGGCGATCACGCGGACCGCTATTTGCGCGAGGCGATGTTCGGGCCCTTGCACCCCAAGCGTTCCGGGCTGCCAGGCTTGGCGCAAGATTCAACGGGGGAAGACACGACATTGCCTGGCTTCGGGCCCTTTGGAACGGCGGGGGCGCACTGTTTCCAAACTGATTTCGCGACCTATCGGCGCATCGCGGCGCTTACAGCCATGCGCAAGCAATTCCCGGTGCTGCGCCAGGGCCGCCAGTATCCGCGGCCGATCTCGAACTTCGGGATGCCGTTTGCGATCGCTGGTCCGGGCGAGATTGTGGCTTGGTCTCGCATTCTCAACGACGAGGAAGCGCTCTGCGTAGTGAACGCTCATGGGCGGGAGGCCCGCGGAGGAAATGTTCTCGTGGATGCGGCTCTGAATCCACCCAACAGCGCAATGACGGTGAAGGTAAACAGCCAGGAGACCGCGAATGGCTCACCTGCAGGTGTGTCCCACCCAATAGGCTCCCACCTACTGGTGAAACGACTGAGCGATGGTACAGCGTTCGTGGAGGTCCGAGGTGTGCAACCGTCGGAGGTTCTCGTGCTGGTCAATTTTCCGTAGAGAGTGACTGACTTTAAATGTTGTATGTAAAGAACTTAATAAGTGGGTCAATTCGGTGTATTCCATTTACTAAAGGGGTTTTTCATTGCATTAATTTTCTTAGATACCCGCTTTAGTGGATGCAATATGCCTCACCCTTTTTTAACATTAAAAATTTTAGTGAAGCTAAAAATCGTGAGGTTGAAAAATTTGAGCAGGGCTATCTCACTGAAGCGTTGATCAAAGCGCATGGTAATGTAACCAAGGCTGCAAAATTGGCGGGCAAGGAACGACGCGCGTTTGGCAAGCTGCTAAAGAAATACAGGTTGGATAAGACTCTTTATTGTCATTAATTGTATTTTCTCTGTTTTAAATCCAGGTTCATCCCCCTTTTTTACTTCGATACAACACAAACGCTTATCCGGGTCAAATATAACCCAAAAGTGGGTCAATCCGATGCATTCCATTTACTGTATGGATTCAGTACAGAAATTTTCTTCGGTTCATCCGGCAAGTGCGTACTTTCAGGCGCCACCGACAAGAGCATAATTGGTTTCATGCAGCGCCATAATTTTCAGTTTGAAGAATTCGATATCCCTGAAACCATAAGCCATTTTATGCAGCGTTTTGATTTTGTTGTTAGTGCCTTCCAACGGTCCGGTTGATAAGCCATCGAAGTCGAAATAAGCAAGGATACCTGAGCGGTGAGCAGCGAGCGTTTTGGAAAACTGTTTGAGCATGTTGACATCGGAAGCGGCTGCTTTTTTGATCCACTCGTCTA
>Ga0224496_10002452_pt1 | contig 11032 bp, 8 predicted proteins | sample SF_Jul11_sed_USG_2_FD_168127 | JGI IMG/M metagenome (GOLD analysis project Ga0224496, IMG submission 168127) | Sediment microbial communities from San Francisco Bay, California, United States - SF_Jul11_sed_USGS_8_1 | ecosystem: Environmental > Aquatic > Marine > Sediment | place: USA... | reverse complement strand
GTGGCGGGTTTTCTGTTTGTGAGTTCAATCGCGGTGTCGTTCAAAGAACGGCAGGGTTATCACTACGCCGATTCCAAGGCGCAGGCCGAGCAGTTGCTAATGAACAGCGCGTTGCCGTGGTGCATCCTGCGACCAACGATCATCCTCGGTGAGGGTTCACCCATCTGGGACAGTTTCCGTCAGCTTGCCGGCAAATCGCTGATTGTTTTGCCGGGTAATGGCCGTACCCTGATTCAGCCGATTGACGTGGACGACCTGGTCAGCCTGGTGCTGGACATAATCGGTGAGCAACGCTTCAACCACGAGGTGCTGGAGATCGGTGGGCCGGAAACGCTCAGTCTGGATGACTTTGTGCAACGCATTCACCATGCCTGCTGTGGCGGGAAAGCGCGCATTGTGCATTTGCCGCTGGGCCTGGTGCTCACGCCCTTGCGCCTGGTCGAGCGCGTGTTTCCTTCGCTGCTGCCGGTGTCATCCGGACAATTTGCCTCGTTCAACAATGACGGAACGGTGACGGCGCATGCGCTGGTGAAGCCGGCCGCTGGCAAGATGCGTGATGTCGGTGAAATGCTGCAACGCCTGACCGGTTGCGAGGCACATGACTGAGCGGGCTGAATTGCTGACGGAGTGCCGGATTTTTTCACGCTACCTGGTCGATACTGATCCCGGCAACTATGTGTGTGACAGCTACGTGGCCGCTGTCCGTCAGTTGCGCGAATCGCTGTCCCCGACATCTTCATTTGACCGCCTGCTGCTGAGGCTGGCGCGCCTGCATCCGCTGATAACACGATCGGTGGATGTCTATGCGCGGTTCTTTGCGCCGGCTTCATCGATACGCCGCCGGCTCATCACCCTGTTGGCGATCATCGAAAGTGACGGCACAATGCTCGATCGACTCGAGCGTCCCGACCAGGCCGGTTTGCCCGGCTTTATCGGTGGCATGCTGTGGCGTTCGCTGCTGCTGGTTGTGCTGCTGTCGATCGCCATGCTGATCCTGTTGCCGGTGCAGTTGGTAACGGGCAGGCCAGCGCGTGGACGCCCGCAGGCATGAAACGGATTACCGTCATCGGTTCGGGACCCAGCGGGGTCCATTTCGCGCGCGCGGCATTGTCCCGCGGGTATGCGGTGGAGATGATCGATGTCGGTTACGCGCCATCACCGCCGGTCAGTCCGGACGCGACGTTCAACGAGATAAAGACCGGGCTCGATGACCCCGCCGGGTACCTGCTGGGGACAGCGTTCGAGGGCATCCTGTTACCCGGCGAGCAGGAAGAATTCTACGGCGTTCCGCCGAGCAAGGCCTATGCACAAAGGCAGGTGCCGTGGTTACAGACGCGCAGCCGGAATTTTGCGCCGATGTTTTCGTTCGCCCGGGGTGGCCTGGCAGAGATGTGGACGGCCGGTTGCTATCCGTTCAATGACGCCGAGTTGACCGCTTACCCGTTTGATTATGCAGCGCTGGCGCCGTATTACGCAGACGTCGCCGGCAATATCGGCATTAACGGCGAGGCCGACGACCTGGCCGGTTTTCTACCGGTGCATGACGGTTTGCAGGAACCACTACGACTGGATGAGCATTCGGCCCTTTTGCTCAACCGTTATGCGTCGAAACGCGAATACCTGCAGCAGATACTGGGCTGTCATGTCGGGCGCGCACGCCAGGCGGTACTGTCACGTGATATGGGTGAGCGCAAGGCCTGCCGCTATTCCGGCCGTTGTATCTGGGGCTGTCCGACGGATTCGATCTATACGCCGTCCCTGACGCTTGATGAATGCATGCGCTCTGCGCATTTCACCTACCATGGCGGTTACTACGCGACGCACTTTTCGTGCGGGGATGACGGCCAGGTACGCGCGGTGTGCGCGCAACCACTGGACGGCGGTGAGGTGCGTGAATTCCCGGTCGACACGCTGGTGCTCGCCTGCGGTGCGCTGGGCACATCGAAGCTGTACCTTGAGTCGGTCTATCGACAGACCGGCGAGGTGAAGGTATTACGTGGCCTGATGGATAACCGCCAGTTGCTGGTGCCATTCCTGAATCCCGGCATGATCGGTCGGCAATACCAGGCGGACAGTTATCAATATAACCAGCTTGCCATCGGGCTGACGGGAGATACACCGGAAGACTATGTGCACTGCCTGGTGACAACGCTGAAGACGGCCATGCAGCACCCGGTGATCGAACGCTTCCCGCTGGACCTGCGCACCGGTATACATGTAATGCGTAACATCCACGCCGCGCTCGGCGTTGTGAATGTCAATTTTCACGATACGCGCCGGGATGATTGCACGCTCACGCTGGATGTCGGCGAGGGTGCCGACTCTCCGCAACTGGTGCTGGACTACGTCCCGCCGGCCGGTGAGCAGGAACGTATTAAACAAACCGTGCGGCGCCTGAAAAAGATCCTGCGCCAACTGGGATGTTTTGTACCCCCCGGCATGGTGCATACCCGGCCGATGGGTGCGAGTGTGCACTATGCGGGGACCCTGCCGATGTCAGTCGAACCGCGGCCCATGACGGTGTCAGCCGAGTGCCGCAGTCATGATTTTCCGAACCTGTATATCGCGGACGGTGCAACCTTCCCGTTCCTGCCTGCCAAGAACATCACCTTTACCCTGATGGCCAACGCGGCGCGGGTGGCTGCCTGTATCGACTGAAGCAGGATGGCGGGAAACCGCTTCCCGGCTGTGTGAATTCGGCTAGTAGACTGTCTATTCTTTGCTTATCCTGTATGTTCGGTTCGTTAGCGGCAACATCCCGGTTTTGCACCGGCGCTGCACCACTGGATAATCCATGCCATGAAATTCTTCCGACCAAAGTCCATTCTGCGGCTGATCCTGACCGGTTTTGCGCTGGTTGCGCTGCCCCTGATTGTCGCGCTGTTGATTACCACCGTGTCGGTGGATCGCCTGGTAACACAGGGACAATCGGCATTAATGCAGAGCGTACTGGTGACGCAGGGCAGCCAGTCACTGGTTGAGGCGATCAAGGCAATGGAACGTAATGCGCGTCAGTACCAGGTACTTGGCGAGAAGGTACTGTACGACGTCTACGTGGAGAACCATTCCCGTTTCCTCGATACGGCGCGTTCGCTTGAGACACTGGAGATCTCTGCCACGCAGCAAACGCAGCTGAAGGAGCTGCGTATTGTCGAGGACGAGGTCTACACGGTGCTGGCGACCTATCCGTATGACGCGCAGGAAGTCGCGGACGCGTTACCGCAGTTTATTGATCTCGGTCTGATCGCACAGAACATTCTGGTCGACAGCCAGCAATTGATCACCAGCGGTGTCGAGCGAATGCAGCGCCAGTCCGGCAAGGTGAAGAAAACACTGGTCATACAGGCTGCGGCGCTGGTACCGGCGGTGCTGTTACTGACGATTATTTTCGTTTTTCTCATTTCGCGGCCGATCCGGCAGATCGATCGCGCCATTCACCGGCTGGGTGCCGGCGAGTTTACCGAGCCATCAAATATCAGCGGGCCGAGAGACCTGGTACAGCTGGGTGACCGTCTGGACTGGTTGCGTGACAGGCTGCTGGAACTGGAGCAGGACAAGACGCGTTTTCTGCAGCATATGTCGCACGAACTTAAAACACCGCTGACTGCCATCCGGGAAGGTGCGGACCTGTTGAGTGAGAAGATAGTCGGTGATCTCAACGACCAGCAGGAAGAAATTGCCGGAATCCTGCATGAAAACAGCCTGCAATTGCAGAAACTGATCGAGGATCTGTTGAACTTCAGTATCCTGCAATCACGTTCGGCGGAACTGGTACGCAGCCCGGTTGACCTGCAGCCGCTGATCGAAGAGGTTATCGAGACGCACAAACTGGCTATCATGGCGCGTCATCTGCAACTGGAAACTTTCTTCAAGCCCGTCAGTCTGAGCGGTGACCGCGACAAGTTGCGTACACTGGTCGACAACCTGGTATCCAATGCAATCAAGTATTCACCCGACAGCAGCCGTTTGCGGATAAGCCTGTCAACGGACCGGGCCTATGCCTGTATTGATGTCGCGGACTCGGGACCGGGTATTCCCGAGGAAGAGCACGAGCGTGTTTTCGAAGCGTTTTACCAGGGGAAGCCAGCCGCTCGCGGTCCGGTCAGGGGTACCGGTCTGGGATTATCTATTGCACGGGAATATGCCAGGGCGCATGGCGGCGACGTCAGCGTGGTAAAATCAAACCATACGGGGGCGACTCTTCGCGTGGTCCTGCCGACGGAATTATGATTAATGAACTTCCATAAGATATGTCTGGTTTTGCTATTGCCCTGGCTGGTCGCCTGCAGCGAACTCCAGGCCCTGCGTGACACCGTGGTAAATGGAGATGGCACGCGACTTGCTTCGAATATACCCGTTATTAACGGTAATCGGGGCGTGCATGGCTGGCTGACGGACATTCATGCGCTGCGTACACAACCACCGGAGACGCTGGTTGCTGTGCTGGAAACAAGGGAGCAGGCCTTTCGCGAAAAGCCGGATATCGAAAACAGGATGCGGCTGGTTATGTTACTGCTGGTTGATGTGGAGCCGGTCGGAGACTTGAAGCGGGCGCGGCTGTTGCTGAACGGGGTCGATCCCCTGCCGTCGAGTCCGGATGAGCGGGCGTTTATCAGCCTGATGCAAAAGTTCCTGGAAGCTAAACGGGAAGACGAGCAGAAATTATCGGTGTTATGGAAACAGGCAACACAACAGAATCAGAGGATTGACGAGCTGGAGCAGCAACTCAAGGCGCTGACCAGTATTGAACAGAATATTCAGCAGCGGGAACCCCCGCCGGTAACAGAAGATGTCAGGTAGCAAGTATAGAATTCTGCTGGTAGACGACGACGAGGCGCTGCTGCGCCTGTTGTCCATGCGCATGTCAGCGGCAGGTTATGACGTAACGGCTGTCAGTAGCGGTGAAGAAGCGCTTGCGACCTTGCCCCTGATACGGCCACATCTGATCGTGACGGACCTGCAGATGGGCGGCATGGACGGCATGACGCTGTTCAACCAGGTGCACAGTCGTAACCCGAGCTTGCCGGTGTTGATACTCACCGCGCATGGCACCATCCCTGACGCAATCGAGGCGACCAGTCGTGGTGTGTTCAGCTACCTGACCAAGCCATTCAACAGCAAGGTGCTCGGGGAGCATATTGCGCGGGCGCTGAAACTGACCGCAGAGGGCAGCGCGGATGAAGAGGCCGGTGCCTCTGACGAATGGCGCAAGGCAATCGTGACGCGCAGTCCACTCATGGAAAACCTGCTGACACAGGCGCGACTCATTGCAGACAGCGATACCAGTGTACTAATCCAGGGGCAGAGCGGCACCGGCAAGGAAGTGCTGGCGCATGCCATCCACAAAGCCAGCCCGCGCGCGCAACGTCCGTTTGTTGCACTGAACTGCAGTGCCATACCCGAAACCCTGTTTGAATCCGAACTGTTCGGTCACAAGAAAGGCGCATTCACAGGCGCAACGCGCGACCACCCGGGTATGTTCCGGGCGGCCGATGGTGGCACGCTGTTTCTCGATGAGATCGGCGATATGCCGTTAAGTTTCCAGGTCAAGCTGCTGCGCGCACTGCAGGAACGGGAGATACGGCCGGTCGGCTCGACCGAGTCCGTGCCGGTCGACGTGCGGATCATTTCCGCGACCCACCAGGACCTGGAAAAGGCGCTGGCGGAAAACACCTTCAGGGAGGACCTGTACTACCGCCTGAATGTGGTTAACCTGGTGCTGCCCTCGCTTGCGGAACGACGTGAAGACATTACCTTGCTGGCGAACCATTTCCTGCGGCAATTCCCGGATGCCGCCAAGCGGGGTGTTACCGGTTTCTCGTCCGAGGCGCAGGAAGCCATGTTGTATGCCGCCTGGCCGGGCAATGTGCGACAGCTGATCAACGTCGTTGAACAGTCGGTTGCCCTGTCGACCACGCCCTTGATTCCGGCGAGCCTGGTGCAGCGCGCCTTGCGTAACGAATTTGGTGATATCCCGTCGTTTGTCGAGGCGCGCGGTCAGTTCGAACGTGACTACCTGACCCAGCTGCTGCAGATCACCAATGGTAACGTCGCCCAGGCGGCGCGTATCGCCAAGCGCAACCGCACCGAGTTCTACAAGCTGCTGCACAAGCACCAGCTCAGTCCCCCGCAGTTCAAGGCGCTGCGGACCTGATCGGGTCATCGGATAAAAACCTGTCGAAAGTTATTGTTTTTAGGCCATTTGTCGCCGTTTGCGGACGCGTAATTGCTGCCCCCAACTAAGTTACTGTAATGCGTGTTGTTTTCCTTGTAGTTGATTGGCGACACTTTGACAGGCCGGGGCAGGCTGTATTTCAGGGCGATAAACCGGACCTGTTTGCGGTCATGGACTTGATTCTATCTTATTGTTTTATAATATCTTATCAGGATTTCCCTGGCCTTCAGTCAGCCAGCTACGGCCCGTTGAATATGGCTGGCTTGCCGGGAGCGAAACAGTCAGCTTTGTGTTTGATGCCGTCTTAATTACCAAAAATCAAATAGTTATGAGATTGGCACTGTCCTTGCAGTCAGTGGAGGATGCGAAACTCCTGCACTCTCCAGATATCTCCAGTATTCCCTGACCGCACGCTGCGCGCGGTCCTGGCGGGCGTCTTTACGCTGATGTTGGCGGCCTGTGGCGGCGATGGCAGCGATTCTACTGGTGGGAGTTCGTCAGCGGCGAATACATCTTCCGGCGTAGTCGTGTTCGGCGGCAGCATTGGTGACGGTCCGGTGACCGGTGCCAATATCACGGTGCTGAGCGCCCGGGGAGATACGCTGGGTACGATCACCAGTGACCGCAATGCGGCCTACCAGGCACGCATTACACCGGCAGACGGCGACTACCCGATACGGCTGGTGGTCAGCGGCGGCACCGACCTGGTCACCGGGCGGGCGCCTGACTTCCAGATGGAATCTATCAAGGCCTATCCGCAGGATACCATCGTCAACGTCAACCCGTTTTCGACGCTGGTCTCACAGGTTGCCAGGCGGCTGCCGGGTGGGCTGAGCCATGCCAATATAAACACCGCCAGGTCGCTGGTCATGGGGCGGCTGACGTTCGGCCTGGACCGATCGTCCTTGCCGGACCCGATTACCTCGCCGCTGACCACGGGTAACGTGGCAAAGCTGGTGAAGGCGAGCGAGGCGCTGGGTGAGGCGATCCGCCGTACCCGCGACCGTATGAACGCAAGCGGCGCGCAGCACAACGGGAATAGCGTGATTCGGGCGCTCGCTGCCGACATGGTTGACGGTCACCCGGACGGACTTGGCGCCAGTGGCACCAATGCCAGGCTTACCGCGGTGTTCAATGTAGTGACTGCGCAGGTGCTGGTTGAGTTACTGAGTAATAACTTGCGGGTTGACGCCGTCATTGCAACCAACGTCATCGACCAGTCAATCCTGAGTACCTATCCGGGTATATCAGGCAGCCAGTTAACCGGCAGTGTGCGGGTGACCAGCGCTGTATTGTCCGAACTCAGTATCGCCATTGCTGCGGTACGGGCTATTGATAACAGCAGTGCTGTCGCGAATATTTCCACGGCCGTGAGCGGCCTGTATGCGGGCGCCACGCCCGCTACCGTAGCAAATGTACTGCCAGCGAACAGTACCAACGGCCTGAGGAATGCCGTTAACGCGATACCGTTTGCCTCATCGGCGCAGATCAGCCTGGTGAACACGACGGTTTATGCGCAGGGTGATAGCACTTCAGGCAGTGGCGGCTCAACAGGTGGCAGTACCGGTAGTGGTGGTTCAACGGTTGGCGGTTCGACAAGCACGACCGGCAGCCTCAGTCTGCGCTGGACGGCGCCATCGGCACGCTCCGATGGCAGCGCGCTGGCGTTGTCGGAAATCGGTGGGTACAGGATTTACTACGGCACCAGCCGCGGCAACTATCCAGGGTCGTATGATCAGACTAACGGTGCAGCGACATCAGCGACAGTCAGTAACCTGCCAACTGGCACGTATTACCTGGTGATGTCTACCTACGATACGTCCGGTCGTGAGGGTCCGCGGTCAGCGGAAGTGACCAAGAATGTCCCGTAAGGCCATGGTGATCCGTGTTGCATAAACCGGTAGTAATGCTGGTCGATGATGATCGTGACCTGTTGCGGTTGCTGTCGATTCGTCTGACTGCTGCCGGCTACGATGTCCGGGCGATGACCAGTGGCGAAGAGGCGCTGGCACAGCTTGAGCAGAACAATCCCGATGTTATCGTGACCGACCTGCAGATGGACGGCATGGACGGGATGGCATTGTTTGACCGGGTGCACGCATCACACCCGAAATTACCGGTGCTGGTGCTGACAGCACACGGCACCATTCCCGATGCATTTGACGCTGCCAGTCGCGGCGTGTTCAGTTATTTGACCAAGCCTTTTAACAGCCAGGTGCTGTTATCCCACCTGGAACGCGCGGTCGATGTGGGAATTGCCGCAGGGGCGTGTGCCGCTCAGGGATCCTCCCAGGCGAGTAATACCTTTCCGTCCCAGTAACGGCTTTGTGCCGGGACCGTGCGTTTTACCAGGCGTGTCTCCACCATCGAACTGTTTTCCAGTGAAGTGAGTAACACGTCCAGTGGCTTGATGTAATCATCGGCGGCGCGCAAATAACTGATTAAGCTCAACCGGTCTTCGACATACAGCGTCGCGACCTTGCCTGCCCAGATCCGGGTGCCGCTGTCTGCAAGTTGCCGGTCGGATGGCCAGACCCTGAGCACAGTGAGGCTGTTTTCCGCGGCATCAGGTGGCGCTATCATCAACAGCGCCTGGTGCTGACCATCATTGACCTCCGGTAATACCGGTAGCGCTGTAATTGCCGGTTCCGGTGCCAGCCAGTTCATCGCGCTGACCGGGTTGATGGCCGGTGCAGGTAACCAGCCCCGTGACGCCAGTGCCTGTTGCAGTGCAGCCAGTGAGCCGCCCCATTGAAAATTTATCGGTTGGTCATGTTTCCCCTCGATATCAATACGGTGGACGGGCAGTGATTGCCAGTCGCCGTTTATCCAGTCGTCCCGGCTGATGACGTGCGTCTGGATGCGCGGTGCGTATAGCGCCAGCTCTGCAGAATAATGAAGACGTGTCTGCCAGCTGACTGCAACCAACAGCAAGGTAGTGGCCACCAGCAACAGCCGTCGGACCGGCAGGCGGGGTGCCGGGTGCCGGTCATAGGCAATGCCGATCAGGGTGACCCAGATAACGCCCACGCTTATGCCCGCCAGCACATCGGAGAACCATTGTGCGCCGAGGTATACGCGTGACAATGCAATCGGCGCCACCAGCAGGCCGGCTGTCATGTACGGCAACCAGCGCCGTGTTACGGGTAATTCACGTGCGATCAGCAGGGCAAGAAAGCCGTAAACGACCAGGCTCATCGTGGTGTGGGCGCCGGGGAAAGAATAGCTGTCGATTAAATCGAGTGGCGGATCGATGCGCGCGGTGATTTTCAGTATCCAGGTCAACAGGCCGGCGCACAGGTAGGCGGCCAGCCAGTGCAGGGCTGCCTGAATCCGGCCCTGCCAGAACAGCCAGAGACAGCTGCCAGTGATTATGATGGCAAGTAATTTCTGGTTGCCAAGACCGTTGAAAAAGACCATTGCACTGTCAACCCAGGGCGTGCGCAACTGTTCGAGAGTATGAAAGAGGTAGGTATCAATGCCGCCCAGCAGCTGGCCGTTCAATACCTGGGTCGATATCAGCAGCAGCAGCCAGAGGGTGATAAAAAACAGTGCAGACAGGGTGGCAAGGCCGCGCGCTTCCGGGTGGTCGGGATCAAGCAGGGAGCCGGCGAGCGGCTGGATGCGCGGGTGGCCGCGGGACCAGTTCAGGATCCGGTCAAGCGCGTTGATGGCATGGGGGCGTAACAGCCTGATCAGGCTGCCTGCCAGCCAGAGGCCCAGCAAGACGCAGGCGGTGACTGTAACGAGCAGGACCACGAGTCGGCCGGCGACCTCGGCCGCCAGGCCCAGTGAGGCGCCGAAAACGATGCCGGGGAGGATGTATGCAGGTGCCCACAGGATGCAGGCGAAGACATCGATCAGCAGGAAGCGGGCCGGCGTCATGTTCATCATGCCGGCGATGGCCGGCACTACCGGTCGCAGCGGGCCGATGAAACGCGCCATGAATATACTCTTGCCACCATGACGTACAAAGAAATCGACGCCGTTATTGACCAGTTCCGGATAGCGCCGGAAAGGCCACATGACGCGCAGTCGCTGGTGGTAATGATGGCCAAGGAAATAGCTCAGCACGTCGCCGGTAATGGCGCCGGCGATCGTCCAGAACAGGACCGGGTACAGTGGCAACGCCCCGGTAGCGACCAGCGCGCCGGCACCAAACAGCAGGGCCGCACCGGGTATCAGCAAACCCAGCACGACCAGGGACTCCATCAGTGAAATGCAGAAGACTGCTGCGTTGAATGCATAGGGGTGCAGTGCAATCCAGTCGAGCAGCGTCTGTAGCAGTTCATTCATCGGGCGGGTGTCAGGTTGTTTTTACCATGATGTCGCACTGCAGTCCGGGTTGTGCTGATTAATATAATTAAGCCACGGAATCCACGGAAGGACACGGAAAAGATCAGTCCGGCTTCGCCGGACCCCGCTCGTCATTACGGGCGGGGTGCAGCAGCCTCCCGTAGGGTATTGCCGGTGTAACGCGAACGTTTTATCAGCAATAGTATTGATCTTTTCCGTGTCCTTCCGTGGATTCCGTGGCAAATAATTTGTAGTTACTATCAGGAACGTAACACATGGCCACTAACCGCTGCGGTCTCGTCCTGCAGTAATCCGTAGGGTGCACCCTGTGCACCGTGTTGTTATCCAACCCCTGCCGGTGCGCACGGCGCACCCTACGCAGATTCAAACATATCCGCATGTCGGTATCACGGATCAGGCAGCACGGTTGTACAACCCCCGGAATAATCCGTAGGGTGCACCCTGTGCACCGTGTTTTATTCAAACCCTGCCGGTGCGCACGGCGCACCCTACGCAGATTCAAACATATCCGCATATCGACATCACGGACCAGGCAGCACG
>Ga0224496_10002451_pt1 | contig 11036 bp, 14 predicted proteins | sample SF_Jul11_sed_USG_2_FD_168127 | JGI IMG/M metagenome (GOLD analysis project Ga0224496, IMG submission 168127) | Sediment microbial communities from San Francisco Bay, California, United States - SF_Jul11_sed_USGS_8_1 | ecosystem: Environmental > Aquatic > Marine > Sediment | place: USA... | reverse complement strand
TTGCATCCTTGCCTGAATACTCACAAAGTGCTTTAGCCAGGATTGAAGCCCCTGCAAAGCTGCCTGCTTCACGCTTAACTGTCCATTCACCACGGCCTAAACGCAGGAGTAAATCGTCAATTGTAGCAACGCAGTCGTCTACATCAATCAAACCTGCGATTGCGTCACCAATTTTCTGTGAAGCACCGTGCATTGCATAGCGCAGAAAGTCTTTAGGTGCAATAGGGAAGCTGCGGGTTTCCCCGTTTAGGAAGTCCAGTCGCACAATGATGAAGCCATCTGAGTCGGCTTCGATTGATTTCTGCATCTTGCGCTTGCCTGGGAAGTCTACAACACGTCCGTCAGTCATTGTTACTGTAGTGATTTCTGGAGTAGCCATTTTCATTTCCTTGTCAATAAATTTTTAAAAGTTTTTCGGTTTGATTAGCCGATGAAGAATAGTAACCCGAATCTTCCCAGGTAGCAAATATTATTTCTTAAGTCTCTTTGCCATTCTTTGTATATCCTCTGGCAAGCCTTTTGCCTCCTTGTTAATGATAAACAGACCCTTGTAGCTTGCTCTGTTAAAAATACATGAGTTGATAGCTTAAAGTTTCGTTCAAGAGCTGCTAGGCTATGCGAAGCATGGAGTCGAAGACTGTTTCTGAAGTTCCTAAACTGCCTAGCCTTTGCAAGTGCTGGTTGTCGATTAGTCCCAGGATATGAATAAACTACTAAAGGTTCGTCCAGACTGAGCTCCTTAATCCTATGCATCCAGGTTGGATACTCATCAGGCTGTTTGATGTGCATAATTAATCCCTTGTAAAGTAAGGTGTTGGCGCAGCTTCTAAAGGCTCTTCTTCTAGCTCCTCCAGCAACATCTTTTTGAGTGCTTCCTCAGAATTGCTAAGTGAATTGCTTGCAAGCAATTCCCCTAGTTGATCCCCCAGGAGACTTGCCATTACCTGCATATCTGTCGAAGACGCACCTGCATAAAGGATTAAGGTAGCCGCTCGTTCAGGACTAATCGTAAGGCTAATACCTTCTGAAGCCTCGGCAAGCTCAGGTATGTTTCCTGATTTGAGTTGCTGAGCAGCTATCTGTTTCTTTCGATTATAGAGTTTGAATTTTGCCGATATAGCAAATCGTTTTTCTGGGTATTCGATCTCCAGGTGGCCTTCCTTGAAAGCTTTTAGGATGATTGCGTCTAGTATGTCTGTTACTTGGCTCATTCTGTCTCCTCAACTATCGTATCTTTAGCTGCAGCTTCTATTAAAAGCAGCCTATACCTTAAAACCGCTTGATTCGAGTATACATCTATTGTACCTGAGTTCATACAGGGGTCTATATAGATAGGGACACCTCCGATAGACGTAAGTAAATTATTTACTTTTTTCGCTTCTGGAAGTAACTTGATTTGGTTATACACCTCAGGTGAGCATACCATACCTACTACGGGCTTATTCATTCTGTCTCCTTCAGGAGGTCGGACACTTGTACAGGTGTTGCATAGTTGTATACTTGTCCAGATACTGCTTTAAAAGAGATTGGTGAGTCAGGAACTTTTTCACATATCCATACAGCTATGTCTCTGTCTGAGGGACTTGAGTTAGATACCCAGCAAAACACAGGCTTTGTAATATTATCATACCATTCTACCTTAACCTTCCACTCAGCGTAATAGTACCAATAGTCTTTTAGAGCAGAGTTTTTGCACCTGTAGGGAGAGAGTCCATTATATATGTATTCCTCATCGTAGCTTATACATGAACCGTTTAACCAGAAAGTCTCGCCTGCCTCTAGTCTGGCGCGGGCTTCCTGTATCGTCTTTATTTGTGCGTTTACATGTCTCATTTTTTACTCCTCAGTTATCAGAAGGCTGCAGTCAAGTTGTTGCCAGTCAAAGCGAATCGACGGCTCTTGTTTGCAGGTTACTTTCATTTCAGTTACTTTAACCTGGGAAGGTTGTTCCGAAGGTTGAAAAGTATGATTGTCCAGGATCACTGCCAGCATGACCAGGAAGGTAATGAATATCCATAGCCATTCCTTCCTGGCTTGTTTGCGTTGACGTCTGGTTATTGCAGGTGTTAGTTCATACATTGTTTAATCTCCTTAATTATGGAAATTTGCAGGAGGTTTTCCTCGCTTTCCAGTATTAGTGTATGGGTTAGGTCGTCGTCTGCAGCCATTACTCCAGACATTAGAGCTGCGAATTCACCTATAATAATCTCTGCATACTCAGGTGCAGATATCCCGCTGGATACTGCGAAGTTTCTTATAGGGTTGCTTGTATCAATTCTTTTTTTATCCATGTTGTTTAATCTCCTTGAAGTTTTAAGTTACAGGTACTAGCTTCAAATCAGTAATCGAGTCCGGGTTAAACCTGTTTAGTTTTGACAACTTTCCAGGTATTGCGAAGTCTTAAGAGATTTGAATAGACAATTTACTAGCCAAAAGGCCAGGAAGCAAGACTTTTCGGGTCAGTTATGCTCGAAGAATAAGGGAATAGTGATGGGATACCGTAGGCAAACATGGGAGTTTGTATGAAGTGTCGAGGTAGGTTAGCGGTGACGTGTTCAAGGAAGGGGGTGTGTTAATGAGTAGAAAAAAAAATTGGAGACCTTTACACCCCCCTTTTTACGGGAACATGCCAACGACAACCTACCCCGGAATTTCATGATAACTCCCGTGTATTAGCAGCACATTCCCTCACTATTCCACTATATTCCCAAGCTAAGTTACGAATCCGCGCTAGTTACTTGGAATTTAGCTGTCTGCTCAGAATTTAGTTATCTGCTCATGGAGGCTAAAACTCACTAGGATTGATTCTAAGGCGTTTAAATAGGCTAGGGTAGCCTAACGTATAGGGTAGATGTAAAAAAGCCCCCAAATCGTGAGAAAAGGGGGCTAGTCTAACTTGTGGGTTACTTCATCGGCTTAGGTTTTGTTAGTTCCTTCTTAGGATCACCCAGACCACTCAATAAGCCCTTAACATCCACTTCCTTGGATACCCGCGAGGCTTGAATTTTTAGCAATGCTTTAGCTATTGCCGGATCAAGCCTCAAGGCAGCCTTTTCGCCATTAGTTAGAGGCAACAAGAAAGCCTTCAACTGCTCACTTGACTTCTGCGGATACAAGCTAATTAAGGCTTGTAGCAACATTCCGCCCTCCTGCCCACCACCTTCGCGGGTTTTGTTCCATTCACCACCAAGCAATCTATCAAGCACTTCTTGCATCGCTTGAAACTTTGTCTCGATGGTAGCTGGCTTGCCCGTTAGTGTATCTCTAGCGATTGCGGCTGCATCTCCAAGTTTCTGCTTCAGCCCATGTAACATCGCATGGGTTTTTATCTCTTCACTTAATTGACTAACATTAATTAGAATCTGCTTACCATGCTCAAAATCGAATATAACGGCTTGCTTGTCACTATCGACGGTTGAGCTAATAGCTGCTTTCTTAGTTGTTAAGTTTGTCATAGTTTTATTTCCTATAAAGTTTAAAGATCATTGGTTCAAAGTGAACCCCACAAGGATCTAATTTAAGCTGCTTAAATCCTTGTAAAAACACTTTGTACTTATAAAGCTTGTATTTCCACGCCTATTACTATTAATATTGCTATTTGTTGCATCTTTTCCGCCTCGCGTAGCCTCCGCAGAAACATGTTACTTTCCTTTCTACTAAATGGTGCATCAAGATATGCTCTCAAAGCTAAGCTTCTTAGTGCTTGCGTATCTTGTTTGATTGCTCTTATCGCTTCCATCATCTTTATATCTCCTATATAGGCTCCGCTTGATTGCGAAACTTATAACTATTATACGGCATTTCCACTGCTTTACAATAGACATGGATCTATTAATAGCTTCTTTAGTGGCTAGTCTCTTGATAGATTAGGCTGGCACATACCCAAGGAAGTGGGAGATTTTCAAAGGTAAAGTCTAGTAGAATCAACAGCTTACGATGAGAATGCGTCTCATTTAGACAGAAAAAGAGGCGGGGGGGTCAATCGGCAGGGGGGGTCGTGGGAGTCGGGTGTTAATGGCATTCCCACTCCTCACGTCTTCACCTATTTCCAACCTTCCCACTGACCCCAACATGGAGACTAACTTGATCAGGAATTAGCGAACTTGCTTTGGGCGAAGCCTAAGCCCCCGGCAGGGATCCTTAGTTGTTCAGGAAAATAATAAAAAAACCAAATAGTAACTAGCGCAGAATACAAATTTGTATCTAACGCAAATAACACATTTGACAACTGACCATAATGGCTGTATATTTAATATTTACTTAATTACTAGGATAGACCGATGACTGAAGCTACCTTCATTCCTCAGAGATCCCGCTTAGACGGAACGGATTCTGCAGCTAATGCACTGCACAGGGTTCACTACTCACATGACGCCATGATTGATATGATAGTCGAGTGCCCAGATATACCTCAAAGCTTGTTAGCCGCTAACTTTGGTTATACTGAGCCTTGGGTTTCGCGGGTGATCAATTCAGATGCCTTTCAGGTAGCTCTAGCGAAGCGAAAAAGCGAATTGATTGATCCCAACCTGGTTGCTTCGATCGAAGAGCGACTGAGGGAAGTGGCTACCAAATCCCTGTCGGTTGTTATGACTAAGTTAAACGCTGCCCCAACCCTGGATCAAGCACTGAAGGCTGTCGAGGTGTCTACTAAGTGCCTGGGCTATGGGGCTAGAGATGCGGGGAAGGCAGCTGTGCAAAACAACTTCGTAGTCCATATGCCTAGCAGGAGTGAGAATGCTGAAAGCTGGGCTAAGGAGTTTGCGCCGGAAAACAAATCTAAGGAGGTACTGATAAATGGGTAATTTAGTCCAGTTTATACCTAGGCAATCGGGTAAGTCTGATCAGCAGTTTCTGGGAATGCTGAAGCAGATAGCAGCGCTGCGAGTAGACCCTAAAGCCAAGACGCTTCTTATAGTTTGCTCTGATGCGAAAAGTCTGAGGTACACTGCGGGATATATAGCAGCGCTGCTAGGCAGTGATGCCTGGGGCTTTAATGTGAGCATTAACAGATTCTCCTTCGCCAATGGCACATATATACAACTGTTTAACTCGGATACCTCAGATTTCGATAGACTGCGGGGGCAGAGGTTCAGGGCTATAATTGACTGCGACGATTATGCTTTGAAAGCGCAGGTCAATAAGCTTATAGATGGCTAACCCGCAGCTTTCTGAGGCAATCAAAGTAATCTGGGCTCCCCAAGAAGGAACTCAGGTTGCTTTAATAGCTTGTCCAGTATTTGAAATCTTCTTTGGAGGTGCAAGGGGTGGCGGAAAAACTGAGTCTTCAATTGGCGATTGGCTGCTGCATAGTTCTACTTACGGTGAGGCTGCTATTGGTCTTTTCGTTCGACGGAAACTTATACAGCTGGCTGAAGTTATTGCCCGAACTAAGCAGATATTCCCTAAGCTAGGTGGTAGGTATAACGAGCAGCGAAAAGAGTGGGTCATGGCTAATGGAGCTAGGCTAAAATTTGCTTACCTGGAAAGGGACTCAGATGCTGAGGAATACCAAGGCCATAACTACACCAGAGTCTATGTTGAGGAGGTTACAAACTTTCCGAGCCCTGATCCTATCAACAAACTTCGCGCCACTCTGCGTAGTACTGCTGGTGTGCCTGTCGGTATGCGCCTTACTGGAAACCCTGGAGGACCTGGGCATAATTGGGTCAAAGCCAGATATATAACACCTAACCCAAAAGGCTACGAGGTATTCACTGACACTGAGCTGGTAGAGGTTGATGGAGTAATGATTGAGACCTCGATCGACAGAGTATTTATTCCTTCGAAACTGAAAGATAACCAGATGCTGCTTCGCGGCGATCCTTCCTATGTTATGAGATTGCGTCAGTCAGGCTCGGCGGCTCTAGTCCAGGCTTGGCTTGATGGCAATTGGGATCTGGTGGACGGAGCTTTCTTCGATAGCTTCTCGGAGGAGTTACACGTTTTGGACGATAGCTGGCTTAACATAATACCTAGAAAAGCTATGCGGTTCAGGGCATTCGATTGGGGATCAGCTAGGCCATTTAGCGTTGGCTGGTATGCTGTAAGTGATGGTACCTGGGGACTGCCTAAAGATGCCTTATTCAAGTATAGAGAATGGTATGGAGCCTCAGGGATTAACAAAGGGCTAAAGATGACTGCGGATCTGGTAGCCCAGGGAATTGTTCGGCGGGAAGCTAAAGAGCGCATCCGTGATTATGTAGCTGATCCCTCAATATTCGTCAGGAATGGCGGTCCTTCTATAGCTGAAACTATGGCTATACACAGCTGTATGTGGAGGAGAGCCGACAACAAGCGCCAACCTGGCTGGGAGCAGATGCAGAGCAGACTGAGGGGTGAGTTCGGAGTCCCTATGCTTTACTTTCATGAAAGCTGCGAAGCTACTATTAGAACAGTTCCTGTTATCCAGCACGATTCAAAGAATGTCGAAGATATAGACACAGAAGCCGAAGACCACGCACTGGATGAAACTAGATATGCAGTAATGTCCAGGCCTTGGCTTCCATCTGATATCAGTAAAGTACATAATACTACAAAGGCCAATGTACTGGAGCTTTCTTTTGACGAGATTGTCAAGAGACTGAAGAACAAACGGCTAAACGCATCAGCTTAGCTAGCTTAACTAAAGGCAGATATGAAAGAACTTAAAGCAAAGAGATCCCTAGATGTTAAATACTACACTGAGCAGATAGAGGCCGCACTTGCCAGGGAGTCTGACTGGCGGAAGGCAGCTACAGAAGTCGTAAGCATTTATGAAGCTGATAAAGGCGACGAAAACTCTTTCAATGTGCTTTTTAGTAATACTGAACTTCTAGCACCCGCTTTATATGGTAGACTGCCAGTACCTACTGTTAATAGGCGGTTTAGGGATGAAGACCCAATAGGCAAGCATATTAGCACAGTAGCTCAACGTACACTAGCCTTTCTGACGGACGACAACAACCCAGACTACACCTCCTTCGATGATCTGATGAAGAAAGCCACTCTTGAGGCACTGGTGCCGGGTCGCGGGCTGACTAGGATCAAATACGATGCTGAAGTAGAAGGCTATGAGACAGTTTGCGGAGTCGAGGTTTCTTGGGATCGCTTCCTGCACGGATATGCTAAGAGATGGACTGATGTTCCCTGGATAGCTTTCGAGCATTTCATGACTCTTGATGAGCTTACTGATTTGCTAGGTAAAGTCTTAGCCGAGAAAGTTCCTTTAACAGCAGCTTCTGAGGCTATGAAAGCGGAAGAGGGCAGCCTGACACAAGCACAGGGAGAGGAAGAGCCTACTTTAGGTCATGTGTATGAGATCTGGGACAAATCGAAAAAGCAGGTAATCTTCCTGTGTCCTGATTACCCAGAGCTGCTAAAGGTTGTAAACGATGAATGGAAGCTATCCGGCTTCTTCCCCATCCCAAAGCCTATGCGGTTCTATGACAAGATATCTGGATTAACACCTCAGTGTGTCTATGAAGCTTATAGAGCGCAAGCAGAAGAACTTAATAAGGTAACAAACAGAATAAGAATGGTCATGGGAGCTTTGAAGGTACGAGGCTTTTATGATGGGTCTGTTGAGAAGCTTGGCGAATTAATGGAAGCGCCGGACAACACTTTGCTGGCCGCAGATAATGTACAGATACTAGAGGGCAAAGGACTGGATAGACTGATCTGGTTTGCGCCTTTGACAGAATTAATAACTGTCCTTCAACAACTGTATCTGCAACGCACACAGATTAAAGCGGTTATTTTTGAGATAACTGGCCTAAGTGACTTGATGCGTGGGGATACTGCTGCTTCCGAAACAGCCTCCGCCCAGGGTATGAAAAACCAATGGGGATCAATGCGGCTGAAGAAGATGCAGCGAGAGGTCATGAGATATTCGAGGGATCTGCTTCGTATAATGGCTGAGCTTGCTTTGACTAAGTTTAGTCAGCAAACATTAGCAGGCATGACTGGACTGAGTTTTCCAACAAACGAGCAGAAAGTTGAAAGCCAGAGGATGCTAGCGCAGGTAACTCAAGCACTGCAGACAAATCCTAACGCTCAGCAAGAATTACAAAACCCTAAGACAGTTAAACAGATAGAAGCCTTAAAGTTCTTCGTAGAACTGCCTAGCTGGGAAGATTTAATAGAAGTGCTGAACGATGACTTGCAGCGTAACTATAAAGTAGACATTGAAACCAACTCTACTATTGAACTGGACGAAGCCGAGGACAAGCAGAATATGGCTGAGTTCTTGAACAGCTTTGCGCAGTTTATGAATGGAACAGCTCCGCTGGTTGAGAATGGTACTATGCCTTTTGAAGTCTTCCAGAACATAATGCTTACAGTTGTTCGCAGATTCCGCTTTGGGGAAGAGCTCGAGGATCAACTGAAGAAGATGCAACCTCCTAAGCCTTCCGAAGGTCCGGATCCTGCACAGCTAGAAGAGATGCAGAAGCAACTCCAGCAACAAGGGGAAGCTATGCAAGCCGAGCAGGAGAAGTTTGCTAAGGAACGCCAGCAATTCATGGAAGATTCCCAGAAAGCCGCTCAGCAAGCACAGATGGATAAGGCTGAGTTTGAGATGAAGCAGCTAATGTTTAAGCTAGAGTCAGAAGCTAAGCAGAAGGAGCAAGCTCGCAATCAGAAAGCTATCATGCAGGAATTGAGCCTGAGTCAAAAAAGCTTTGACATGGAAAATAAAATGAAAGAGCATACAGCTACTCAGATAAACTCAAAGATGTCTGAAGGACCTGAAGAAGCTGAAGAAGATTTAGATCAGGTAGCAGAGGTTATTTCTGAGGGCTTGTATAGTTTAGCTGAAACTTTATCGGCTGGTTTGATGGCTGCTCAGGCAGTTCGGAAAACTATCAAAAAACTACCTGATGGATCTTGGGCAACAGTTATTGAAACCCCTTTACAAGGTGAGATGCTAACTGAGCCAAAAGAACAGGAAGATTCTGAGTCAACTGTAATAAATATGCTAAAGGATGGATTTTTAGAGATGGAGCAGTTAGTTGCTAAAGGCTTGGCAGATGCAGCTAATATGCAAAAAGGCGTCAGGAAAGGCGAAGATGGCAATTGGGAAACATTTATAGTTTAACGTAGTATAGCTGCAAGGAGCTTAGGAGATGAAAGTCTGGACAACGAAGGGCGAGATAGACAGAGACGAGTTAGTAGTTACGGACGAGATTACAGAGGAAGATAACGCAAGAGTGTTCGCTACTTCCTGGCACCATAATGGTGAATTAGTTCGCAGGGATGTAAATGTTAATATCCTGCGTGGGTTAGAGCTAAAAGGCGAGCAGCAAGACGTTTAATTTTTATTAATTTTTATGGGTATCTGAGAAATGGCTAATACACAAGCAATCTGCAAAACATTTCGTGTTGACTTGCTCAAGGGTCTGCACGCTTTTGGCACTTCTGTCGTAAGAGCAGTGACAACTGTCGATACGTTCAAAATGGCGCTTTATCTGGAAACTGCTACGATTAACTCAACCACCACAGCTTATACTGCTACTGGTGAGTTGGCGGCAACAGGCAATTATACAGCTGGTGGTGTAGCGGTAACTAATGCAACTGAGCCTGCCAATACAGGTGGCACAGGTATTGTAGCTTTCTGGACTCCATCAGGCTCAGTCACCTGGACCAATCTAACAAGTTCAGGTTCATTTGATTGCGCTTTACTGTACAATGATACCTCAGCCTCAGATCGGGCTGTTGGTGCGTTTACATTTGGCGCTCAGTCAGTTACAGCAGGTAACTTCTCACTGACAATGCCTACTAATAACCTTACAACAGGTTTGTTACGCATAGCTTAAGTTTCAATTAATTTATTTAGAGGATCAGATAATGTCAATAGCGAATGGAAAAATACTAAACGGATACATCGCAGACGAAAGAGATTTGCAACGGAACATAGCTAGTGCGGTAGCAAGTCTGACTAACTCAACAGCACTGCTGGTGATGATGGCTCCATGGACTTTCGATCATGTAGCGAGTGCTGGCGGAGTAGTTACAGGAGATGATTTAGTAGCTTCGGTAGCTAAGTTCCAGGAACAACTTACCCTGCTTCGTGCGCAGGTAACTTTATTAGAGGCTATTGAAAAACTTGGGGATGCTGACCCTGCTATAGTGGCTGAAGGTCGGGCAGTACTTGATGATTTGAATACAGGCAAACCTGACTTTGCGACCCGCTACACAGCTTAAATGTCACAGCCGTATCAGAATATAACGACACCCGCTGTTACGACAGCGGAGTCTAACTATAAGCTGTTTTTGCGAGCGGCTGATTTCCAGTCGGACTTAATTGACGGGACTGCAAACGGTTTCGCTAATGGTGGTGGCAAGCTGCGTGCGTATAGCAGTAGTGCTAAAACTACGCAATACAGCATGGAAGTGCTTGAGTTCGTAACTGGGGGAACCCCTAGTATTGCTCTATATATCCTGCTACCTTCAATAGCGACAGGCGGATCGTCAATTTATATCGAGGATGACCCTGTCGCCACTGTCCAACCTGCTGTAACTGCTGCATATGGTAGAAACTCAGTATGGGCTGATCATGTTGCAGTTTTACATCTTACCGAGACTGGCGACGGCACATCTGGCGAGTATGAGGACAGCACCGGCAATGGCTACACCGGTAAAGCCGGCAGTGCTAGCCAAGCTCCTGCAACTGAAACCACTAACAACCCTTTTGGCGGAAATTGGCAGCATTTTGATGGTACAGACGACTATATTATTATCGAAGGTAGTGCTAACACACTAGATTCATCTGACCTTAGCATATCGCTTATGGTGCGTAGGGATGCTGCTGGAGATAGCTTTGATGAAGCGATAGTCTCCAATCAGCAAACCGCCAGCAGCTTTAACATTGTGGCAATAACCGCCGACAGTGCTGGAACACATTGTAAGCTCAACGATGGAACAGAGACCTATACTACTTCCACGTATTCGACAGTTTCAACTAACACATGGCTGACTGTAGCAAGTGGGTCAAGTGGCTGGAAGCTAAACGCCAATGGAACTACTATAGTCTCTCACGGTACGCAAAGACAGTTTAC
>Ga0224496_10002450_pt1 | contig 11037 bp, 7 predicted proteins | sample SF_Jul11_sed_USG_2_FD_168127 | JGI IMG/M metagenome (GOLD analysis project Ga0224496, IMG submission 168127) | Sediment microbial communities from San Francisco Bay, California, United States - SF_Jul11_sed_USGS_8_1 | ecosystem: Environmental > Aquatic > Marine > Sediment | place: USA... | reverse complement strand
AATCTGGTCAAAGTCGGGAGCGCCATCGCGTTGTTTGAATTTGTTGGAAATATACACCAGCACCCTTAAGGCCGAAGACAATAAGGATTCGTCATTGATCCTCTCCTCTAAATCCAGGTAACCTGTTCCCTTATAGTATTGGAAAATAAAGGTCAGAGTCGCTCCCACCAGCACGATCAACCAAAGAACAAATACCCACAATAAAAAAATGGGAATCATCGCCAGCGAACCATAAATCAGGTTATAACTGGAAAAATTCTTCAAATACCAGCTTACCAGAAGGTTGCTCCCCTGAATCAAAAAAGATGAGACCAGAGCCCCTCTAAATGCGGCCATGTTCTGAACAGATACATTGGGGATGTAGATATAAAGCACAAAAAGACCGACCATCGAAATCAGTATCGGAATCATCAAGGTGACAAGAGCGTTTATAAGGGCGTAATTAATCACTTGCCTGTAATAAGGCAGTGTCTGCAGATAGGGCGGGATCGAAAAAACCAGCACCAGAAGCATCGGACCGAAAAACAGGGTCATGAAAAAAGCCATGCTGTTCTTGAACCATTGCTTCTCTTTTTGAGAATGCCAAATTTCGTTAATGGAACTATCGACCTTAACGTAGAGAAACACACCCGCGAGAAAAAGAGTCGGAAATCCGATCGCTCCCAAAGCGAGTGAACTGGAGGACAATTTCTCAAGCTCATCAAAAATACTCGATACATACTCAGGAATAAAATAGAGTGAAATAAAATCCCGAATATTGTTTTTAACAGTGTGACTTTCGGTGATCACCCCGAGGACTGAGAAAAATATCGCCAGAATAGGAACCAAAGATAAAATCGTCGTATAAGCTAGCGACTGCGCTAATGAAGGAATCTTTTTTTTGCGAAACAGCCGTAGCAAAAGAATAAGAATCCTCATGATCTTCTGCGCGTCATTTCTCTGTACGACTTTTGTAAGGACTGCTCCGGTTTTCACATTCATTGATGGCTATTTAATGCGGATTTCATTGAAACTAAATGTTTATTGAATTATATCCTAGCACTCCTTTTAAAAAACGAACATCATTAACTTATGTTTTGGGACAACCATTTTACTCAAGGTTGATTCCAGCCAATGACATATCAATTTTTATACCAATTATCACTTGTGCTGACTCCTTTGTCTCCTTAAAATCAAATATCGCCACCAATTCGGATCGGTTCCATTTTTAAAATGAAAACTATTTTTACTGACAAAAAGACCCAAATCGTCTAATCCATAGCTTTATACCTCAAGGGGAACGTAACCTTGGTAAACTTATGACGGTTTATTCCGTAATCTGTTTTTAAAAACATATATATATTAACGAACAGCGACCCAATGGAGGACGCGTCACTAACGCAGATAATTGAGGCTTTGCTTTTTAGCTCCAACCGGGCCTTAACGGTTAAGGAAATTTCCAAGGTCACGGGAACGGAGGATAGATCCTTAATTCTAAACGCGATTAATGAGCTTAACGAATTTTACGATTTGAACGAGAGGGCCTTTTTTATTCAGAATATCGCCGGCGGCTTTCAACTCAGAACCGATATAAAATTCAAAAGCTGGATTCAAAAAAGCAAAACCGTCAAGCCCCTTCAGCTATCGACCTCACTGATGGAAACGCTCTCGATCATCGCATACCAGCAGCCCATCACCAGAGCGGAAATCGAAAGCATTCGATCGGTCGATTCCAGTTATGCGGTAAAAAGTCTGTTGGATAAGAAACTGATCCGGATATCGGGGAAAAAAGATCTCCCCGGGCGTCCGTTAATCTATGCCACATCAAGTTTGTTTCTGGAATATTTTGGAATTAAAAACCTGAAGGAACTGCCCTTGCTTGAAGATATCGATTTTCTAAACGATTCTGATCAGGTAACCCCCATTGAAATTGTCGAGGAATGAAAAAACGGATTCTGATAAAAATTGGGACAAAAGTCCTTACCCGTGAAAACCAAAGGCTGAACTACAACCGCATCACCGACCTGATCGATCAAATTATTCAGCTGAAAAAGGATTATCAAGTGATCCTGGTTAGCTCAGGAGCCGCTGGCGCGGGTAAGGAGTTTTTCCAATTCGATGACGAAAAAGATCCACTGATCAAAAAACAGATGCTGGCCAGCGTTGGTCAGGGACGTCTATTTCAAGTCTATTCGGATTTCTTTAGGGAACAGTCGGTCTTTACGGCCCAGGCTCTCATATCGCGAAGCGATTTTCACTCGGAGACCGCCTTTGAAAACATTAAGATCACTCTGGAGGGCCTTTTAAGACACGGCATCATCCCTATCATCAACGAGAATGATGTCACCAGCTTTCAGGAATCCAGCTTTGGCGACAACGACCAGTTGGCGGCCTTAACCGCGACCATGATGCATGTCGACCTGTTGGTGATCATTTCGGATATCCAGGGTTTTTTTACCGCCAATCCCAAGAAAGATCCCCAGGCGAAGCTCATTGAAAAAGTCGAGAGTATCTCCGAAGAACTGCTGGCCTTATGCGAGGATTCCATGTCCAGCGATGGCACGGGCGGGATGTACAGTAAGCTCAAGGCCGCCGAATTCGCGGCCAAAAACGGCATCTCGACCATCGTGGCCTCCGGAAAGGAAGAAAACTGCTTGCTCAAAGCGGCCCGGGGTGAAAAAATAGGCACACTTTTCCCCGGCGCTTTGAAAAAAAATCGGCGCTCAAAAGAAAATTGGATGATTGCCGGTGCCAACATCAAGGGCACCCTTACCATCGACGAGGGCGCGCAAAAGGCTCTCGATAACAACAAAAGCCTTTTAGCCGTGGGTGTCCTCTCGGTTAGCGGCAGCTTTCATCAAAAGGACGTGGTCTTGATTCAAAACCAGGATCAAATCCGGGTCGGGGTAGGACTAACAAACTTTCACAGTCATGAAATCGATCAAATGATCAAAGACGACAAAAAACCCCATGGTATTATCGTGATCCATAAAAATCATCTCTACACCCTTAAATAAACTTGGTAACGTGATGGAATTAGAAGATCCTCAAAGTAAAAATATCTTATTTTGGATTATCTACCCGATTTATTTAACTCCGATACTGATTATCCTTTTTTTAATCTACCTCTCATTCGACCTGCCGACTCTTGAGCATTTAGAGTCGCCCAAATACGACCTGCCCACTCAGGTTTACGATATCAACGATCAACTCGTTACCGAATTCTATACGAAAAGAAGAGTACTGATTCCCTTTGAAAAAGTTCCCCAAATCATGATTGATGCTTTGCTGGCCATTGAGGATTCCCGTTTCTATTATCATTTCGGCATCGATCCCATCCGCATGATTAAAGCCTTTATTATCGACCTCATCAAGATGGACTTTGCCCAAGGCGCCAGCACCCTGACCCAGCAGACAGCGAAGATGTTCCTTTTAAGTTCCGAGAAGAAAATTATCCGCAAGATCAAGGAAATCTTGCTGGCCATTGAGATTGAAAGCCGCTTTACCAAAAAAGAAATCCTGGAACTTTATTTGAATAAAACCTATTTCGGCCACGGCGCTTACGGAGTCGAAGCGGCGGCTCAGAGTTATTTCAACAAGAACACCGAGGACTTAAACCTAAACGAGGTCGCGGTCCTGGCCGGTCTTCCCCAGGCTCCATCTCGCTGGGCACCTACGAAGAGCCTGGTCAATGCGACCCGTCGAAGAAATATTGTCCTAAAAGCCATGGCAGATAACGGTTTTATATCCCAAGAGACAAGAGAAACCATCTCAAAATCACCGATCATCTTAAATCTCAATCAAAATCTGGACAACAACGAAACCTCTTATTATACCGAGCATATCAGGAAATACGTTCTGGAGAACTATGGGATGGATCTGCTTTACAAGGGCGGAATGAAAGTTTATTCAACCATGGACCTTAAGCAGCAGATCAACGCCCAGCAAGCACTCATAAAAGGACTTAACGATCTGAATCACAGACAAGGCTACCGCGGACCGATTAAGAATGTCTGGAAGGAAGTCGATCACGAGCTTAACTTAAACATCTACTCCAGAGAAAACGGATTAGACCGGGTGTTATACCGCGATCTGGACCCGCAGGTGAGGCAGGAGGCTCAGGAACTTTTTGAGGAAAGACAAAAGATCGAGACAGCCAATAACCATTACGTCATCGGCGACAGGCTGATAGGGGTCGTTACCAAGGTCAGTCCGGATTTGGCTCAGGTCTATCTTGGCGACAACGAGGGAGCCTTGCTTCTGGATACCATGAGGTGGGCAAGACCTGTTGATTATGAAGAGGAACTCAACTGGAAGACCCGCCTTCGAAATATCAACGATATATTAAAGCAGGGCGATGTCGTCCAGCTTGAGATCATCGATTACGACCAAGCCTCCCGTGAGTTTACGCTGGCGTTGTACCAAAAACCGATTGCCAATGGCGGGATTTTCGTCATGGACCCCCAAACAGGACACGTCCTGGCGATGTCAGGAGGGTATGATTTTAACGAGAGCGAGTTTAATCGGGCGACCCAGAGCAAAAGACAGCCGGGCTCATCGTTTAAACCCATCGTCTATTCCTTGGCGCTGGACAACGGCTTTACCCGCGTAACCAAGCTGGATGACACTCCCTTGGTTTTTAAAGACACCGAATGGCGACCAAGTAATTTTACCAAACAATACAAGGGTAGCGTCAGCTTTAGAGACGCTCTGGTCCATAGCAAGAACGTACCTACCATCCGCCTGACCATGACCCTGGGCAGGCAGGAGATAATCACTCACGCCAAAAAACTGGGTATCGATTCGGAGTTGCCCGATGATTTAACTTTGGGCCTTGGAACCGCCTCGGTGACTTTGGAGGAAATGATTAAGGCCTACAGCGTGTTCGCCAACGGCGGAAACAGGGTCGAACCCCTTTTCATCAAAAGGATTGAGGACAAGAACGGCAATATTCTCGAGGAGTATTTCGATGGCATAGGCGATGAAGTCATGTCACCGGAAACCGCCTTTTTGATGACGAGTATCCTAAAAGATGTCGTGAATTTCGGTTCGGGTTGGCGGGCAAAAGAGATCGGCAGACCGGCAGGCGGCAAGACCGGAACGACAAACGATTTCACCGATGCCTGGTTTATCGGCTACATCCCCCAAATCATTGCCGGGGTTTACGTTGGATTTGACAACACCCAGCAATCTTTAGGCAACCTTGAGACAGGCTCGAAGGCCGCCGCGCCCATCTGGACCAATTTCATGAAAGCCACGGTGGCGGATCTTCCGATCATGCCTTTCGCGCAGCCTGATGAAATTAAAGTCGTTAGGGTTAATCCCGAAACCGGATTGCTCGACTGCCAGCTTCAAGGTGATTCAAGGATCGAGTATTTCAAAAGCGGCACCGAGCCCATCCAGTGCCATCAGGCAAGTGGAGCGCAGTTGAAAACGGCCGAGCCTGATGGCAGCAAGAAATCACAGGGTATACTAGAGGAGTTGTGATCACCTCTCATCGCAGCTTTGACACATCATCAGCTTTCCGCAGGTCTCAAGAGCGCATTGGATTTTCTCTCCCGTTAACGCCAAAACGACCCTTTCCATGTGGGAGCTTCTCGACCCCTTGATTCCAATAACGGTTTGATGATCAGGTTGGCCTTTTAAATAAGCGATAATCTCCTGAGTATCCTTAAAGTACGCGATTTTTAAATTCGGGATTCTCTCTTTGATCAGCGGAAAAAGGACCCTTCCCGTCTGTCCGGTCAGGATCAGGTCGGTCAATTCTTGAGGCAGCCGCTCAATAATATAGGCGGCGCTGACACTTAAATCCTCTTCCAGTTCCGCCAGATTGCCGATCACGGCGATTTTCCTTTCATGCTTCAAAACACAGATCGTTTTCAGCATGTTAACCAAGGAATCGGGATTGGCGTTATAGCTGTCGTCATAGATCAGCGAGTCTCCAAGTCCCTTACAGAAACTGGAGCGTCCTTTTTCCTGGGGCAGGGTTTCGATACACTCTATAACCCTTTCCAAGTCTCCCCCCAAAAGATCGGTGATCATGAAAATACCGCTGAGCAATTCTCCGACATATGCCCCTAGATGATTCACCCAAATTTCTTTTGTCCCACCGGGGGTATGGAACTTAAGTCGCTGTCTTAATCCTTCCTGGTCCACCTGAATTAATTCCCAGAAAAATTCAGGGGCCTTTTGTCCAAAAAAACGCGGTCTCCTGTCCTTGATATATGATAGCAGTTGCTCATCTCCAAAAGGGACCAAGGCATGATCGTCCTTTCTCATATTAGAAAAAATCTCCGCTTTGGCTCGGTAGATGTTTTCCCGGCTGCCGAATTTACCTAAATGAGCCAGCCCAACATTAATGAGCCAGCGAATGTCACCAGGTGCGATTGAACTTAAAAATTCGAGCTCGCCCAACGAATTTGTCCCCATTTCCAAAATGATCAGTTCGTGTTCCTTTTTGATGTTTAAAATGGTAATCGGACAACCGATGTGATTATTAAAACTACCTTGATTTGCCAAGAGGCAAAACTGATTTGTCAATAGATGCGACAACCAGGTCTTGGCGGTCGTTTTGCCGGAAGAACCCGTCAAGGTGATGAGTTTTCCCTTAAAACGCCCGATCAGTTCACGGGCGATTTCCGCCAGCGCGGCCAGGGAATCCTTAACTTTCAATAACGCGACACCTTTAGGACCGGCGACATCCCGCTCAATGATCACCAGCTTGATTTTTGAGTTTTCAAGCTGGTTTAGATAGCGGTGTCCATCGCTGTTTTCACCTTTCCAGGCAAAAAATATCTCGGCCTCCCCCAGATTTCTGGTATCAAAAGCGCCACCTGAGATTTTAGCTGTGGGGTCTTTTGGCTCAACCAGCCAATCCCCGCCGGTTATTGCTTTTATCTCGCCGATTTGAAGCATGCTTGTCTTTAATTTAAATAACGGGTTTTTGTAGATGAAGGGATGTAAATAAATTCTCAGGCTGGATTATAAAAGGAAATATCTCTAACTGGATATTTTCATTCCGGATTTTCTTTTGCCCCTCGAAATTGGAGACCCCGAGTCCGATCAGCCGCACTTTCTTAAAAGGGAATTCCTTTTGGCAAACCTCAAAGAGTTTTTGATGGGCGATGGTGGCAAGCAGGACATCATTGTCAAAAAATTTATCGTCGGTTACCGAGCGGGTAATTTGTGTAAAATCCATGAATTTGATTTTCAACGTCAGGGTCCGACCCTTTTTGCCCAGCTTGGCGATACGCCGGGTAAGACCTGATAGTAACCGGTTCAATTCGGCTTTAAGCTCATTGCCGTAGAGAATATCCGTCTCAAAGGTATTCTCAATCCCGACTGATTTTCTTTCGCGGTGGGACATCACGGGCCTATCATCAATCCCTCTGATTAAATCATGCATCACATTGCCGAACTTCCCGAAATGCTGTCTCAAAAACTCAGATGACTGCTCGAAGAGCTGATAGCCAAACTCGATTTTAAGCTCCCTAAGCCGCTCAAAGGTAACCTTACCCACGCCGGGCAGTTTTTTTACCGGAATAGTCTTTAAAAATTGGAGTGCGTTTTTTGGAGAGATCACGAAAAGCCCGTCCGGTTTTTTTTCATCTGAGGCGATTTTGGCTAGAAACTTGTTGTAGGATACGCCCGCGGAACTGCTAAGTCCGGTCAACAAACGGATATCCTCCTTGATTTTCTCAGCTAAAAGGCTCGCGGAGGGGCAATTAACCTTGTTATTTGTCACATCCAGCCAGGCCTCGTCCAATGAGACGGGTTCCACCAAATCGGTATAACCTAAAAAGACCTCATGGATCATTAAGGATATTTCCTGGTATCTCTCAAAACGTGGAAAAATAAAGACCGCCTCGGGACATAACTGTCGGGCTTTCGAACAGGGCATGGCTGAATGAATACCGAATTCCCGGGCCTGATAGCTGGCCGCGCAGACCACTGAGCGACTCGTTGGACTTCCACCCACCACCACGGGCAAACCCTTAAGCTCAGGATTGTCCTTGATCTCGACCGAAGCGAAAAACGCGTCCATATCAAGATGGATAATCTTTCTTACCGGTTTTTGGAATGAAGAAATCATAGCGGCTCATCGGTTTGGACTGTAAAAATAAATTAATAATTTCTCCGTTTATTCTGTATCGCCAAACCTAAAAAATCAAACCTTAATGCCACCAGACTGTTTATGAAATCTTACCAGCTTCATCGTCCTGAAAAACAAACCGCAACCCGAACAGCAAGCCTTTGACATAGTCTAAAAAAAAGATTCAAATATAAAGAAAACCAGAATCAACCGAAGGTTTCCTTTCTTTTAGAAAAAACAACTCATGAATTTAACCTATAAAACCTTTTTAACGCTTATCTTTATTGGATTATTTATTTTCATAGCTTGGCCTTTATCCGCCAAAATCGATTTTGAGACCATCTCCAACGAAAAAATCGATCTAGATAAACTCAAGATCGACAAACAACAGTTTTTCGCTTTCGTGAAAAAAAACATCGTCAAAAAAAAACCCGGACTCGGGAACTTCGGGAGAGTCTCTTTTATCCCTTGTCAATTTGAATTCAACCATACCCAACTGGCCGAATTAAAGACCATCGAAGGCAAGCAGATCAAGTTTTTAAGCAACCCTTCCTGCGACCAGATCGTCCTGAGAAAGGTTTTAAGCGAAAGCTACGCCTACAACAGGTCAAGCATCAACAGCTACAAAGAAAAAAAGTGCATATTTACCCTGGAAAAGGCTTTCAGCCCGATACTGGAATATTACACGATACTCTATGAGGAACGGTTTATCAAGGATTGTCCTTACTGCGAGAGCGCCGAGAAAAGCCGACTGAAGAAAATTGGTGAGATACAAAGTCAGATCAGGGATTATTGCGGTAGCGAGCAGTCAAAAATACTGAAGTTTTTAGGCGAGCTGGATGGACTCGCCGAGTCTGTCTTTAAGGAGAAGAATCAAAAGAAATAACCCTCTCCAGGCTATTGCCTTAATGCCCTTCTTAATATCTTGCCGACATTGGTCTTGGGCAGTTCGTCCTTAAACTCGATCTCCTTGGGTCTTTTATATCCCGTGAGGTTTTCCTTGCAATGAGCCAAGACCGCCTCCTTGGTGAGATTCGGGTCTTTCTTTACGACAAACAGTTTTACGGCCTCACCTGATTTTTCATCTGGAATCCCCACAACGGCGGCTTCTAAAATCCCTTCCATCAAGGTAACGACATCTTCGACCTCGTTTGGGTAAACGTTAAATCCTGAGACCAGGATCATATCCTTTTTACGGTCAACGATTTTAACGAAGCCCAGTTTGTCCAGACTGGCGATATCCCCCGTTTTAAGCCAGCCGTCCCCGGTAAAGAGATTCTTGGTATCCTCGGGCTTATTCCAATAACCTTGGGTCACCTGAGGTCCTTTAAAACAAAGTTCTCCTGCCTCTCCGAGCTTAACTTCCTTCTCATCTTCATCAATGATCTTAATATCGGTCGATGGGATGGGTAGTCCAATACAGCCGTTAAACTCCTTTAGGTTCGCCGGGTTGATGCAGGCAGCCGGTGAGGTTTCAGTCAGGCCATAAGCTTCCAGAAGAACCTTTCCGGTGACCTTAGTCCATTTTTGCGCTACTGCCTGGGTAACGGCCATGCCCCCTCCCAGAGCGATCTTCATGGAAGTAAAATCCAGTTGAGCAAACTCAGGGTTATTTAACAAACCCCCGAACAGGGTATTGACCCCTGTAATAAAAGTGAATCGCCATTTTTTCAATTCCTTGACGAAGTTGGGGATATCCCTGGGATTGGTGATCAACACATTGGTACCTCCCATAACCGTCATGAAGAGACAATTGGCGGTCAGCGAAAAAATATGGTAAAGGGGTAAAGGCGTAATCACGATTTCCTCTCCCTCGATAAAGTGATGCCCCACCCAGGCTTTCGCCTGAAGAACGTTAGAGACGATGTTTCTGTGAGTCAGAATCGCTCCCTTGGCGACACCGGTGGTGCCTCCGGTGTATTGCAAAAAAGCGGTATCCTCGCTTTTGATTTCGGGACGGTTAAAAGTCTTATTCGCGCCAGCCTTAAGTGAGTTAAGCAGAACATCGTGATTCGCGATCCGCCAATCAGGAACCATCTTCTTGACATGCTTGACGACCAGATTGACGATCTTGGACTTCAAAAAAGGCAGCATATCACCGATGCGGGTAATAATCACGTTTTTAACCGCGGTATTGTCGATAGCCTTCTGAAGGACGTGAGCGAAATTCTCCAAAATCACGATGGCTTTTGCTCCTGAATCCTTCAACTGATGCTCCAGTTCCCTGGGGGTGTAAAGGGGATTGACGTTTACCGCGACCATGCCGGCCCTAAGAACTCCGAACAACGCGACGGGGTACTGTATCAGATTGGGCATCATGATGGCGACTCGGTCACCCTGTTTCAGGCACAGGGACTGCTGTAGATAGGCCGCAAAATCACGACTGAGACGGTCCAGCTCGGAATAACTTAATTGTCCTCCCATATTCACATAAGCGGTCTTGCTGCCGAACTTGTCGAAACTCTCTTCCAAAAGATCCACGATCGAATTGTAAACGCTTGGGTCGATATCTAAAGGCACTGCCTTTTCATATTGTTTCTGCCAAATCCTTTTCATTCCGCCCCCTCAATCCTTAATTAATCTGTAAATTCAATAGTTATATGATTTTACGGTTATACTATGTATTATAAACCACTATCTAAAATAATTCTAATCAAATCTTTTGATAAGATACTCTTTCTTCTATTATTGATTGACCCTGCCGAAATCATCGACAAACCGTTCAATGTCATCTTCCCCAAGGTAGTCCCCAATTTGAACTTCTATGATTTTTAAAGGTTTTTTACCAGGATTCTCCAGGCGATGCAGGAAGGTTTTGGGTATAAATGTCGACTCGTTTTCTACCAAAAGTATTTCCTGATCCTTCTTTGTGACCTTAGCCGTGCCAGACAAAACGATCCAATGCTCACTCCGGTGAAAATGCTTTTGAAGCGAGATTCTTTTGCCTGGGGTCACCTCGATCAGTT
>Ga0224496_10002449_pt1 | contig 11039 bp, 7 predicted proteins | sample SF_Jul11_sed_USG_2_FD_168127 | JGI IMG/M metagenome (GOLD analysis project Ga0224496, IMG submission 168127) | Sediment microbial communities from San Francisco Bay, California, United States - SF_Jul11_sed_USGS_8_1 | ecosystem: Environmental > Aquatic > Marine > Sediment | place: USA... | reverse complement strand
GGGGAAGCTGCCGGTGAGGTAGGCCTTGGCGTCGCTGAGCTCCTCGGCTGTGGCCCCCTTCTCCCTCATATCGGATATGAGGGCCTTTATCTCCTCCATGGTCTTGAGGGCCGCGTTGTTGCGGGTCTGCACGCTCACAACGAAGTCGCCGGCGTCCCTGTTGGAGGAGAAGGTGCTGTAGACGCCGTAGGTGAGCCCCAGCTGGTCGCGTATCCTGTCCATCATGCGAGAGGAGAAGCCCCCTCCGCCGAGTATGTAGTTCATCACCTGCAGGGCGTAGTAGTCGGGGTGCAGGCGGGGCACGCCCAGGTGGCCCATGAGTATGGTGGCCTGCGTCAGGTCGCGGTCCATAGTGCGCATGCCCGGCCCGGCGCTCTGGGGCTCGGGCATTGGGGCGCTGGGGACCTCTGAGGGGGTCCAGGAGGACATGTACTTGTCCATGAGACCCCTCAGCTCATCAGAGCTTATCATGCCGACCACGGAGAGTATGGCGTTGTTGGGGACGTAGTGGGCGCGGTAGAAGCCGCGTATGTCCGAGCGGCCTATGCGCCCTATGCTCTCCTCGGTGCCGGAGGTCTGCCTGCCGTAGGGGTGCTCGCCGTAGACCAGCCTGCCTAACTCAACGCCCGCCAGGTAGCCGGGGTCCTCGCGGCGCTGCTTGAGGGAGCCCTTCAGGAGCTCCTTGCGGCGCTCTATCTCCTTGCGGGGGAAGGAGGGCCTCAGCAGCACGTCAGACATGAGCTCGAAGCCCTTGTCCATGTCCTTTCTGAGCACGGAGAGCGAGAGGGTGGAGACGTCGTCCCCGGCGGAGGCGCCAAGCGAAGCGCCCAGGAACTCCACCTCCCGGCTTATCTCGTTGGAGCTGCGGTCCCTGGTGCCCTCCGTAAGGAGCGAGGCGGTCAGCGAGGCCAGACCTGAGAGCTCCGGTGGCTCCTGCGCGGCGCCCGACTTAATGAGCAGGGTGACTCGCACCACTGGCAGGTTGTCGCGCCTGACGTGGAGCACGGTGAGCCCGCTTGGGAGCACGAAGCGCTCCACGTCCATGTCCATGGCCGCCAGGGCCGGAGTGGCCGGCGCCATGAAGGTGAGAGCGGCTGCAAGCAGAGCTATGAGCATTAGGGCCCTCTTCATCTTGCGGCCTCCTTCCCCCGGGCAGCGGTCTTGCTGCTGGGCACCGGTATGAGCACCCCAACGGTCCGGTTGTCCTCTGAGAGGTACTTGTCAGCCACCCTGGTCACGTCGTCCGCGGTGACCTTGCGGATGTTGTCTATGTATTCGTCGCGCCTGTGCCAGTCGCCGTTCATCTCGAACCACCCAAGCATCATGGCCTGGTAGTAGATGGAGTCCTGGTCCATTATGAACTGGGCCTCCAGGCGGTTGAGGGCCTTCTGCAGCTCGAAGTCCGTGGGGGGCTCTTTGCGGAGCCTCTCCACCTCTGCCATGAGGGCCTCCTCCAGCTTCTCCGCACTGACCCCGCGCGCGGCTGAGGCCTCAAGCATGAAGAGGCTCGGGTCGCGGGAGAGCGACTCGTTGCTTGCGGAGGCGGAGAGGGCCAGCTTCCTGTCGTATACCAGCGAGCGGTAGAGCCTGCCGGACTTGCCCCCGGAGAGGATCTCGGAGAGCACGTCCAGGGCGTAGGTGTCCTGCTCGGGCACGTTGGGCACATGGTAGGCGGCAAGCAGGTATGGAAGCTCGGCCTCCTTGCGGAGGTAGACCCTGCGCTGCCCGCTCTGCGGGGGCTCCTGCGAGATAAGGGACCTGCGCTCGCCCTTGTATGGCTTGAGCCCCCCGAAGGCGGCCTTTATGTCCCTGAGGAGCTTTGCTGGCTCCACGTCGCCCACCACTATGATGACCGCGTTGTCAGGTGAGTAGTACTTCTGGTAATGCTCCCTCAGGTCGCCGGGCTCTATGGAGGCCAGGTCGGCCATCCACCCTATCACCGGCCTTGCGTAGGGGTGCACGTTGAAGGCCGCGGCCATGGTCTGCTCGTAGAGCGAGTTCTGGGGGTCGTCATCGTAGCGCAGGCGTCTCTCCTCCATCACCACGTCGCGCTCCGAGAGCGTCTCCTTGGGGTCCAGAAGGAGCCCGCGCATCCTGTCCGACTCGAAGCCCAGGGAGATGCCGATGCGGTCCGAGGGGAGTATCTGGAAGTAGGCGGTGTAGTCCTTGGAGGTGAAGGCGTTGTCTATGCCGCCGTTCTTCTGCACGGTCCTTGAGAGCACCTTGTTGCCGTACCTGGCGGTGCCCTTGAACATCATATGCTCCAGCAGGTGCGAGAGCCCGGTCTTGCCCGAGACCTCGTCCATGCCGCCCACACGGTACCATATCATGAACATCACCAGAGGGGCCTTGTGGTCCTCCTGTATCAGCACCTTCAGGCCGTTGTCGAGCATATGCTCCTGCGGGACTCCTGCCTCGGCGTGCGTCAGGGAAGGAGCAACAAGCGCGGCAAAAAGGGCCATCGTGGCAATGAAACGGAACCTTATACTGTCCATAGGATAGATTCTATCAGATTGCCTGAGGCAGGGTAAAGGAAGATTTCTCTTTAGTATATAGTTACTTATATGGTTACTTATATTATTATTAAGTTGACTTTTTATAGAAATTCTTATATATTTTAGTACTATGGCCCTAAAACTCGGACAGATGCTCATCAAGGCTAAAATCATCAGCGAGCCACAGCTGAACCAGGCCCTGAACCTCCAGAAGAAGAACGGAGGGAGGCTGGGAACCAACCTCGTCTCGCTGGGTTATGTCACCGAGGAGAACCTGGTCTCATTCCTGAGCAAGCAGTTCGGGGTCCCGTCCATAAAGATAGCAGAGTACAAGATCGACCCGGCCGTCAGCAAGCTCATCCCCAAGGACATGGCCACCAAGTACACGATAATACCCGTGGCCCGGGTGGGCGCGAAGCTCACCATAGCCATGACAGACCCCTCTAACATCTTCGCAATCGACGACGTCAAGTTCATGACGGGGTATAACGTCGAGGTGGCGGTTGCCAGCGAGTCATCCATCCTGCAGGCAATTGCCGCTTATTACGGCGGTGGCGCGGTAGCAAAGGCGGGGCAGCAGGCCAAGGCAGCGCCAGAGACAAGCTCCAAGGACTCCGCGGCCATACTCTCTGCAAAGGACTATACCCTCGACGACCTGGAAGAGGACAGCTCCGGCATCAACGAAGGTGCAGGCGAGCCCGACATGATCACCGCCGAGGACTTTGACGATGTGGTTGGAAGCGCCCTTGACGGCGTGGAGGCGGTCGAGGAAGAAGAGGAAGAGGCAGTAGGCGAGGGAGAGGTGGACGCCCCCATCGTGAAACTCGTCAACGGCATACTCGTGAACGCGGTCAAGACAAAGGCAAGCGATATACATATCGAACCGTACGAGCACTCCCTTCGCGTGCGCTACAGGGTTGACGGAGTGTGCCACTCGGTAATGAACCTTCCCACCAAGATAAAGAACGCGCTCACCTCCAGGCTCAAGATCATGGCCAAGCTGGACATAGCCGAGCGCAGGCTCCCCCAGGACGGCAGGATAAAGCTCAAGCTCGGCAAGAAGCGTGATATAGACTTCCGCGTCTCCGTACTGCCCACCCTCTTTGGCGAAAAGACCGTCATGAGGCTACTGGACAAATCGAACCTCAACGTGGACCTCACAAAACTCGGTTTCGAAAAGCAGGCCATGGACGATTTCATGGCATCCATAGAGAGCCCCTACGGGATGGTCCTGGTCACAGGGCCCACGGGTTCAGGGAAGACGACCACGCTTTATTCGGCCCTGTCCCACCTGAACAAGCCGGACATAAACATCATGACCGCCGAGGACCCCGTGGAGTTCAACTTCATGGGAATAAACCAGGTACATGTGAGGGACGAGATCGGTCTGAGCTTTGCTGCCGCGCTGCGCTCCTTCCTGAGGCAGGACCCTGACATAATCATGGTTGGAGAGATCAGGGATTTCGAGACCGGCGAGATAGCCATCAAGGCTGCCCTCACCGGACACCTTGTCCTCTCCACTCTCCATACCAACGACGCCCCCGGCACCATAAGCAGGATGCTTAACATGGGCATAGAACCCTTCCTCATCGCGTCCTCGGTCCTCTGCATACTTGCCCAGAGGCTGGCCAGGAGGCTGTGCGAGGGCTGCAAGGCTGAGGACCCGATGCCTGAGGATGCTCTGATAAAGGTCGGCTTCAAGCCGGAGCAGGCGGGCACCGTAAAGGTACTGAAGGGCAAGGGCTGCGACGCATGCGGAGGCACCGGTTACAAGGGCAGGGTGGCCCTGTACGAAGTGATGAGGATGACGGAGAACCTTAAGGAGATGATACTCGAGGGGGCATCCACTGAAGAGCTTAAAAGGGCCGCCATCGAAGGCGGCATGAAGACCCTCCGGACAGCAGGGCTTACAAAAGTGGCTGAGGGCGTGACCACCATAGAGGAAGTCCTCAGGGTCAGCATGGCGGATTAACTGCTGGACTATATTTGAGATTGAGGTAGAATAGGAATATGGCCCTGACGCTTTACGATTTACTTAAACTCATGGGTGAGAGGGGGGCGTCGGACCTCCATATCACCACCGGGACCCCACCGCGCATGCGAATCGCAGGAAAGCTTGCGGTCATGGTCCCTGACGGACATGCCCCTGCCCCCCTAAAGCCAGCTGACACCAAGGCCCTCTGCTACAGCGTGCTTACCGACTCCCAGAAGCATAAATTCGAAGAGAACAGCGAACTGGATTTTTCCTTCGGGCTCAAGGGCCTCAGCCGTTTCAGGGGCAATATATTCATGCAGCGTGGAGCCGTGGGCGGCGTTTTCAGGGTGGTCCCCTTCGAGATCAAGACATTTGCCCAGCTGGGGCTCCCGCCCATACTTAACGAGATAGCCAAGAAGCCCCGTGGGCTTGTACTCGTCACCGGCCCCACGGGATCGGGAAAATCCACAACCCTTGCCACGATGGTCGACAGGATAAATACAGAGCGCGAAGAGCACATAATGACCATCGAGGACCCTATCGAGTTCGTGCATCACCATAAAAGGTGCCTGATAAACCAGCGCGAGGTCCATGCTGACACGAAGTCCTTCGGCGCTGCCTTGAAGTATGTCCTTAGACAGGACCCTGACGTGGTTCTAATCGGAGAGCTCCGCGACCTGGAGACCATAGAGGCTGCGCTGAAGGTCTCGGAGACCGGCCACCTGACATTCGCCACGCTGCACACGAACTCTGCAGTCCAGACCATCAACAGGGTCGTGGACGTGTTCCCTTCCCACCAGCAGGAACAGATACGCGTACAGCTTTCCTTCGTTCTTGAGGGTATTGTCGCCCAACAGCTGATACCTAAGTCCAACGGTCCTGGCCGTGTCATGGCGATGGAGATCATGGTCCCCAACGCGGCTATCCGGAACCTCATACGTGAAGACAAGGTCCACCAGATATATTCAATGATGCAGACCGGGCAGGGTAAATTCGGCATGCAGACCATGAACCAGAGCCTTATGGAGCATTACATGAAGCGCAACCTCTCACAGGAGGACTGCATAGTCCGCTCATCCCATCCGGAAGAGCTGTTGTCTATGATACAGAAGGCCCAGAAGAACATGCAGGCAAAGTAGGGGAAGATGGCACAGGTATTCGAATGGTCGGGCAAGACAGCCAGCGGAACCGTAGAGACCGGTGAGATGCAGGCCTCCTCCAGGGAGGAGGTGGCAGGCCAGCTGCAGCGCAAAGGTATCGTCCCCACCCTGATAAAGGTCAAGGAGAAGAAATCTTTCCTCAGCTTCGGTGGCGGCTCAGTCTCGGACAAGGACATTGTTGTGTTTACAAGGCAGTTCTCGGTCATGATCGACGCCGGCCTGCCGCTTGTGCAGGCCCTTGATATCCTCTCCACCCAGGCCGAGAACCCCGCGATGAGAAGCATACTAGTAGTGATCAAGAACGACGTGGAAGGCGGCTCCACATTCGCGGACTCGCTCAAAAAGCACCCCAAGGCCTTTACCTCCCTCTACGCCAATATGGTGGCGGCAGGAGAAGTGGGAGGCATACTGGACACGATCCTCCAGAGGCTTGCGGCCTATATGGAAAAGACCGCAAAACTGAGAAAGCAGATAAAGGGCGCTATGGTCTATCCCATAACCATCTCCGTGATCGCGGCAGCTGTGGTGAGTGTCATACTTATCTTCGTCGTCCCCGTCTTCCAGGACATGTTCGCGCAGCTTGGGGGAGTGCTCCCTCTTCCCACCCGCATAGTGGTGGCTTTCAGCAAGTTCATCTCCGGCATTGGCGGCGTTTTCACATTGATCAGCATCATCGGCTTTTTTGTTTTCATCAAGCAGATAAGGAAGACCGACAAGGGCCTTTTTATCACCGACAAGATATCCCTGGGGCTTCCCATCTTCGGCATACTCCTGAAGAAGGTGGCGGTCTCCAAGTTCACCAGGACCATGGGCACCCTGGTCTCCAGCGGCGTGCCCATCCTCGACGCCCTTGATATAACTGCCAAGACTGCCGGCAACAGGGTCATAGAGCTTGCTGTATACGAGGTAAGGCAGGGTGTCTCCGAGGGAAAGACCATAGCCGAACCGCTGGCAAAGACAAAGGTCTTCCCCCAGATGGTCACTCACATGATTGCCGTAGGCGAGCAGACAGGAGCCATGGACACCATGCTGAGCAAGATCGCTGACTTCTATGACGACGAGGTTGACGCGGCCGTTGCCGGGTTGACGGCTGCCATGGAGCCTGTGATGATGGTCGGGCTTGGAGGCGCTGTGGGCTTCATTATCGTCGCCATGTACCTCCCCATCTTCAGTATCTTCCAGCACATACAGTAATGCTTGAGGCAAGACACTCCAGCAGGCTGAAGACAATTATAGCCTTCAGGGTCGTCTTTGTTACTCTCCTGCTGGGGTCCTTCTTTTATTTCCAGATCGGCCACGGCATATTCCCCTACCCTTTCAGCGTCATCTACCTGATAATATTCATGTACTCGGCCAGCATAGTGTATCTGCTGCTTCTGGAGCGCATACCGGACACGACCCTCGGCTACGCGCAGATGATAGTAGACATCCTGGCCTCTATCTCTCTCATATTCATGACAGGGGGGATCGAGAGCTGGTTCTCATGGCTCCTTCTGATGGTGGTGTTCATCTCTGCCATAGTGGTCAGCAGGCGTGCCGCTTATGTTACCGCCACTATCGCCAGCCTGCTTTACGGGCTGATAATAAACTGGCAGTTCTATGGCGTTATCCCGCTGCCTTATCAGTCGGTGCTTGAGGAAAAGGATTTTGTCTACAAGGCGTTCTCGCATATCGGCGGACTATACCTTATAGCCTATCTGTCAGGGCAGCTGAGGGCAAGGATAGAGAAGTCCAGGGAAGACCTGGAGGACCTCTCAAGGTTCAACCGTGATGTCATAGAGAGCTCCCCGAGCGGCATTATCACCACAGACCTTTCAGGCAGGGTGCTGCTCTTTAACAGGGCCGCCGAGGCAATAATCGGGATCAGCAGGGCAAGGGCAGCCAGGATGATGGTAACCGAGCTCTTCAGTTTTCTGGACCTTTCGGTGCCTGAGAGCCGGGTGGAGGGCACAATAGATATCGATGGAATAAAAAAGACGGTAGGACTGACTACCTCAAGCCTGCTGGACTCAATGGGAAAGCAGACAGGCTATATCTACACGTTCCAGGACCTTACCGAGCTGAAGCGGCTCTCAAGGGAAATAAAACGCAAGGAAAGCCTGGCCACTATCGGTGAGCTGTCCGCCAATATCGCCCACGAGATCAGGAACCCTCTTGCTTCCCTGAAGAGCTCCATTGAGATGCTCAGGGAGGGCTCACTGGATGAAAAACAGAAATCCCGCCTTATGGATATCGCGCTCACGGAGATGGACAGGCTGAACCATACCATAACCGATTTCCTGAAATTTTCAAAACCTTCTCCTTTAAGCCTTACGGAATTCGACCTGTCTGTTGCCCTGGATGAAGTGCTGGAGCTGTTGAAGAACCGTGACAGGTCCGCTTTCCTGGAGTTTGTAAACAATTACGCGAGCCCCATAAAAGTACTGGCAGACAGGGACAAGCTGAAAGATGTGTTCTGGAACCTTGGGACCAACGCGATAGAGGCCATGCCGGAAGGCGGCACCTTAAGGGTTTCCGTTTACGAGAAAGACAATAATGTTATCATCATTTTTTCGGATACTGGCCTTGGCGTGTCTGAAGCGGACAAGGAGAAGATATTCTTCCCCTTCTACACCACCAAGGCCAACGGGACAGGCCTGGGCCTGAGCACCGTCTATCGTATCATGGAAGACCACGGGGGCGGAGTAGGCATCTCCAGCCAGGTCGAGGGCGGAGCTTCGGTTACATTAACCTTGCCAAAGGGGATCCATTAAGTGCAGAAAGCCAATATACTTATAATCGAGGACGAGCGGAACATGAGAGAGGTCCTCAGCATGCTCCTGGAGGGCGAGGGATATTCCGTAAGTTCAGCATCGGACGGGGCAGAGGGGATAGAGATGCTGGGGCGCGACATCTACGACCTGGTCATCACTGACATCAAGATGCCAGGCGCTAACGGCTTTGAGGTCCTGAAGCGGGCCCAGGGGATATCGCCCGATACTCTGGTAATCATGATCACCGCCTTCGGCACCATAGAGTCTGGCATAGAGGCGATGAAGCTTGGGGCGTACGACTATATCCATAAACCGTTCAAGATCGACGAGATAAGGATCATAGTCCGGAACGCCATGGACAAGCTCCGCCTCTCCACGGAAGTGGCGGTCCTCAGGGAAAAGGTCAGGTCTTCACTTGAGATTGACAATATTATCGGCAAAAGCGAAGCCATGCAAAAACTGCTTAGCATTGTGCCGAAGGTCGCGGCCAACAGTGCCAACGTACTGGTCACCGGGGAAAGCGGAACAGGAAAAGAGCTCATTGCAGCCGCTCTCCATAACCTGAGCCCCAGGAGCGGCCGTCACTATGTGCCGATCAACTGCGCCTCCCTGCCCGAGAACCTTCTGGAGAGCGAACTGTTCGGGCATATGAAAGGCTCATTCACAGGGGCGGTGCATAACAAGCAGGGGCTGTTCGAGATAGCCGACGAAGGCACCCTCTTCCTTGACGAGATAGGCGAGATGCCAATGAACCTGCAATCCAAGCTGCTGCGTGCAATAGAGAACGGCACTTTCAGACGGGTGGGAGGCACCAGCGACCTGAAGGTGAACACCAGGATCATCGCAGCGACGAACCGGGACCTTAAACAGTCCGTTTCGAATGGGACCTTCAGGGAAGACCTGTTCTTCAGGCTCAACGTGATCCCCATCCATATCCCTCCGCTTAGGGAGAGAAGGGACGACATACCGCTTCTTCTGGAGCATTTCATATCCAAGTACTCCCCCGACAGGAAACGGCAGTTCACCGCCAGCGCGCTGGGCACTCTTATGAGCTTTTCATGGCCGGGGAATATCAGAGAGCTGGAGAATATGGTAGAACGCATACTTCTTTTTACCGACAGCGAGATGATAACGAATCAGGACCTGCCCGAGGAGCTTACCTTGCGGCAGTCACGCGAGGAAACAGAACTGATAGGCAACGGATGCATAGACCTGGAGACCTTGCTGGCTGATATCGAGAAAAAATACCTGATAGAAGCCCTGAGAAAATCCGGAGGGAACAAGACGGACGCTTCAAAACTCCTGGGACTGTCATTCCGCTCATTCAGGCACAAGCTCTCTAAATACGGAATTAAAAGCATCAGCCCTGAGGGCACCATCGAAACCACCTGACCAGCATGGTGCGAAAAGCTAGTAAGGCCTTCGCACTGGTATCTCGTAAAGCCCCTTTGTAACACGGAAGCGCTGCAACATCCCGAAGTAGGGCTGGGAACTCTCAAAAAACTCCGAAGGCATAAGCTCGATAAGAATATCGATATTGCCTCCTCCGATAGTCCCCTTGGCCCTTGAATAGATCCCATCGCCTTCAATTACCGCCGATTTCACAGTGACAATGCCACTGCTCATCATCAGCATCGCCCGGGCGTTTTTCAGGACATCCAGCGGAAGAGTGAAGCCCATATAGCTGTAAGGGAGAAAACTCATTCCATTAACATGGAGTTTTGCCTCTCCTTCCCCATCGACCGTGTCAAGGTAAAAACTGGCCTCGCCGCCGGACTTCAGCCCGGTAATAAAGCTCTCTATCCCGAGGCCTGCGATGTCCACTCCGGAGGCGTTAATGATAAGAGAGCCGTCAGACCCTGCCCTGCCGGTGATGTCGCCGCCGGAAAGCAGGGCGCTGAAATCAAGGCATGGGCTTAACCTGAAGACCGAAGGTACGTTAAGGCCAGCCCTCAGGTCCTCCAGGTATACGATATCATCGCCCCCGGCTGCGCTTGAGACCCTCAGTCCGTCAGCCTTTATGTTGTAGAAAAGACCTTTTCTGAAATTATCGAACTCGACCCTTACCTTGCTCTCCTGCAGGGCCTCGCTCAATTTGCCGGTTATCAGCCCGGAGGGCACGGCAATAAGCCAGGCCCCCCATACCAGAGCGAACAATCCGCAAAAGATGGCCGCCAGTATCACGGCGACCTTCCTAATCTTCACTGCCCGCCTTTATAAGGGACACTGTCATATCGAGCATTATCAGGTCCGGCTTGTCAAAGGAAGGGGCCATCTCCACCCTGTTTACCAGGAGGAGCACGGGCAGTGAATCTATCCGGTAAAGGAGGTTGACCGTTTCGTTCAGTGTAAGTTTCTCAAAGCTCATCTCCGCCTTCTCCTCCCTGGCCGAGGCGGAGGGAGCGGATTTCTGCGAGACAAGTTTTTCCTTGATGCCAATGGACTCGGTTATCTGGTCTATGAACGTCAGGAGGCCCTTGTCGCCGGAAGCGGCTGCCCTGCGCTCGAGACTGTCCACCAGGCCCATCAGCTCCTTCAGTTCGGCCCCGACTGTGCTCATCTCACCATGTGCCTTCCTTATCTCTGAAAGCCTGGAGGAAGCAGAGCCGGACCATACCAGCGAAACGATGAACAGGAGCACCGAGACCGCGGCAGC
>Ga0224496_10002444_pt1 | contig 11046 bp, 11 predicted proteins | sample SF_Jul11_sed_USG_2_FD_168127 | JGI IMG/M metagenome (GOLD analysis project Ga0224496, IMG submission 168127) | Sediment microbial communities from San Francisco Bay, California, United States - SF_Jul11_sed_USGS_8_1 | ecosystem: Environmental > Aquatic > Marine > Sediment | place: USA... | reverse complement strand
GTGATCAGAATTTTTTGCTAAGTTGATTTATCTTTTGCATTTCTTGTGATAGTTGTCCAGTTAGGAATGTGTTGTTTCGTCGTAATAACGGGATTATTGTAAGGGAGTTAAAATAATGGAAAACGAGTTTTAGATGTCGGGGAATCCAGCTGAAAAATATATTTTAGACGCCAGTATCCTGCTTTATGATCCTGACTCGATTTACTCATATCCGGACGCGGAGGTCGTAATTCCTTTGTCGGTTATTGAAGAGATCGACCAGTTTATCAAAGACAGCAGCGAGGTCGGCAGGAACGCGCGGCTGGTCTCCCAGGCTTTGGATCAAATCCGTCAGAAGGGTTCTTTGACCGCTGGTGTTTCGATGGATAACGGGGGTATCTTGAGTGTTTTTATTATGGAGGAGGAGAAAGTGAAGCTGCCGGCTTTCATTAATCCACACAAAAGTTCCAACAAGGTTTTGGCGGCGGCGATTATGATCCAAAAACTTTTCCCCGGTAAAACTACGGTTGTCACCAATGATATCAATTTGAGGATTCGGGTATCCACCATTGGGATTCCGGTCATATCTTTTGTGGAAAAATTAACCGATTTTGGGAAACTCTACCAAAGCCCCCATACCGAGGAACTGCCCAAGGAGACCTTTAAAAAGCTTAAAAACAAGGGATTTTTAGTACCTGAAGAAGGGAAATATTATGCGAACCAACAGGTCGTTTTTCAAAGGGTCCAAACGAACGAGAAGATAGTATGCCGCTACTTTGATTCAAAGAAGAGGTTTATACCTATACGGAACTTCCCCAAGGGAGTCTGGGGAATTTATCCCAAGAATCAGGAGCAGGAAATCGCGCTGGATTTATTGATGGACCCTGAAATCCATATTGTGATCCTGGCGGGCAAGGCGGGTACCGGAAAGACTCTCTTGGCGCTGGCGGCGGCACTGGAGATGATGCTCACCAGCGGTCAGTATCACAAGATTCTGGTTTCAAGACCGATCTTTCCGATGGGGAGGGACATGGGCTATCTTCCAGGGGATATCGAGGAGAAAATGGCGCCCTGGATGCAGCCGGTATTTGATAATCTTGAATTTTTAACCGCGGCCCAGGGGAAATCCGGCGGCAAAAGCGGCAGCTACCAGCGACTTTTAGAGAGCGGTCTTATCGAGCTGGAACCGCTGACCTATATCCGTGGCCGTTCGATCCCCAACCGCTTTATGATCGTCGATGAGGCTCAGAACCTGACCCCGCACGAGATCAAGACCATCGTTACCCGCGCCGGCACGGGAACCAAGGTCGTTTTGACGGGTGATCCCTATCAGATCGACAATCCTTATATTCAGCCGACTTCAAATGGCCTGTCCTATGTGATCGAGAAGATGAGGGAGTTCGAGCTGGCAGGGCATATCAATCTGATGTGCGGTGTCAGGTCAAAGCTGGCAGAGTTGGCGTCAAACGTCCTGTGACCAGGTGGATGAGGTCGAGGTTTTTTGGATTTGACTGATTTTATATTTAACCTCAATATAAAGGTTCCAAAAAAAATCACCCCGGCCGGAAAGAGTTTTTGTTGTTAATTGAATCGAATTAGAAAAGGATATTATGTTTAAAGTCGCCCCATCGGTGTTATCGGCTTCTTTCGCGAAGCTGGAGACCGAAATCAAAGCGGTTGTCGAAGCCGGAGCCGATCTGATCCATCTCGACGTGATGGATGGGGTTTTTGTTCCCAATATCACCTTCGGGCCGATGATCATCCAACAGATGCCCCGTTTTGAAGGAGTGGAGCTGGACGCGCATTTGATGATCATTAACCCGGAGGCGCATCTTCAATCCTTCTTTGAGGCGAAGGTTGACCGGATAGCCCTGCATGTGGAATCGACCACTCATCTTCAACGCCACTTAAGGCTGATCCGCGAGAACCATGTTAAATCCGCTGTGGCGCTGAACCCCTCGACCTCTCTTCGGGACATCGAGTGGGTTTTGGAGGATCTGGATATGGTGGTGATCATGTCGGTTAATCCGGGTTTTGGTGGCCAGAAATTTATCGAGCGGATGATATACAAGGTCGAGGAAATCAAAGAGATGATCATCCGTAAGGGACTGAAAGTGGAAATTGAAGTGGATGGCGGCGTTACGCCTGAAAACGCGGGCTCATTAAAAAGCGCCGGAATGGATATTGCGGTGGCCGGCTCGGCTGTTTTCGGGAAACCCGATTACGCCAAAGCGATCACGGCGCTCAAAGAAGCATAATAGACGAGGATTTTTCAACCGGGGATTTCACCCCATAACGTTAGAGGAAAAAATTGAGGGTCGGACTGGGTTATGACGTACATCGTCTCGTCGAAGGCAGAAAGCTGATCTTAGGCGGGGTCGAGATCCCCCATAAAATGGGTCTTTTGGGACATTCGGATGCGGATGTTCTGATTCACGCTGTGATGGACGGTCTTTTGGGTGCCGCGGGCCTGGGAGACATAGGGGTCTTATTTCCGGATTCGGACCCCGCTTTCAAAGGGATTTCCAGCCTGAAGCTTTTAGAGGAAGTTCACCGGAGAATCCTCCGGTTGGGCTACCGGATTGGCAACATCGACGCTGTGATTCTGGCTGAGGAGCCAAAAATGAGACCCCATATCCCTGAAATGATAAAAGCGGTTTCCCATTGTCTCGGGATTAAACCGGATCAAGTCGGCATCAAGGCGACCACGACCGAGGGACTGGGGTTTGTCGGAAGACAAGAGGGTATCGCCGCCAAGGCCGCCGTCATTATCATCAAAGCCAAATGACACTTCAAACAACCTTATCCCAGATTCTATTGGAATTAGTGAGAATTCCCTCAGAAACCATGCAGGAAAAAGATATCTCGGACTTCATAAAAACCCGTCTGGATAAACAGGCGGGTTTTCGGCTTACCCGGGATGAGGTCGGGCTGATCTTCTCAAGTGACTTTAATACCCGCAAAAAGACGCTGGCATTCTACGGACACCTGGATACGGTTAAAGACACTCAAGACTTATCCCCCCAGATTAAGGATCAAAAGGTTTTCGGATGCGGTGCGAGCGATATGAAAGCGGGTCTGGCGGTGATGATGAAGTTGATGATGGATTATAAGGAAGATGCCTGCCGGTTTAACCTGATATTCGTGTTTTATGACGCTGAAGAGGGACCCTACCTGGAAAACGGGTTGGGCAGGATGCTTGAAAATAATCCGCAACTTAAAAAATGTGATCTGGCTTTTTTGCTGGAGCCGACCAGTAACAGCCTCCAGGTGGGTTGTGTGGGAGGTTTGCACGCCAAGGTGAAGATTCATGGCAAATCCAGTCACAGCGCGAGACCCTGGGAGGGCAAAAACGCGGTTTTTGAGGGAATCGAAATCCTGGAAAAACTTAGGGATTTCGGGAAAAGAGAAAAGTTGATAGAGGGGCTCGCCTTTTACGAGGTGATGAATCCCACTTTGCTTCAAGCGGGTAAAACCCGAAACGCCATTCCCGATTTATTTGAATTGAATGTGAATTATCGGTTCGCTCCCGGCAAGAGTATTAATCAGGCCAAAGAGGAGATGAGGCTGTATCTGGGAAAGCCGGATATTGAGTTTGTCGATGAGTGTCCTTCGGCCGATGTGGTGGTCAAAAACGATCTTTTGCGGGAATTTAAGGAACTGGGTCAATTCGAGATGAAGGCCAAGCAAGCCTGGACCGATATCGCCAGACTGAGTGCGATTGGTATCCCGGCCGTGAACTTTGGACCGGGAGATCCTTCGCAGGCCCATCAAAAAAATGAATTTGTGCTCATTAACGATTTGGCGGAAAACTATCGGTATTTTGAGAGGTACTTGTACCCATCGCAAACCGGAAACTAAAACGCAGGTGGTTTTGATGCTGTATGCGTTTGAAATAGCGAACATTAAAAAAAAGGTACCTTTTGTGAGCGAATTATATTACGATCAATACTATATTTGTTTGAATATTAGTTATATTCTAAAATAATTTGAGTTTACCTATAAAATTAAAAGGATGCGCTAATAATATTCAAATATCCCATCATTTTCTACCGATTTTATGCAAAATCAAATTTCGCAGACAAAGGGTTTTTCTAAAAGACTGATCAGTTGGCAAAAGAAATACGCGAAAGAATTTGTTCTGTTGGCCGTTCTCAGTATCATTATCGGCTATCTGCTTTCTCCGAAGATTCTTTTTCAACAACTGGAATACCATGAAGGCGATATCATCCGAGAAACCATCGTTATCGATGAAGATTCGCTCATTCCCGACCAAATTTCCACCAAGCTAAAAAGAGAAAAACTTCTCAAGGAACTGGGAGCGGTTTACGACTTTGACCCTGTGGGCGCCGAGAAAACTTCCCTTCGGATCAATAAAGCTTTCCAGATCACCAGAGATACTATCGCCAATATCGAAAAGCAGAATATTGCCTTTGATAATAAAAACAGGCAGCTGGGGGTAAATTATTTTTCTTCGACGCTAGGTCTGGCGGAAAATAAAAAAGAAATTCTGCTTTATCAGAAATATAAGGGAATGCTGGAAAGACAGTTGCAAAAGCTGGGAAATGAAATAAAGCTTTCTTCCAACGAGTTTGAGAAGAAGAAAAGTCTAGACTTTGAGCTGAGAGTGGTTGGCCAGCTTTTAAAGGATCTTGAGGAAAAGGAAGGCGTTATTCAGCAGGAAATCGCCAACTACGAGAAAAACTTTTTAGGGATTCAGACCGAAAGCGACCTGCATCAGGTCGAGATGAAGGAGCGAAAGAGCAAGGCCATCCGCGATTTTTTCGACATGCTGCAGATCGATATTAGCAAAGAGGAATTAGAAAGATCTCAATTTCCATTTTACGAAATTGAGATCGAAGATCAGTTGATCAGTTTGCTAACCGTTTTGTTAAATCAGAAGATCGTGGCTTCCAAGCTGAACCTAAAATGGGAAAGCGACACAAAAAATCAGATTCGTGACTTGATCAGTGGCGAAAGCCTTAATATCCAAAGCGTGGCCGAGTTCTCAGATCTTATCGAGGTTCAAAACCAGATAGTCGAATTATCAAAGGATATTTTTACCGAAGATGAGACGGGCAAGGTTCGTACTTTTGTCGTTTTCCTGGCGCAGAAGCTCATCAGTCCCAACGTGACGGAAAACAAGCTGGAGTATGAAAAGCGGAAGGAAAAACTAACCCAGGAGATGAGCCCGGTTTTTTTCAGCGTCAAACAGGGCGAAATCATCGCGAGAGCCGGGGACAGGGCGACACCCCATCAGGTGGAACTGATCAAGGGGTACTACGAAGTCATTTCCAACCAAAATCAACTTCCTCAAATGCTGGGGATCATGCTGATCGTGCTCTTTTCATTGACGCTGGTTTTTTATTCGTTTCACGTAAGAGGAATCAAGAGCAGGCTGACATTTAAAAATCTATTGGTGATCGGTGTTGCGATCGTACTGACTTTGATTCTGATTAAGGTCAGTTCGGTCATCGGGGAAATGGTGGAGACCCGTTATGATCAGTTTCACAACAAGATTTACAAGTACATGTTTCCGGTTGCTCTGAGTTCCATGCTGGTTGGAATTTTGATCGGGTTCGAATCCGCCCTGCTGGTGGGGCTTTTGACCAGTCTTTTCGTTTCGATTATGATGCAGGGAAGCCTGTATTATTTTTTCTTTGCCATGATGGGGAGTCTGGTGGCTTCACTTCCCGTAGTCAAGTTCGAATCCCGTTATTCGCTGATTTTACATGGCTTGAAAATTTCTTTGGTCAATATTCCGGTGATTTTCTTCTTATATCTGGTTGAAAAGACCCAGATCGGGGCCTGGATCTGGTCCGCTTTCGCGATGGCTTTTTTTGGCGGATTCATGACTTCTCTGATCGTTTCGATTCTGCTGCCCTTTTTCGAGACGCTCTTCGATATTACGACCAATCTGAAACTGCTTGAGCTGTCCAATATGAACCACCCAGCCTTAAAACAGCTGATTTTCAAAGCCCCTGGTACCTATCAGCACTCCATCGTCGTGGGGAATCTGGTTGAGACCGCTGCGACAAGGATAGGCGCAAACCCCTTACTCGCGAGGGTCGGCGCTTATTACCACGATATTGGAAAAGGTGTCGAGTCGCATTATTATATCGAAAACCAGCCGCAGAAGGCTCGAAATATTCACGATGACATGGATCCTTACGATTCGGCTAAGGTGATTATCGATCACCTGAAAAAGGGTGCCGATCTCGCAGACCAACACCGTCTCGGGAAAAGTATCCGGGATATTTTACTTCAGCACCACGGAACGACACTGGTTAAATATTTTTTCCATAAGGCCCAACAAATGACGGTCGATGCCGGAAATCCCAAGCCTGTCGAGGAACTGCCCTTTCGTTATCTCGGGCCTAAGCCGCAAAGCCTGGAAGCTGCTCTCGTCATGCTGGGAGATGTTTCGGAAGCTTCAACCCGGTCAATCGACAAACCAACGCCGGAAAAAATTTCCAAGATGGTCAACAAAGTGTGCTGGGCTATTTTGGAAGATGGCGAACTGGATGATTCGGGAATGAATTTAAATAAATTCAGAGTTACCATCGATACCTATACCCAGGTTTTGATCAGTATTCACCACAACCGGATCAAGTATCCGGACGCAGTCAATTTCGCTTACTTAAACTCGGCCAGATACCACCCAGAAAAGAATACTCTGTCATGATCCGCTGATTTTGTACCGCTCTAAAAACGCCTCATTTTCCATGAAAAAAAATCTGGTGATTCAGTATGAAGATGAAACGGCGGTTTTGCCGGAGAAGCTGGAGGAAAAGCTTTTCAGCCAGACCATACGATTAATGGGGCTGGTCGAGCCGGAGCTTGAGGATATTGTGATTTTGTTCTGTTCTAAAAACACCATCCAGGAACTCAATCATCAATATCGCGGTCTTGATAAGCCGACCGATATCCTGTCTTTCGGCGACTCTAAGCTTGGCGAGCGGGACGAACAACTGAATCATCCGGGCGAGTTGGCGGTCTGCCTTGAGATATGCGAGTCTCAGGCATTGGAATACGGACTGGGTCTGGAACTTGAGCTGCTTAGACTGATAACCCACGGGATTTTGCATTTATGCGGACTGGATCATGATGACCCGGAGCGAGAAGAGGCGATGCTCCAGCGGGAAATAAAACTGCTGGAGCTGATCGGGATCGTGGATATTTATTAGGGGGACTGGTCTAGGCTTGAGCTTCAACGATGGTGATCTGCTTTTTATTTTTGGCTTTCCGTTGGAACTGGACTACCCCATCGATGAGAGCAAAAAGCGTAAAATCCTTGCCGGTTCCAACATTTTTGCCCGCGTGAAAGCTGTTGCCAACCTGTCTGACCAAGATCGTGCCGGCCGTAACCTGTTCGCCGCCGTATTTTTTGACGCCTCTGAACTGGGGATTTGAATCCCTACCGTTTTTAACGCTTCCCTGACCTTTTTTATGTGCCATTTTGACCTTCTCTGTGTTGAATTATTTAACTTTGATTTCGGTTATCTGGAGCTGAGTGTAGTTTTGGCGGTGTCCTTGTTTTTTCTGGTAGCCTTTCCGTCTTTTTTTCTTGAAAATGACAACCTTTTTAGCCTTGAGATGAGAAAGGATCTTTCCGCTAACCTCGGCGCCAGTGATATAGGGAGTCCCGATTTGATACTTGTTTTCTCCGCTTTTCACGAATAAAATCTTATCTGTCTTGTATTCCGAACCCGCTTCCAGGTGGATCAAGTCAACCGTGACAATGCTTTCTTTCTCGACCCGGTACTGTTTGCCGCCGGACTCTATAATCGCGTACATTGCTGTCTTTGGATAATTGTTTAATGATTATTTGGTTCAATCAAAAAGTATAAAAAATTAGATCGGATTTGTCAACGGAAGGAATTTGTTATTTGTCGATTACTGTTTAATCAGTGGGGAGTGCCTGGTCGGGATCAGGGACATGGGGGTAGTCTCATGAAATTTTTCCGGGGCCGAAACAGCGCATAAAAAAGGGGTACTTTGAAAATTCATCCATAAAATCAGCTTTAAAAATGATTTTTTCCTCGCTGATGGGGTGAAAGAGAGAAAGTGAGCTCGCATGCAGGAGTTGTCGGTCAATAAGACCGAAAGGTTCAAAAACCGGTTTTTCCTCCCCGTTAAGTAAGGCTAAAAACCGTTCATCGGACTGGCCGTATAGTTTGTCGCCTAAGATCGGGTGGCCTATATGTTCAGCGTGACACCGGATCTGATGGGTTCTGCCTGTAAAAGTCCGGATCTTACAAAGGGTGAGGTTCTCACAGGATTCGATGGGATAAAAAACCGTCCTTGAGGCTTTCCCGCCGGGTGAAACCATCTGCTTGATCCTGATTTTGCTATTTAATGGATCTGTTTTTTTGATGGGTTGATCGACTTCAACCTCCGTTGTCTCGAAAATGCCGTTTAGAACGGCGTGATAGGTTTTCTCGGGGGTTCCGTTTAGGAACTGCTTGCCGAGCAGGGTTGCCACCTTGGGGTCTTTAGCGATCACGATCACGCCCGAGGTTTCCTTATCCAGGCGGTGAACGGCATAGAGCTCAGGAATACCTTCTTGTTCCTTGACGACGTTTAAAAGGGTATTGCGGTAGAATTTCCCCGACTCGCTGATGGGGATGTTGCCGTTTTTGCTGACCGCGATGATCCAGTCGTCCTGGAAGAGGACCTGAAAGCTGGTGTCGACCTGGGGTTCGTCCGAGCGGGACCTTTCGTAGCTGATCAGGTCTTTGGTCTCTAAAACCAGGCTTGGAACGGCTGGGCTATGGTTGACCTTGACTGCGTTGGAGGTGATATTTTCAAACCATTTTTCCTTGGTTTGATAGGGAAACCTCCTGGCCAGAAAATCGAGGAGGTTTTCCTTGAGGTCATGCCTCACATACTGAAAAGTCTGCATGAATAAATTTCAATTTTGACAAAATATTAAATCCGGTAACCTGAAAACGATATTTTGGTGAATAAAAGGGATTATCGCAACCCTGAGCGAGGTCTTGTGGAAAAAGATGGAAACGGTTCCTGGGTTATCATAATCAAAATTGGTGGATTTTGCCTGTATTCAAAATATTAAAAATAAAATATAAATTAGGCAAGGGCCAATAATAAATCAATTTATTAGATCTAATTTAAAGATGCGAAGAAACTTGCTGCTGATTACGACATTGGAAATTCCCCCTGCGTTAGAAGAAGTGGTAGATAGGAAAGGAGGAAAGCTTCATTGTGCCAGAGGAGGTCTCAAGGTCAGGGAATTGATCGAAAGCCAGGAGATCGCTCTGGTAATTTGGAATTTGGATGGTTATTCAGCCGTTTTGAAAAAGGAGGTGATTCAATTGTTGTGTGAAACATCATCTATTCCTGTTATCGCGCTGTCTAAAAACCCGGAGTCCTTCGATATTTCAGCAGAGTTGAAAAACCCTTTTTACGCAGTCGAAATTTTCGACGTAGCGCGCGATTTCCCCCGGCTTTTAGAGGAATTGTTCACCGGAACGGCTCAGAGTCAGGATAATGGGCAGACTGAATCCGATTTTTTGGAAATGGATTTTAGAAACGCGTTTCATCAGATATTAAGCAACCAATCAAAAGGGGAGGATAGAGAAAGATTGCCCATTTTAAAGGTTCTGACTCCCTGGACCGCAGTTGATCAGGTCGAGAGAGCGATTCTCTCGGGAAGACAGGATGAAAAAAAACCGATCATCAATAAAATGAAAGGGATTTTTAATAAAAAATCCTGACACTCGGGGGAAATAAATTAAGCTGACATTACCTGAGAAGTTATAATTGACAGCCCATCTTAAGGCTATCGCGCCAATCGGGTCAGACAATAACAAGGGTTTCAGCAGATCATCGGCCATCGCTTTCAGATCGAATCCCCACGCAAATCAATATCAAGAATCAAACTGGTTTATCGCGAGCTATTTTATTTGTTAGATTGCCTTACTATAATGATACCAAAAAACATTGATCCTCAATCCTGCCAATCTCCTTTCATCCCCGGCTCTCCATTTTGTTTAAAATATAAGAACCATTCACGTCCGACAAATTCAAAGTAAACAAGGTTTAAAAGTTATCTTATTGGAAATTGTATAAAAATGTCTTTTAATTTTGACTGATTGGGGATATTCTGGATGAAACTTGGAATTTTCTCTAAAGCGGCAACTTTGAAGGGATCATGGACAGGTCTCACGCTCCCCGGATATAAAATCAAAAGATAATTATGGAAGCCGTCAAAAAAAAAATACTGGTCGTCGAGGATGACAAGTATGTGATTAACCTGATTTCAAATGCCTTAAGCACTTTAAGCCTGGATTACTTTCTGGCCTGCAACGGCAAGGACGCTCTCGAGATTCTGGAGAGATACCCAGATCAGGTCAGCCTGATCATTCTGGACTGGATCATGCCGTTGATGGGGGGGATCGAGTTCGCCAATATCATCAGGAACGACAAGCGGTTCAAGGACATACCCATCATTATGCAGACCTCCAAAAAGGATCAGAGCGATTTAAAGCAGGCCTACGACATCGATATCCAGCATTACCTGATAAAACCCTATACGGCGAAAGTGCTTTTATCGGCGGTCAAACAAAGCCTGCGTGAGATCCGGAAAAAAGATTATATCGTCATGGAAGCTAAATCCATGGTGGATTCGGTGATCAGCTACACGAAGTCAAAACTGCTCAGCACGCTTAAGAAAGTCGATCTGGATTTGAAATCCTACCGTGAAATCAACCGATTTTATCTTGAGAGTCTCTCTTGTACCAATCTTGAGGAGCTGACCGAATTGATCCTGAGCTGCGTAACCGCCTTTGAATTCGAATCATCCATTGACGCGGGCTATGATGATCTGGGGAAAAAACTGAGGTGCTCGATTAAACTGAGCAGTCAGGAGGTGGTCAATCTGAGCGACCGGGGAATCAAGTCGTCCCTGGACGAGATGATCTTATCGAAAACACTTGATAAAGGGGAAGTCCTGGAGCAGTCAACCTACACTGCGATTCCGTCCAACAATAAAAAGGTCGCCATCCTGATCCGCAATACGCCTGGTGATGAAAAGGAAAAAAAAAT
>Ga0224496_10002443_pt1 | contig 11047 bp, 6 predicted proteins | sample SF_Jul11_sed_USG_2_FD_168127 | JGI IMG/M metagenome (GOLD analysis project Ga0224496, IMG submission 168127) | Sediment microbial communities from San Francisco Bay, California, United States - SF_Jul11_sed_USGS_8_1 | ecosystem: Environmental > Aquatic > Marine > Sediment | place: USA... | reverse complement strand
AAAATGTCGCCGCTATATTTCGCTGTGTTTTGATATCAGCTGCACCACTATCAGCTCCTACCTCACTGGCGGCATTAACAGTGCCTACGTCCTTGTCTACTTATGGATATATATTGGCTATGGCACACGCTACGGAAAAAACTTTCTACTCACAGCCGTTGTCCTTACACTAATAGGTTATAACATCCTGCTTTATACACAGGATGCCTGGAATACTGTAGCCCTGGACGCAATGGCATTCCTGGTATTAATAATTGCTTTACCCGCCTATCTCTACTCCATGCAAAAAAGACTACAGGGCGCAGTAAACAGGGCCGAAAGCGCCAACCAGGCTAAGACAGAATTTCTATCCAATATGACCCACCAGATTCGTACACCTATTGGTGGCATCGTAGGCATGATTGACCTGCTCAATAAAACTACACTTGACCCAAAACAGAACCAGTATCTACAGGCGCTTAGTCAATCAAGCAATGCCCTGCAGGAAATTATCGAAGACCTGATTGATTTTTCACGCATAGAACAGGGAAAAATATTTTTCAACCATGAGCCCTTTAACCCAAGAACATTACTTAATTCACTGGTACACAGCCTCGCACCCTTGTCCCACGAGAAAAATCTCGAAATCAATTACTATATAAGCCAGGAGTTCCCCCATATTGTTTTTAGTGATGCGCAACGACTGCGACAGGCACTATCGAACCTGGTCCGTTATGCTATCGAAAACAACGCCCATGACAGCGTCTATCTTCATGCCTATGCCAGTACATCAGACACCAGCAATGAAATTAACACCTACATTGACATAAGCTTTAACCCGCAAATAAAAACCGATAACCCGATATCTGGCATTGATGCTTTTACTGATGACTCCCTGGCCCTTCGTGTAGGCTCTCAACTCATACGCTTACTGGGCGGCAGTTTTGACATACAACACGAAAATCATAATAAAACCAGTTTGAATTTACACTTTATCTGGAAATATGAGGCACTAACAACTAATACCGAAGCCCACATAAAACACAACAGGAGCCTCCTGATATATGAATCAGACGCAGAAAACAGGGGCATTCTCGAAAACTACTGCAAACAACTGGGTTATGAATGTTATTCTACGGAGGGTGCAAACAATTTAATTGCACATATTGTATGGAGCCAGGAAAAAAATAAATTATTTGATGCGCTTATCCTCTGCGAAGACATCAAAAAAAGCAATGCACTGGGTATTATTCCAAGAATACGAGCAGAAACAGGCTCAAACATTCCCATCCTGTATGCCACCTACATACAGTCAATAGAAATGCAGCAACCCGACGAACTGTATGATATCCAGGCCAGCATCAATAAACCTATATCACTGGAGGAGCTTGACTCACGCCTCGACAAGCTGATTTTTAACCAAACTGCAATTGAGAACCCTCCTCAATTACCCGGCATCCAGTACAACATCCTGGTTGCAGATGACAGTGAAATCAATGCCAGCGTGATCTATAACCATCTGACAGACAAGGGACACAATGTTGATATTGCGACTGATGGCAATACTGCGCTTTATGCTATGCATAAACATCATTACGATATAGTATTTATGGATTTACACATGCCCAACATGGATGGTATAGAGGCCACGCAACAATGGCGAAAACTGGAATCCAGGATTAAGCCTTTACCTATAATTGCGATTACTGCCAAGGCCACATCCGATGATAAAGCCAGCTGCCTTGAAGCGGGCATGTCTGATTTCCTTACAAAGCCTGTATCTGCTGAACAACTAGAGAAAACTCTTAATAAATTTTTAAATACAAATGATACAATCTGACAGATTATCAACACTCAAAATTATTAGAAAATAATCATTAAGGTACTACAATAATGAGCATAAACTCTTTTACTCCCCCCATCCGCACGTTAATGGGCCCCGGCCCCTCAGATGTGCATCCACGCATACTGGAAGCATTATCCCGACCAACTATCGGCCATCTTGACCCACAATTTGTTGACATGATGGATGAAGTAAAAACACTTCTTCAATATGCATTCCAGACCAGTAATGAATTAACCATTCCCGTATCGGCACCAGGCTCGGCGGGCATGGAGACTTGCTTCGTCAACCTGGTTGAGCCCGGCGACAAAGTTATTGTCTGTCAGAATGGTGTATTTGGCGGCCGTATGAAGGAAAATGTTGAGCGCCTTGGCGCCACGGCCATTATGGTAGAAGATGAATGGGGTCATGCTGTTGATGCCAATAAAGTCGAGGATGCACTCAAGGCAAATCCTGATGCAAAGATACTGGCATTTGTTCATGCCGAGACCTCAACGGGCGCGCAATCTGATGCAAAAACCCTGTGTGAACTTGCACGCAAATATGACTGCCTCACCATTGTAGATGCGGTTACATCATTAGCGGGCAGTGAACTCCGTGTTGATGACTGGGGAATAGATGCCATCTATTCAGGCACCCAGAAATGTCTCTCCTGTACCCCCGGTATATCGCCGGTCAGCTTCAATGAGCGCGCCATCGAAGTTATTAAAAACCGTAGCCACAAGGTACAAAGCTGGTTTATGGACCTGAACCTGGTAATGGGTTACTGGGGAGGTAATACCAAACGCGCCTACCACCATACGGCACCTGTTAATGTACTCTATTCACTGCATGAGTCACTGGTCATGTTACAACAGGAGGGTCTTGAAAATTCCTGGCAACGACATATGAAAAATCACCTGGCATTACGTGCTGGCCTAGAGGCCATGGGCCTTAACTTCGTGGTCAATGAAGCCGATCGCTTACCACAGCTAAATGCCGTTACTATCCCCGATGGCGTTGATGATGTCGCTGTACGCAGCCAGCTACTAAATGAATTTAATCTTGAAATCGGTGCAGGCCTCGGCGCTCTTGCCGGTAAGGTATGGCGTATTGGCCTGATGGGTCATAGTAGTCGCGCAGAAAATATCATCCTCTGCCTGAGCGCACTGGAAGCCATACTCGGCGACTCAGTCAATACAGGCGTTGCACTGGCCGCGGCGCAGAAGCAACTGGCCAGATAAAATGGCTATTGTTAGCCTTTAGCGATTGTTTACATGCGTGTAAAAGAAAACGTAAATGAACATGAATATACACAAATAAAAATATATTATTTTATTACATCCTGGGTAGTGATTAAGGATGCGCAGTCATTGATCTAATATTCGATTTTATTTGCGTTGTTTGCATTCATTTGCGTTTTTCTTTTTTAAAGCTATCAAATGACAGCTAATGGACTAATTGTGAAATCACAAAGCGCTGCATGAGATACGAACGACTACACATTTTAGTAAATTTACAGATTTGATGGTTATGTTACTATTGCCCAACATCTACACTCAGATGCCATCAATAGCACAGTAAGGATTGCCTCAAGCAATGAAAGTCTATCTCGTTGGCGGCGCTGTTCGTGACCAGTTATTAGACTACCCGGTAAAAGAAAGAGACTGGGTAGTGGTCGGTGCCACGCCTGAACTCATGCTGCAACAGGGCTATCAACAGGTGGGCAGGGACTTTCCTGTATTCCTGCACCCGGAAACAAAAGATGAGTATGCCCTGGCTCGCACCGAGCGAAAGACATCACCGGGTTACACCGGCTTTGCTGTACATGCATCGCCCGATGTAAGTCTTGAAGATGACCTGTTACGCCGCGACCTGACCATCAATGCCATGGCCATAGATGACCAGGGACAGCTTATTGACCCCTATAATGGCCAGGCCGATTTAAACAATAGAATACTGCGACACGTCTCACCCGCGTTTAGTGAAGACCCGGTACGAATTCTACGTATCGCCCGCTTTGCTGCACGCTACAAACATCTCGGCTTTACAGTTGCCGATGAAACCCTGCAACTCATGAGCAAGATGGTGCAAAAGGGCGAAGTCGATGCACTGGTGGCCGAACGCGTCTGGCAGGAAATGGACAAAGCCCTGTCCGAGCGCCACCCGGAAGAATTCATCACGGTATTAAGACAATGTGGCGCCTTAAGCGTCATCCTCACTGAAATTGACTGCCTGTTTGGCATCCCACAACCAGAAATTTATCACCCTGAAATTGATACTGGCATACATACATTAATGGTCCTGCAGCAGGCCAGCCTGCTCAGTAACAAAACCACGGTGCGCTTTGCCGCACTCTGCCATGACCTGGGAAAATGTGCCAGCCCGAAACAGGGCCTGCCGGGCCATCATGGCCACGAAGAAAAGGGAGTGGAAATCATTAAGCGCCTGTGTGAGCGCCTGCGTATCCCTAATCATCATCGCGACCTGGCCGTGATCACCTCCCGGTTTCATCTGCATGTACACCGCGCACTCGAACTACGCGCCGAAACCCTGCTAAAAACACTGGAACAACTTGATGCACTACGCAAACCCGAACGCTTTGAAGAGTTTCTAACCGCCTGCCTGGCTGATATAAGGGGCCGAAAAGGCCTTGAAACCACCGATTACCCTCAGGCCGACTACTTTCGCGGCGCCCTCGAGGCAATCAATCACATCGATATCGAGCCCCTCAAGGCGCAGCAGCTAAAAGGCCCACAAATGGCTGAGGCCATATTCAATATGCGCCTCAACGCCATAAAAAAATACGTATAATCAATACCTTATATCTACGGAGGGCCTTCACTCAATAAATCGGCTGTTTTCTCTGGCAATTTTTGACAATTCTAAATTCTCATCTAAAATCGATTATAACGATTGAATCGATTATATCGATATAGCAGGTGAAGCAATGAATAGATTACCAGCCAGACAAGAGCATGGATAAAGACTACCTGACACCCTCAGAGGCTGCCGAATTACTGATGATTTCACCAGTAACCCTGAGACAGTGGTCCCAAAAAGGTCTACTTAAGTTCGAACAGACCCCGGGTGGACACCGACGATACAAACGAAGCACAATCCAGGATTTCCAGCAGCAACACCAACAGTCACAGAAACTTACAGGCAAGACATCACTGCGTGTACTTATCACTGATGATGACAAACAGATTCGTAGCTACCTGCAGGAATTTTTACAAACAGTATCCACCTCCATCATTATCGACACTGCTGAAAATGGCTTTGAAGCGGGACAGAAGCTCCATACGTTTAAACCAGAAATATTATTACTTGACCTGATGATGCCTGGACTAAATGGGTTTGAAGTATGTAAATTAATCAAGAAAAACCCTGACTTATCACATATTCGGATTATTACCATCACTGGATATCATTCAAATGAAAACATAGGAATGGCTCTTGCTGCCGGTGCTGAAATATGCCTGGCCAAACCTGTTGATCCAGATCAGCTTGTAAAATCGATGGGACTGGAATCAAGAGCTTAATACAGCATAGTTTGTAAGATTCTACACATAGGTAATTTTATGTTGATTAAAAGATACTTACCACCCGTGATGATAGTCACTGTATCCAGTTCTATTATCGCAATCATTACAACCTGGCTGCTTACAGCATCATTAGATGCTATAGCGATACTGTGCTTAGTCAGCATAATATCAATTTACTGCCTCATATTCTCAGTCAGGAAATATATTAAACTGGAAGATCAATCACAAATACAATTTCGTGAAAATGAGGATAACCGGAAGCAACTTATACAGATCATAAATACACTTCAACAAGAAAGCGAACAGCAACTAGCTTCATCAACCAGTGACCTGGAGCGCATGCAGGAAATTCAAAGCAGTGCCATTGCCGGATTGATGAACAGTTTCCAGGGACTAGAATCACAATCTCGAACCCAGGAGAAAATGGTCCTCAAACTTATTTCAAGTATTTCGAGCCAGGTCGAAGATAATTCAGGCGTGAATCACTTCACCACCGAGATGATGAAGCTTGTACAAAACTTTGTTGATAGCCTGCTTATTATGGCCAAATCCAGTATGGGTCTCGTTACTGAAATGAATGAGCTCAGTGAACATATTGCCGAGATAGAAAAGCTGCTAGGCGAGATCAATGGCATTAGCGCACAAACCAACTTACTGGCCCTGAATGCCGCGATAGAAGCCGCCAGGGCTGGTGAGGCAGGGCGTGGCTTTGCTGTAGTTGCTGACGAGGTTCGTAGCTTATCGCAAAGGAGCAATGGCTTCAGTATCGAAATACAGAAAAAATACTCAGAGTCAAGAGTCACCATGGATAAGGCAAGCATCATAGTCGCCGAGATGGCGTCCAAAGATATGGTTTTCACATTAAAATCCAAAGGAAGACTGGAAGAGATGATGGATGAGATCAACAACATCAACCAGGAAATGGCAACAAACCTGCAGCAAGTTTCAGAAATAACGGAGAGCATAAATACCAATGTCTCTATAGCCGTACGATCACTACAATTTGAAGATATGACAACGCAAATTATTAGTAGCGTAGGAAACAGATTTAATAATATAAATAATTACACAAAAACAATAACAAACATATTCAATGATATCGACAAAAACCACAACCATGTAAGCACAGATATCATTGACCAGCTTAAAACAAGCCACAACCGCCTTAAACAGGAACAAAAAGAAGTATCTCATAACCCAGTAGCACAGGAAAATATGCAAGGCGGCGAAATCGACCTGTTCTAGAATACAAAATAGAACCTGCACCCACTTCCAGCCAGGGAACATTGAACATGAATATATTAATTGTAGACGATGAAGAATACATGCTGACCATGCTAAAAGAATCGATGGAAAGTGATACACGCACCTTATTTTTTGCCGAAAACATAGCCGACGCATGGAGCATCATAAATAATGAAACTATTGACCTGGTTATTACTGACCTGGTCATGCCAGAAGTAAACGGCATTGATTTCATCATAGAACTAAAGAAAACAAATGACAAATTGCCGGTAATTGCAATGTCAGGTGGCGGCGGGATCAATGGGCGCTTTGATTATTTATCAATTGCCAAGTTAATTGGCGCAAAACATATACTTGAAAAACCATTTGATATTTTTAAACTGATATCTCTTGTCGATGAGACCATGGCATGCTAAATAAGTGCGTCAGCATAATTAACAGCAAAAGTTATTTGCCAAAAATAACATTTGCTGCCGCACTATTGCTTGTTATTACGTCAGCAACTATCCAGCATCACTTCAATGAACATAAGCAGGAACAGTCAAGACAAAGCCTACAGACCATACTTAAAACCAGTCACCAGGCAATTACCAGCTGGGTAAATCAACACAAGTCAACAGCAAGCCTATGGAGCGAGTCACCCGACATTATTACTGTTTTTAATGAATTAAATACCGAAAAAAAAACATCCCCGAAAGACCTACTGGATCATCCCGCACAGAAAACAATACGTGAGCACATGTACCCGTTGCTCGCTTCAAGTCACTACGCCGGATTTTTTCTTATTAGCAGGAACAACATTAATCTATCTTCAAGCCGTGACAGTAACATTGGAAAAAAAAATCTAATGTCTGGAAAAGGAGGATTCCTTAAAAGGATCTGGGCGGGCGAGACAATTATTACGACTCCAATACCATCCGACGTCCCCTTGACATCAATAGATGGAAGCTACGGTAAAAAAGCACCCACCATGTTTGTCGGGGCGCCAATCAGGAACAACAAGGGTGAAGTTATCGGCATACTAACACTGAGAATCGACCCAGGCGTAGACTTCACTAAAATCCTTAACCAGGCGAATATCGGAGAAACCGGTGAAACAATTGCCTTCAATTTAAATGGATTGCTACTCAACAACAGTCGATTCGATAAATCACTACACAATTTAAAGATCCTGGATAAAGACAAGTCATCCATGCTTAATTTTGTTCTTTACGAGCACCAGAAAAAACCTACTATCAACCCAGGAATGGCTTCCCACAAAAAACTAATCGCTCCAGTACAGGCCGCAATAACTGGAAAAGATGGCGTCAACACCCAGGGCTATACAGATTATAGAGGCATTACTACAATTGGCGCATGGCTCTGGGATAAAGATCTTGGATTTGGTATTTTAACACAACAGGCCACTGATGAAGCCTATCTATTAGCCTCCCATATAATACTATCACTCAATTCATTAACTATAGCCGGCCTATTTATCCTGTTATTAACCTCATATATACACCATATATCAAAAAAAATAATTCTACAAAACGAAACCCAGTATAGTCACATTGTTAACACGGTTATGGATGCTGTAATTTCAATTGACACTAACGCCAACATCTGTTCATTCAATACAGCAGCAGAAAAGATATTTGGATACGCTAGAGATGAAGTTATCGGAAAATCCGTTGACATACTAACACCTGAAAATGCATCCATAAACCATTCCACACAAATTAGTAATTATATAAATAACCATCAGTCAAAAAGAATAGGGGCCGGCTGCGCAAACCTGCTCGCAAGACGAAAAGACGGATCAGAGTTCCCTATTGACATCACACTAAGCGAAGACAATTCAAATGAACAGCCTAGATTTATTGGCGTTTTGAGAGACATAACCGAGCGAGTTAAAGCTGAACAACAAATCAAGCAGGAGCGAGACAAAGCACAGCACTACCTGGATAGCGTTGAAGCCATTGTGTTATTAGTAAATCTTGACGGGAAAATAGAATTAATAAACCGTAAAGGATGCGAATTACTTGGTTACACAAAAAAAGAGCTACTGGGACGTTATGCTATAAACATTATAATCCCAGAAGAAAACAGGTTAGAAGCAATGGATTATTTCACCAGCCTGACCAAAGGTGAACGCAAATCAGGCGAACACCATGAAGAAAAAATAGAAACAAAAAATGGAGCGCTACTTGATATCGTATGGCGAACAGGTTTTATTTATGACGACAACAACAATATAAAACAAATCCTAAGCTCTGGCATCGACATCACCCAGTCACGACTTCTTGAAAAGGAACGAGACCAACAACAACTCCTATTTGAATCTGTATTTAATGATGTTCCGGACTCTATAATCATTACCAATGCCCAGCAAAAAATAATAAAAATAAACAATAGCTTCCATCGAAATTTTGGATACAAACAATCGGAAGTGGTTGGCCATACTACAGACTTCCTGATCGATAATCCCGAAGACTATGGTTATGACGAATTCATAAAAACCAGGTTCCCCAATAACAGCCTGGGGGAACATTTTATAATTAATTACAAAAAGCATTCGGGGGATATTTTCCCCGGAGAAACCACTGGCGCCCCTCTGCATGATCGAAAAGGAGCAGTCCAGGGATCGATATCTGTAATTCGTGATGTAACTGAACGCATTCGTTCTGAAAATATATTGTTAGAACATGAAAACACCCTTCAATCTGCACTGGCAGCAGTTAATGCAGGCACATTCTCTTACGATATTGCCACTAGTAACATATACATCGACCAGCGCAGCCAGGAAATATTTGACCTGCATTTCGAAAACAAAGTTGGAAAGATTAAACAATGGCAGAATATACTGCATCCTGACGACAAACTACATATACTAAAAAAACTAGATCAATCTTTGTCATCAGATGATAGCTATGACATCATCTATCGCATACTAACTATATCCGGAAAAGTTAAACATATACATTCACGCGGCCTGATAACTAGATTGCCAGATGGGTCACCTTCTTCAATAAAGGGCCTCAATCTTGATATTACACATGAGTTTCTTATCAATGAAGAACGGCAAGTTCTCCAACAACAATTACAACAGGCCCAGAAAATGGAGTCTATTGGACAACTGACAGGGGGTATAGCACATGACTTCAACAATATGCTTGCCTCCATTCTTGGTTTTACACAATTATCGCAAAAACGAGCCGCTGAGCTTAACGATCAAAAATTAAACTCATACTTAAATCATGTTTCAATTGCGGGTGATCGCGCCAGGAATCTGGTCAAGCAAATGCTTTCATTCAGCCGTACTGAATCCAACATTAAAACAACTTCAAACATTAACCTTATCATTGACGAAGTCTCAGCCATGCTGCGCCCAGTCATACCCAGCAGTATCGACATACATACCAGGCTGCATGATCAACCCCTGTTAGTTGACGTTGATCCTGTGCAGCTACACCAGGTCATTACCAACTTATGCATTAATGCAAGAGATGCCATGAACGGCAAAGGATCAGTTCATATAACAACTAAAGCAGTACATATAATTAACGATGTCTGCGCCTCATGTCACCAGAAAATATCGGGGGATTTTACAGGGATAAGTATAAAAGATGATGGCCCTGGAATAACCCATGACATACTGGATAATATTTTCGAGCCTTTCTTTAGCACAAAAGATATTGGCAAGGGCACGGGAATGGGGCTCTCGATGGTTCATGGGATCATACATAAACATGCCGGCCATATTATTCTCAATACAAACATGTTATCAGGAAGTGAGTTTCTCTTATTGCTAACCAGTAGTTCTAATGGGGATATAAGCCATGACCAACAGACAGAACCTGTGTCCACACAGAAACCAGCAAGCCATGGAAAACATATATTACTTGTAGATGATGAACTATCATTAACCACTCTATTCTCGTCTATCCTTGGTGATAATAATTATGAAGTTACCTCATTCAATAACAGCCTTGACGCACTCAGCAATTTTATAGACAACCCGGACAAGTATGACGCTCTCATCACCGACCAGACTATGCCTCATTTAACAGGCATCGAACTTATCCAGGAAATACATAAGGTACAGCCCGACTTCCCTGTCATTATGCAAACAGGCTATACAGACCAACTCGATGACGAGACCATTAAAAGCCTCGAGCTTCGAGGGCTATTAAAAAAACCCGTAGATATAGACACTATGATTTCAGTAGTCAACGACATCTTCTAGCCCTATTTAGTAACTAAATCTAACAAGACAGCCTCGATCCAGCTAAGTATTTCACTGAATCGAGTATATGATAATGCACCAGCGAGGATCACACCCAGGCCATTCGCAAACATATCATACACTTCAAAATAACGAATGCCACCAAGCTCCTGTAGAAACTCTAACCCTATACCCATAGCAATAAATACAGCACCCCAGAACAGTCGCCCTTTCTGTGTTGCGTAT